>Ga0137358_10001803_pt1 | contig 11818 bp, 11 predicted proteins | sample Mad1_20_16metaG_FD_105551 | JGI IMG/M metagenome (GOLD analysis project Ga0137358, IMG submission 105551) | Vadose zone soil microbial communities from Angelo Coast Range Reserve, California, USA - Mad1_20_16 metaG | ecosystem: Environmental > Terrestrial > Soil > Vadose zone | place: USA... | reverse complement strand
GTCATAGGCGGGCGAGAGGTTCCAGTTCTTTTCCTTCGCGATTACCGCGTGATTGCGCGGGTGATCGTCGAGATTCGAGATGAGCGAGTTGAAGCAGATTCGGCGGAACAGTTCGCGGGCATCTTTCTTGGCGTCTTCGACAATCCGGCGCAGTTCTTCGACCAAAATTACGTAGGACCAGTTCTGTCTCGCTTCAGGTGCTTCATCGGCGCGCAGGATCGTCAGGCCGCTGACCATGCGCGCGCGAGTATAACCTTTCGCAGTTTTCTGCCGGTCGAAGCGCTTGACGAGCAGCACATCCTTGCCGCCGACGATCTCTATCCGGCTTTCTGCAGTCTTGATTTCGCATTCTCGAGCCAGCCGCAGCATGGCGTGCTCGACCCGTGTATTGTTCCAGCGGTCGTCGGCGCGATTGAATTTTGCCACCCACAGACCGTCGTCGTCCTGCACGACGACCTTCGGTCGGGCGCCCCCCATCGACGTGCCGAGCAACATCAGGTCTTGGACCTGCTGCGCTTGGGGATCGTTTGGGATTTCATCCTTGACCAGAGCGTCGGCGAGATCCTGGAGTTTCTCGAGATCGATCGTCTTGTTGAATTTCCGTTGCGGGGCTGGCGGGACGTTGTTGTGCCCGAACCCGAGCGCACCCGCGCGGTCGTCCGGTGACTGCGGCAGATAATCCAGTTCACCGAGCTGGGCACGGCCTGAGTGCTTCTCGATGACGCGGCGGCCCCAGTAGTCGGGTCCAGCATCGCGCAGGGCGCCGAAGACGCCGTTTAACCGCCCGGTCTCGTAGGTTCGGGTCGAGAGTTTGAGTTCGACCGGATCGAACTCAACGGCGTCCTGGTTCTCCAGGTAGGAGCGGCCGTAGACAAACCGCCCGAGGGCGTCGCCTCTGGTGTTTTTGTCCAGGACGAATCGGCCCGCCGTTACTGCTGATACCTGTCCCGGCAGCGTGATGTAGACGAAGCACTCGGAAGAGGACGCCTTAGAAGTCACTGTCGAGCCCCCCACTCTTCCGGGCGCGGGTTTTCTCTTTGGCGGCGACCAGCATCAGCCCTTGCTCATCCTTGGCAGGATTCGCCACATCGTTCAGTTGTGAAAGTAGGTCGTAGACCCACAGCAGGGCGACGTAGACCCCCACGCCGGTTGAAGGCTTGCCTTTTTCGGCACCCATGACGGCGCGCCGTCCTGTCCCTATCTTTTGGGCGACTTCATCGATCGTGAAATTCCGCCGGATTCGGGCTGTGCGGAGGCTTTCGGCGAGGCGGGTGAGCGCCTGTTCCACGGGGTAGGGCGGAGCTTGCAGCAGCTGGTTCCTTGCGACCATGTTCCCTCAAGAGCATATTAAGCACCTTAACGTGCTCTTGAGAGCATATCAGATATCCCACCAAATTCAATATTGGTGCCCTCAAGGGAACATTAACCTCCATAATATGCTCTTAAGAGCACAAGTATAACGGGAGGTATTTCGGGATCGGACGTGCCCATGCGTACGGCCGTAGCCTTGGCGCCGGTCTGCCGCGAAACCGCACCGATCACGTGCTGCCGAAATACTTTCGCGCAGGGCACCTCTCGGCGCCCCCACCCGACGTGGGACTCGCGTGCCTCGACCATGAGCGCGACATCGAACGATCCGCTGCGGCTCTCGCAAGTGTCCGAAATTTTCGCCCTATCCGAGGGGGAACCCGCGCCTTGCAGATCGGAACTGAAAATCGATCGGCACCTCCTTCGCCCACCGCGGAGGTTCATAAATTCCTGACTGTCAAATTGGGAAGTGACCGGGCTGGGTTTCAATCGTGATCCATCGCAATTCGGTAAACTGGTCTATGCCGGCCTTCCCGCCAAATCGGCCGTAGCCGGACGCTCCCACTCCACCGAAGGGCATCTGCGGCTCGTCGTGCACGGTGGGACCGTTGATATGGCAGATTCCGGAACGAATCTGGCGTGCCACGCGCAAGCCCCGGGCCGTATCGCGCGTGAACACCGAGGCCGACAGGCCATAGTCACTGTCATTTGCGAGGCGGATGGCGTCAGCTTCATCTTTTGCGCGAATGATTCCGACGACGGGACCGAAGCTCTCATCGCGATAGATGTTCATTGCTTTGGTAACGCCGTCGATCACGGTCGCCGGCATGAGCACACTGTCGACTTTGCCACCCGCGATGACCGTGGCGCCGTTCGTCGTCGCATCGTCGATCAGACTATTGACGTGTACTACGGTCTTACGATCGACCACGGCGCCGAGCGGAGTCTTGGCTTCACGGGGATCGCCGGTAGACATGGATTTTGCCTTGGCGGCGAAACGCTTGACGAAGTCGGCGGCCACGGAATCGACGACGATGATCCGCTCCGTGGACATGCAGATTTGGCCCTGATTCATGAAGGCACCAAACGCGGCCGCCTTCACTGCTTCGTCGAGGTCGGCGTCGTCTAGAACGATCAACGGGGCTTTGCCGCCGAGCTCGAGCAGGCAGGGCTTCAAATGCCCGGCCGCGCGCTTGGCGATAATTCGGCCGACGGTGGTGGAGCCGGTGAAGTTGATGCGTTTCACGGCCACGTGGTCGATCAGCGCACCCACCACCTCAGCCGCGTCCTTCGGCGCATTGGTGACGATATTGACGACGCCCTCGGGAAATCCGGCGCTGGCAAACGCCTCGACGATCAAGCCATGCGTGCGCGGACACAGTTCCGATGCCTTCAAGATGACCGAATTACCGCACGCCAAAGGGACGGCAATCGCGCGTACGCCCAAGATGATGGGGGCGTTCCACGGCGCGATGCCGAGTATCACGCCGACGGGCTCGCGCAGGGTGAGTGCCAGGCAGCCCAGTTTATCCGAGGGGATCACTTCTCCGCTGATTTGGGTGGTCAGGGACGCCGCTTCGCGAATCATCCCGGCCGCCAGCATGAGATTAAACATCGCCCAACCGGCCGTCGCGCCGATCTCAGCCATCATTGCGCGTACGAATTCATCCTTGCGCGATTCAAGGGCGACGGCTGCGCTCATCAACAGCGCCCGTCGGGCGTTGGGACCGGACCCGAACCACCGGGTGAATCCTTCGGCTGCGCAGTCGGCCACGGCGGCGGCGTCGGCGGCCGTCATCGCCAGGGCTTTGCTGGCTGTTTCATTGGTTACCGGATTTATGCGTTCGAACTCCATGCAGCCCCCCGTCGATGTTGTGTGTCAAACCTCGATTGCTATATAGTATAGCGATGCTAAAAATGCAAGCAAAGAATTAGGCGTATCGCAATGATCGACCCATTGACTGATTATCTGGGATATTTGCTGCGCCGCGCCTCCGCGGTCGCAATGGGCAACCTCGCCAAGCGACTAAAGGCCATGAACCTAAGCCCCACCGAAGCGACAGTTTTAACAGTCATTGATGCGAATCCGAACGCCGGTCAGAGCGACATAGGTCGATTGCTCGACATCGCGAGCGCCAATATGGCACCGCTTGTGTCTCGCCTGGCAGACCGGGATCTGGTCGAGCGTCGACCCGTCGACGGGCGTTCGCATGGATTGGTGCTGACGGCTACTGGTCGGAAAATGACGGCAAAGATTAAAACGATCTTTGCCGAACACGAAGCGGATCTTTTAGCCAGGATACCCAAAGCGCCGCGCGAGTCATTCTTCGCCGGGCTGCGGGCGCTTTTGGATCGTGAGCCGAAATGAAGGGTTATGGAGTCGCACGGAACTCATGACACCCAAACGATAGCGCAAGACCGCATGATATCGACACGGAAGCTGGGTTCTCTCTCGGTCTCATCAATCGGCTTAGGATGTATGAACCTGAGCCATGCGTATGGGGCACCGCCGTCCGCGGAGGACGCACGTCGGGTGCTGCTGCGCGCGTTAGAGCTCGGTGTAACACATTTCGACACCGCCACGCTGTACGGATTTGGCGCCAATGAGGAGCTGGTGGGTAATGTCCTGGGGCCGTATCGATCACGCTTCACGCTCGCGAGCAAAGGCGGCGTATTTGGAATCAAGACGGAATCCGGCTTTAAACGTGTGATCGACGGCCGCCCCGAAAGCTTGCGTGCGAATTGCGAGGCGTCGCTGCGAAATCTGCGGACTGACGTGATCGATCTATACTATTTGCACCGTTGGGATAAGCGATTGCCAATTGAGGACAGCGTCGGCACTTTGGCGATGTTGGCCAAGGAGGGCAAGATTCGGCAGATAGGCTTGTCGGAGGTCTCGGCATCCACCTTGCGTCGCGCGCAACGAGTTCATCCCATTGCGGCCGTTCAGAGCGAATATTCTGCGATGACTCGCAACCCCGAGATCGGCGTGCTCGAGGTCTGCCGCGAATCCGGCATCGCATTTATAGCCTTCAGTCCGGTGGGACGGGGGATGTTCTCTCTCGAGCCCATCGATGTTCGGTCTTTTGAAGCAAACGACATTCGCCGCGCCATGCCGAGATTTGAGGTTGCGCACTACGCTGCGAACCAGGAGACCCTGAAGCCGCTCAGAGCACTCGCGGCCGAACTGGGCCATTCGCCAGCGCAACTCGCGTTGGCGTGGCTGTTGCGACGCGGTGACAATGTTTTGGCCATTCCCGGAACCACGCAACTGTCGCATTTGCAGGAGAACATTGATGCTGGCGACTTGCAATTGAACGAAGAAGCGCAGAAGCGCCTCGATGCCGTGGTCGAGTCGATACAGCCGGCCGGTAATCGGTATAGCTTGGCGACCCAAGCGGAGATCGATACAGAGGAATGGCCGTCCTAAGCCATGCGGGCGGGCCCGGCGAGTTGCACGATCGCGTTGGCGAGCTGCGGTGCGACCTCGCAATCGACTTTGCCGGCGACCCCGCCGACGGGGGAGGGATTGCACAGCGCGCCAAGGTTGTATTCAATCAACGCCACCATGGGGAAGATCGATGACCAGCACAACAACGACTGCAGATAAATCAGCATCCCTGCCGGCCCACGCTCGTGTCGTGGTGGTAGGTGGCGGCGTCATCGGCACCTCCGTCGCCTATCACTTGGCCTCCCTGGGCTGGAAAGACATCGTACTTTTGGAGCGCGATCGACTAACCTCCGGCACCACCTGGCATGCGGCCGGCTTGATGGTCACTTTCGGATCGACCTCCGAAACCTCCACCGAGATGCGCAAGTACACCCGCGCCCTCTACAGCCGCCTGGAAGCCGAAACCGGCCAAGCCACCGGCTTTGCTCCCATCGGCTTTATCGAAGTGGCCGCCGACAAAGGCCGTCTCGAGGAGTACCGCCGGGTCGCGGCCTTCAACCGCTACTGTGGGGTGGATGTGCAGGAGCTCTCGCCCCGCGAAGTCGCAGGGCTCTTTCCACTCGCCAACGTCGATGACATCGAAGCCGGCTTTTACGTCAAGGAGGATGGCCGCGTGAATCCCGTGGATGTCACCATGGCACTCGCCAAGGGTGCCCGCAATCGCGGCGTCAAAATCTTGGAAGGCACCGCCGCGCTCGGCGTCACGCAAAGCAACGGCCGCGTGTCGGGGGTGCGCACGGCGCAAGGCGAGATTCGCTGCGACTACGTGGTGAACTGCGCGGGCATGTGGGCCCGCCAGTTCGGCGCCCTTGCCGGGGTCAACATCCCCAACCAAGCGGCGGAGCACTACTACCTCATTACCGAACCCATTCCAGGATTGCCCGCCATGCCGGTGCTCGAGGATCCTGCCAACTACGGCTACTACCGCGAGGAGGGCGGCGGACTCATGATCGGGCTCTTCGAGCCGGTGTGTGCGCCCTGGAAGATTGCAGGCATTCCAGAGGATTTTTCCTTCGGCGAGTTGCCGCCGGATTGGGAACGGATGGTGCCCTTCTTAGAGCGCGCCATGAGCCGCGTGCCCATCACCTCCACGATCGGCATGCGCAAATTCTTCTGCGGTCCGGAGAGCTTTACCCCGGATCTTCGCCCCATCGTCGGAGAAGCGCCCGAGCTCGCCGGCTACTTTGTCGCCGCGGGCTTAAATTCCGTGGGTGTCCTGACCGGCGGCGGTTTGGGTCGCGTCGTCGCACACTGGCTTATGAATGGCACGCCCGATGTGGATGTGACGGGATTCAACATCGACCGCCTGCACATCTATCAGGCCAATCCCGAATACCGGCGCGAGCGCACAGTCGAATCCTTAGGCATGGTGTACCAATGCCACTACCCCTCGCTGTCACTAGCCAGTGCGCGCGGCGTGCGTCGCTCCCCGTTTCATGATCGGCTCGCGGCGACGGGCGCATACTTTAAGGAGGTCAGCGGCTGGGAAAGCCCCAGCTGGTATGGGCCTCCCGGCGAGACCCCCGATCCCGGTCCCTTGTCCTGGCAGCGCGAGCGCTGCTTTCCGCATTGGGAAAACGAACATCGTGCCGCACGCGAGCGCGTCATCGTCATGGACATGTCCTTCATGGGCAAGTTCCTGGTCCAAGGCCGCGATGCCGGCCGGAGTCTCAATCTCATTTCCGCCGGCAATGTCGATGGACCGGTGGGTAAAATCACCTATACCCCGTGGCTCAATGAGCACGGCCTCTTGGAGGCCGATCTCACGGTGAGCAAGCTCTCGGAAGATGCATACCTCGTCATCGTCACCGATACCATGGTGCGCCACGCGCACACTTGGATGAAACGGCATTTCCCGCAAGTTGCGCATGTGACCATTACCGATGTCACCTCGGGCTATGCGCAGCTCAATGTCCAAGGACCACGCTCCCGGGAACTGCTGCAATCCATCACGAGCGTGGATCTTTCCAACGCAGCATTCCCGTTCCGCACGGTGCGCGAGATCGACATTGGATTCGCGCGCGCCTGGTGCGTGAGGATCACCTACGTCGGTGAGCTCGGTTACGAGCTCTATATCCCCGCCGAGCAGGCTCTGCACGTCTATGATCGGATCATAGGGGCCGGTGCGCCATTCAACCTCGCGCACGCGGGACTTAAGGCACTCTCGAGCCTGCGTCTCGAGAAAGGCTATCGCGACTACGGTCACGACATCGACAACACGGATGACCCGGATTCCGTCGGCCTAGGGTTTGCGCTCGATACGAAAAAGCCCGAAGGCTTTATCGGCAAAGAGGCGGTACTCGCACGCCGCGCACGCGGCGCGCCGGGCCGTCGCCTAGTCCAAGTCTTCGTAGAGGACCCCACCCCGTTGATGTTCCATTCCGAGGTGGTGCGACGGGACGACATCCCCGTGGGCTATGTACGTGCGGGCTCCTACGGCCACACCTTGGGCGGGGCGGTGGGGTTGGCGATGATCGACGGGCAGGGCAGCGCCGCCGATGCAAAGTACTTTGAGTCAGGGCACTGGGAGGTCGACATTGCAGGATCGCTCTATCCTGCGGCGGTGTCGATGCGGCCGATGTACGATCCCAAAAATACCCGGATTAGCTGATGTTCGATCGCCCCCAATCGCCATAGCCCTAGAGCGGCGCTGCACAGGCCGACGGCTGGATGCCACCAATGTGCCATCCATGGTCATCGGTGGAGTCGCGGCTTCGGTGTTAGGCCAACCGCGTCTGACCTATACTGGATGCGTCGCCACTTAGCGGGTGTATTCTATGGCGATCTCAAGGGGCTTGCTGCCCGGTAAATCGCTGCCAGCGAACTGCTATTCCCGCCTGTTGCGAACAGGGTTTCGCGAGCGCGCGCCACCGAATGAGGATTGCCGGGAAGTAGACGGCTTAGAACGGCATCGGTCTCCTTTCGAGCCAGCGGGCGCATCTGAATCGTCGCGAAACATCGACCGGGGCGCAGCAGTGCGTCGTCGATGCTGCCGATGTTCGGCAGGTTCGTGGTGAAGATGATCTTGCGGTTCTGCGCGCGCACGACGCCATCCGCAATCATCAAGAATCGGTGCAAATTCTTATTGCCGTCGGTTCGCGGCTGAAGTAGATGATCGGCGTCTTCGATGATAAAGGCGTCGTGTAGGCCGGTGATGAAATCCACGAAGATCTCGTCGCCCTCCAATGCGTTCTTGTCCGCCGTGTACATCGCCATGGCGCTGTCCTCTTTTCGCCGGGACATGGCCCCGAGAATCGCTCGAACCAGCCGAGTCTTGCCCATTCCGGGCGGCCCCAACCGCCGGGCACTTGCTTGTCGTGCTTTCAGGCACCCGGTACCTGGATTCGTACGACGTCCTTCAACACGCCTTCAAGGCCGCCGAAGACCGTCAACTTGTCGATCTTCTCAGTCACCTTCTCCAGCGTCTCCAACTCCTTCAACCGCAACAGCGTCGGGTTGTCCTCCATCAAGCGCGCGGTGTTGAGCAAGGAGCGGGTCGCGGCCGTCTCCTCGCGCCGGCGGATCAGGTTCGCCTGTGCGATCTTTTCCGCCTCCACCACCTGGTTGAGGATCACCTTCATCTCACCCGGCAAGATGACGTCCTTCACACCCACCGAACGAACCACTACGCCGTTGCCATCGAGCTTCCCGGCCACAATGGCGCTGATCTCGCGATCGAACGCTCCCTTGTCGCCCAGCAACTCATCCAAGGTCCGCGCACCCACCGCTTCACGCAGCGCGAACTGCAGCTCCTTGTAGACGTACTCGACGAAGTTGACGAGCCGCGTCCGGGCCTGAACCGCGTCCAGCACCTGCCAGAGCGCCGTCAGGTTGACGCGCAGGCTCACCTTGTCGCGCGTCAGGATTTCCTGGCCCGCGACCTCCATCGTCTGCAACCGAAGATCCACCAACTCCACCTTGACGTTGCGCTGGAACTTCCAGAACGCCGTCAAGCCCGGCTTCAGCACGTCACGCAGTTCGCCGTCCGCGATCAACAGACCCACGGAGGTGTCCGGCACCTCAACCGAGCCGATCGCCGCGGTGTTCACCACCGCTCCGCCTGCGCGCATCAGGATCCGAGCCGTGTCGGCATCGAGCGTAAAGTCACGCGAGATATCCTTCACGTCGACCCGAACGGCGACGGGCCCGCGCCAATACAACTGACGCTTGCCCGGCGGCAGCACCGATACCAAGCGATCGTTCTTGTAGACCAGTCCGACCTCGCGGTCGCCCAGTTCCACAATCACCAGGTGCCGCTCGATCAGCGCACGCGCCTCCGTGATCAGCACGTCCACTCGCGGGTGCTCGAACTCTGGCACCGCAACGTCGTATACCTTGATCTCAGCCCGGTTCAGCGGATCGAATAACCAGTGCACGCCGGGCTCCATGACCGCCTCGAAGCTGCGGTTTCGAAACAGGAGCCCGCGCTCGTACTGCGCAATCGTGATTCGCTTCATTCCCATCATCGCGTTCATCTTTCTTCTCCTCACCGCGGCCGCCGTACCCCATGTACGGCGGCCATCCAACAAGTCGAGGTTCACCTCCGCATACCGCGCGGGCCCGTGGGGGCCGCGGCATTCGCCGAACCGATACGCTGCAGTCGTCGACCCTTGAGCCGGGTTCCTCACGAGAGCAAACCAAACTCCATCGACTCGACTCAGTGGCCACCGGAGCGAGCACCGCGCGTCCCACCGCTCAAAGCGTTGCACGCGTTGTGTTGGATCGATGCCGAAATGCACATCGTTCCCCCACCGAAGCTCACCTCGATGCGAGGGCTTAGCCTCGCGTCAACACCATCAAGTCCCAGTGTTGCAGACTGGTACAAGTACGGGAGTCGAACCCGCGACATGCGGTTACCAAGCCGCTGCTCTACCCTCTGAGCTAACTTGTGGTGGCATGAAACAGAGCGACCGTGCGGTACGCGCCTGCGCAACCCGAAGCGGGGCGCAAGCGGGCCAGGTGGGCTTTCGAACCCACTGTCGCTGCACGATCGATGTTTCGACCTCGTCACGAGACCACGGCGATCCGCAGTCTCAAATCCTCCATCGCGTTCTCACCAACGACTTCTCATCGCCCAAAACGACGAGACCCCGGTCGGCAGTGCCTTCCGGGGTCTCATCGAGAGATTATTCCGGGGACTGCCATCTGGTCAGCCCCGCAACTCACGCCAACAGGGCTAACGCATCACAATTTCCAAGGCGCGCGGCGGTGCGCCGCAGGGATTCACAAGATTCCCCGCGCGGACTTTCAGTGCCGAGCGCTGCCGCGTGCAAAAGGTTGTTGATTGATGATTCATAGGGGCGCGCAATTTACACCAAATCTACAGCGTGTCAACAGATTTACCCGTCTATTGGGAGAATTCGGGCAAACTCGCGTATTTCAATGCCAAAGGCGTCTCCATCCTGGTTGCCGTGAGCGTCTTCCCTTGAACTCTATCCTCAATTTGGCGTGTGATATGCGACCATTACCCAATAAGTCCGTCGGGGCCCGCAGAATTGTCTGCGGGCCTCGTTAAAAGCAAGCCACTACCGTATTTGAAGGAGACATCGAATGAGACCGATTGTTTTCGTTCTGATTGCAGTTATGGCGCTGGCCGGCGTGGTCACCTACCAGGCCCCCGCATCTGAAAAAGCCGAGGGAGCGGCCGCTCCGATTTTTGGAATCAAAATCCCCGCCGGATACCGCGATTGGAAGCTGATCTCCGTGGCGCACGAAGCAGGGAATCTAAACGATATTCGCGCAATTTTGGGCAACGATAAGGCAATCGAGGCCTATCGTAAGGGTAAGCAATCGTTCCCAGACGGTACTGTTATTGCACGACTCGCGTGGAACTACGTTCCGTCCGCGGAAAACAACAAGGTATTTGGCCGCGATCAATCCTTCGTTGCCGGATCCGCCCCTGATTGGTACCTGCAGTTCATGGTGAAGGACTCAAAAAGATACGCTGCAACCGGTGGGTGGGGGTACGCTCAGTTTGATAAGGACGGAAACCCTGCTGACGAAGCGAAGCATGGAACGTGCTTTCCCTGTCACGTGCCCGCGAAGGATCGCGACTATGTCTTCACACGTTACTCACCCTAAGGCCGAGCCAGCATCGCGATCGTGGAGAATGGTCCATGGGCGACCGATCGTGGAGAATGGTCCATGGGCGACGCCACTAGGGGGCTGGGCGTCGTAGCGCCCAGCGCGCCGAGGCGTATCGCCTCGCTGAAATGCGCTTCCGCTCCGGGGTCGACAGCTATCTGGCAACGCTGGATGCCCAACGCTCGTTGTACGCAGCGGAGCAGCAGCTAGTTGCCGTACGCCAGGCGGAACTGGCCAACCAGGTGACGCTGTACAAGGCACTCGGCGGCGGGTGGGTGCAGCGCACTGCGGCTCCCGATAGGCCAGCCGCATGACTCGTCCGGCAGAGGTGACTCTGTTGTCAGCGGCCAGGAATTCCGGAGAGTAACGCGGACGCTCGGTTTAGGACTTCCGCCTCAGCCGGTTTAAGTTCTTGACCCGGCCAGCTAGCCACATATTGATACGGGTCAACTGCATCCGTCCGGATGCCAGATAGCTCCTCGACGACCGCGAGGCCGCACCATGGCACATAGATCGCCGAGTAGCCTCCCTCATGACACATAACCAGTCGGCCCCCACACAGCTCGTTGGCGGCAAACTTGAGGCTACGGGTCATCAGCCGGTAGGTTTCGGAGTGTGCCATTTGACGCGCCATAGGATCCAATGCACTTGCATCAAAACCGCAAGGAACGATGACCATATCCGGCTGAAATCGAGTGAGCGCAGGTAGCACGACCTGTGAGAACGCCGCTAGATAAGCACCGTGTCCCGATCCGGGAGGTAAGGGAATGTTAATGCAGGAGCCAAGCCCTGCTTCTGCACCATTCTCCGTTAATGAACCGCTGTCGACCGGATAGACTCCATCTTGATGGATCGAGATCGTCAATACGTTGGGGTTGTCATAGTAGATTGACTGTGCTCCATTACCGTGGTGAACATCCCAATCCACAATAGCGATACGTTTGAGCCCCCGCACATGGCGTAAATGCTCTACAG
>Ga0137358_10001800_pt1 | contig 11848 bp, 13 predicted proteins | sample Mad1_20_16metaG_FD_105551 | JGI IMG/M metagenome (GOLD analysis project Ga0137358, IMG submission 105551) | Vadose zone soil microbial communities from Angelo Coast Range Reserve, California, USA - Mad1_20_16 metaG | ecosystem: Environmental > Terrestrial > Soil > Vadose zone | place: USA... | reverse complement strand
TGTGATCGATGCCCTGAAGCCGGTGCAACCGGAGATCGGCCTGGGACCCAGAGCAGAGGCAACCCCGGGCGCTTAGTCAAGCATTGACGACTACATGAGGGACCCGCGGTCGCGGAGCAAAATAGTTTGGCAATAAATGAGCGATCGCAATGTGGGCCAACGCAATAAAGAACAGAGTCGCTACAGTAACTATTAGCGCTTGAGTCTTTCGTCGGCGCGCTGTATGTCGATAAACAAAGTAACCGGCCAGGACTGCGGCGCCGAGCGGAATGACGAAGCTTAACGGCAAAAGCCAGTCACGTCGTGCCACCACTGCGGCTGGGCCAAACAGAGCTGCGACGATCGCGGACCATAATGCCCCGCCAATTAGCGAGGCGACCACAGACGTCATAACGAGCAGTTTCCAGCGCATCGGGATCTGACCTAGAGAGCCTCAGCTGTTAAGGGTTAACAGAAGGGGCAAGCATAGCATAGCGAGCAATCATCACCGAACAATGGTAACGCGAAGCGCGCTGATTTACCTGGCTCGACAGGAATGGTTGAAAGAATTTGCCACGAAGTTCGGCCTTTTCAAAAGACTCACCACCCGCTTTATCGCAGGCGAAACCATCGACGAAGCGGTCGCGGCCATCCGCGACCTAAACGCCCACGGCTGTACGGCATCCTTCGATCACTTGAATGAATCCGTCGCCCGCATTGCCGAAACCGAAGCTGAAGTTCGGGAGTACCTGGACGTCCTCGCGCGGATCGATGAAACGGGTATTGATTCGAATGTTTCGATCAAGCTGACGCAGTTTGGCCTGGAGATAGATCCGGACCTGGCGTATCGGAACGCTCGTCGGATTGTCGAAGACGCCGCGCGCCGTGGCAACTTTGTTCGCGTCGATATGGAAGGATCGAATGTCACCCAGGCGACGATTGATGTTTTCAAACGGCTGCGGGCTGAGTTCGGCCTCAATGACGTCGGCATCGTCATCCAGTCGTATCTCTATCGGACGATGGATGACGCGCGCGATCTGCTGAAGATTCCCGCGCGCATACGCCTGTGCAAGGGTGCGTACAACTAACCACGGGAAGTTGCCTATCCAGCCAAGAAAGACGTTGATGATAACTATGTGCGCGTGATGCAGGTGGTGCTGGCCAGTGGCGTCTATCACGGCATCGCGACTCACGATCCGAAAATGATTGACGCCACGATCGAATTTGCCCAGCACGAAGGTATCGGCAAGGAGGCGTTTGAGTTTCAGATGCTCTATGGCATACGCCGTGATTTGCAGACTCAACTTGCTCGTGACGGCTACCGGGTGCGCGTATATGTTCCTTACGGCAAACACTGGTATCCTTATTTTATGAGGCGGTTGGCAGAGCGGCCGGCCAACATCTGGTTTGTTTTAAGGAATATGTTGAAGGGTTAGGGCGGGACAGTAGCCCGACCGTGAGGGAGGGCTTGAGCGCGCCTTGGCGCGCTGGCGGACAGGGATGTCCGTGCTCCGAGCGAGGAAGATGGAAAACTACCTCTGGATTGTCTGGACGATTCTCGGCGCGGTGCTGATCATCGCGGAAATCTTTACGACCGGTTTTGTCCTGCTGTGGTTCGGTATCGGCGCCCTGGCGGCGGCGTTCGCCGCTCTGGTTGGCGTGCATAGCATGACCGCGCAGTTTCTGATTTTTGCGCTGGTCTCGATCGTGCTGACGGCCGCCTCGCGCACGATCTTCGTGCAATATTTTTCCCGCGAAACGACGGGCGGCGATCTGAAATCAGGAGTCGAGGGATTGCCGGGGAAAATCGGCACGGTGGTTTCATCCAGCCGGGGCGCTCTCCACGAAGGCGCGGTCAAGGTGTTCGGCTCAACCTGGACTGCGTATCCAGTGGACAGCGAAGAGCCTTTGGAAGCCGGCGACCGCGTCTCGGTCGAGCGTGTGCAGGGTGCTTCAATCTATGTCAGACGAGTTGAGCCGGGACGGGATTGGCGGGGAAAAGAATTACCTAAAAGTACGGAAGAGAGTTGAGTGCAGTAGCGTTCTCAGCAGTGGCTCGCCTTCGCGTCAATGATGCGAAGTATCCGCCTCAGTCTCGTCCAGAGTCTTGTCTTCTTCGAGCGGCGGCAACTCCACCGTAATTCGATCTGCGCTGGCTTCGCGCAACTCTTCACCGGTGAATCTCGCCAGCACCACGGTGATATTGTCTTCACCCCCGCGATAGTTGGCCTGATCCACCAAGGCCTCACAAGCTGCGCCCAGGTCGCCATTAGACTCTGCCACAATCTGGCGAATATCTTCATTGCGCAGCTTGCCGGAAAGTCCATCACTGCAGAGCAGCAACATGTCGCCCTGCCGAATCTGAATCCGAGCAGTAGCCGGCGCGAGTTCAGTCTGAGCGCCAAGGGCCTGGAGAATCACATTACGAAACATGTGGGTCTCAGCTTCTTCCTCGCTAATCTGGCCCACGTCCACGAGCTGTTGCACCAGCGACTGGTCCTTTGTGGCCAGGCGAATCTGCTCACCGCGCATCACGTAAGCGCGGCTGTCTCCGACCTGCACCAGATCAAGTTTGTCGCCTGTGATTGCTGCGCCCGTTAACGTGGCGCCCATGCCGCTGCAACGGCTATCTTCCAGGCTCTTATAGTGTATGTTCCGATTGGCTTGCATCGTGGCGTGCTTCAGGCAATCTACTAATGGAGCGCCAGGTTCACACCCGGCTCCGTCGGCCTGCTTGCCCATCAAAACATCATGCACGGCTTCGATTGCCATGCGACTGGCGACGTCTCCAGCCAGTGCGCCGCCCATGCCGTCAGAAACTACCAGCACCAGGCCGTGTTCGCCGAGCGGGAACTTGTTCATTTCCTCGGGACCCACGGGTCCGTCCGAGCCACTCCACGTTCGCGGAGTAGTGAGATCCAGCAGGAGAAAGTTGTCCTCGTTTCCGCGGCGGACGCGGCCAACGTCAGACTTTGCATGCAGCTCAACCAGCATAATTGGGGATCGTAAGTGCCGACTCCGAAGACTATGGGTACGTCAGGATTTTATCTTTTCGCTCGTTACTTGTCACTTCTTAACCGCGCTCAACGCTTGATCCAAATCGGCGATGATATCGTCGGTGTCTTCAATGCCCACCGAAATTCGGACTAGTCCGTCCGTAATTCCCAAACGTTCGCGCACCTCAGGCGCAACTGAGGCATGCGTCATGGTGGCCGGATGACAGATCAAGGTTTCGACGCCGCCCAGGCTTTCCGCCAGGGTGCAGACCTTCGTCGACTCGAGCACCCGCCGCGCATTTTCAAGAGATCCAACATCGAACGAAACCATGCTGCCGAATCCCTTCTGTTGACGCTTGGCCAGCTCGTGCTGCTTGTGCGAGGGCGAACCCGGATAATAAATCTTCAGGACCTTCGGATGATCTTCCAAAAACGCCGCCACGGCCCGGCCTGACTTATCGTGTTGTTCCATGCGCAGCGCCAGGGTTTTAGTGCCACGTAGCACCAGCCACGAATCAAACGGTGAAAGAATTGCGCCGGCGCTGTTCTGGATAAACCCAATCCAGCTGGCATCATCCTCATTATTGAGCACGACGGCGCCGCCGATACCGTCTGAGTGACCGTTAAGAAACTTGGTAGTCGAGTGCACGACTATGTCCACGCCAAAGTCCAGCGGCCTCTGCAGGTAGGGCGACATGAACGTGTTGTCGCAAACCACTCGTGCGCCGGCGGCGTGCGCCACGTCTGAAACTGCTTTCAGATCCGTCACAATCATCACGGGGTTCGTGGGCGTCTCGACGAACACCATGCGGGTGCTGTCCTTGATTGCTGCCTCGACGTTGGTAACCTCGGACGTATCGACGAACTCGAATTCAATTCCATAATTGGCCAGGACGTGTTTGAACAGACGATTGGTGCCGCCATAAGTGTTGTCTGAAACGATGACATGATCGCCGGCTTTCACCAGTCGCATCGTGGCATCAATTGCGGCCATGCCGGACGCGAAAGCATATCCGAATCGTGCGCCTTCCAGGGCGGCCAGATTGCGCTCCAGCGCCAGCCGAGTGGGGTTGGAGGTGCGGGCATACTCAAAACCCTTGTTTTTCCCCAGGCCCTCCTGAGCATACGTCGAGGTTTGATAGATTGGAGTGCTGACGGCACCGGTGCCGGCGTCCGGCTCCTGGCCGGCATGAATAGCAGTAGTAGCAAAACCCATAAAAAGAATCCAAGAAGTCCTAAACCCAGAATGCAAGAGGTCGGAAGCAGAAGGACGGATAGTAGCGTGTGCATGATTTTAGTGTCAATTCAAGAGAGCTTGCTAACCGCGGGCGCAATGCCTTCGCACGACCCAACTGACGCTCGGCCAGGCAGAGAAATGAAACGGACGCAACGACTTCGACGCTCGGTACTGGTTCAATTTGAACGGAATCATGACCTTACTGCTGGGAACGCGGACGTCTCGTCCGCAACGCGCCGAAGGTGCGAAGTCGTCGCCCTCCTCGAGAAACTCGTAGCGGTTAATTCGTTCGCGCTTTGCGCTCAGGGCGGACGAGCCGTCCGCGCTCCCAGCACGAAGGATCTGGCCGATCTGAAACTGAACCAGTACCCGACGCTCGCCCAGGTTTCCGTCAGGACGGGAATCGAGTATTATCGGTGCGAATAAAGACCTTTTAAGAAAGTGGACACGCTTTCTCGATTCGCAATTCAATGGCTGACCAAACTCAAGTGGACGAGTTTTCTCCGGACGAGCGGCGCCAATTCGACCGTGCCCGGCTGATCGTCGACGTTCATTTCGATGGGGCGGATTCGACCGGCGTAGCCAGCACCAAGGACATGAGCATCGGCGGACTCTACCTGAGCACGCAAGCCGACATTCCGAAGGGAGCGACGTTGACGTTGCGAATCCCGATGGGCCAGCAGCATATCGTCGTCAGAGGTGACGTCGTCTACACTTTGCCCGGACATGGTGTCGGCGTCAGGTTTCATCGCCTATCAAACGATAAGCGAGCTTTGATGGAGAGCGAGTTGCCTGCGCTGTAGATTTGTTGGACGGTGGCCTGCTCCTCGAATTCCGCGGACTAAGATATGTTCGATCAATTCACTCTGGGTATTGAAGAAGAGTTTCAGATTGTCGATCCGCAAACGCGCGAGTTGCGCTCTCACGTGGTGGAGTTTCTCGACGAAGGCCGGATGCTGCTGGGCGAGCAGATCAAGCCGGAGATGATTCAATCGCAGATCGAGGTCGGCACCGGAGTCTGCCAGAACATCCAGGAGGCCCGCGCCGACATCACGCGTCTGCGGGCCATCATTTCGTCGCTGGCGCAAAAGAACGGCCTGAGGATCGCTGCCGCATCGACGCACCCGATCTCGCGCTGGCAAGATCAGGAGATTTTCGACGACGCTCGTTATGAATTACTGATCCAGGAACTGCAAACGGTTGCGCGTTCGCTCTTAATCTTCGGATTGCATGTTCACGTGGGTATTGCCGATCGCGAGCGGCAGATTCATATCATGAATGCCTCACGTTATTTTCTGCCCCACGTGCTGGCGTTGACTACTTCTTCGCCATTCTGGATGGGCCACAATACCGGTTTGAAATCGTATCGCTCGGAAATCTTCAAACAGTTCCCGCGTACAGATATTCCGGACCACTTCGATTCGTATCCGGGCTTTGAACGTTACGTGGATCTGCTGGTCAAGACGGGCTGCATCAACGACGGCAAGAAGATTTGGTGGGACTGCCGTCCGCATCCGTTTTTCCCGACGCTGGAATTTCGCATTTGCGATATTCCCACCCGCGTCGATGACACGATCGCCATCGCCGGTCTGTTCCAGGCGATCGTGGCCAAGCTCACCAGACTCATTGAAAAGAACCTGGGCTTCCGTCTTTACCGGCGCATGCTGATCCAGGAGAACAAGTGGCGCGCAGTGCGTTATGGGCTGGACGGGATGATGATTGATTTTGGCAAGCAGAAGGAAGTCCCTACGAAGGATCTGGTGCGCGAGCTATTGGATTTTGTCGACGACGTGCTCGACGACCTGGGCTCGCGGAAAGAGGTGGAGCATATCCACACGATTCTCGAGCGCGGCACTTCAGCCGACGATCAACTGCGCGTCTATAAAGAAACGAATGATTTGAAAGCGGTGGTGGATCGCCTGACGGAGCTGACGCTGGAACACGTACCTCCGCACGAGATAAGTATCGGGGTTGGCCAGCCTTCCAGGGCGCCCTCCACGATTGCAAAATAAACCCCAAAGCGCGGTCAAGCAGCACCGTCCAACTCCATTAACATCGGTCGCCATCGAACAGCGCCAAAGAAAAATCATTTACATCAGAAGGCTTTGGTACCGGCTCGCATGGCCAAGTAGTACTGCCACAACATTCGCGCAGCTACGGAACGATAAGGACGCCAACCTTCGGCAATTTCCTCAAGCTGCCTAAACGAAGGACGTTCCTTCATTCCACGTAGTCCGCTCACTGCGGCCGCCAGGGCGATGTCACCATTGGGCCAGATGTCCGGGCGTCTCAGCGCCATCAGGAGATAAATGCCGGCCGTCCACGGACCGACGCCTTTGATACTCATCAGCGCTGCATGAGCATCTTCATCGTTCATCCGGCCAATCCGTTGCAGATCGCGATTAGTGAAGGCGTGGGCAACCTGAACACAGTAATGCGCCTTCTGTCGCGTCACGCCGAGCGCCCGCAGCGAAGCCTCGCCTGTTTCGATAAACCCCGAAGCGGTAAACGGTTCTATGTTTGATTTGAGCCGTTCGAAGACAGCGCGCGCTGAGATCAGCGAAACCTGTTGCTCAAGAACAATACGCAATAGGGTGAGGAAGCCGGGTGGTCTTACCCACATCGGCGGTACGCCGTGAGTTTGGTAAATCGACCTGAGATAGCAATCCCGCGCAGCCAGGTCTTCCGCCGCTTCCGCCAAACTCTGTCTTGTAAGTTTTCTCAAGGGCACGAGCCGCCTGGATTCGCTTGGCGAGAATAAACGAGACGAGTCCTCTGTTGCCAACTTGTCCCGGCTTTCTTAACCAGGCGGCGCTGGAATATGAACGTGCGGCGTCAGTCCTTTCCAGGTCTGAATCAACTTTAGGTTAGGGTTTGTACCAATAGCGTCGACCAGCGAGCGCACCGGATTGCGTTCACTGGTGGGTATAATCTTTTCAAAGTCAGTCCGGTCCTTATGAAACTCGCTGCTGTTGTAGTCTTCCACCAACGAGGTGGCATTGCGAATGCCGTGGTTGGCCAAATGCTCTCGCATACTTACTTTGGTACCGTTTTCTGGCGCCGGCCCGATATGGGTATAAAGAATTGCCTGGTCTACCCAATCAATAATTCGGTCGGGTGCGAATCGCGTATTAATGAACAGGTCGACCAGATCGGCCGTCGCCATGTTGGGGATGTTCTCGATGTCTTCTTCTTCGAACTGAGCTTCATGCCAGACAGTCAACCCGTCCAAATCTCGCAACGGCAACTGCGTCTCCAGGCTGGGCACAATAATCGAGCCGACGCGCTTAATTCCTGATTGGATTACCTGCCACGCTACCCGAGGAAATACGCCGATGACGAAACCAAGCACCAAAAGAAATTTTTCCATGGTGTGCTTCTGCTCGTCGGACGCGACAAAGGAAAGAGGCGTCATCGCCACTGCTTCAACGACGACCCAAATGCCGATCACAGCAAGAATCACCCGAAGTGAGACCGCAACATAAGCACTGGCGCGCAGGTCGCGACGGACATAGCGTCGAAACAAAAGTTGCAAAGCGAAAAAGTAGGCGCCCAGAAAAGCGAAGCGCACCGGAGAAGAAATAGGAGTGTAGACGGCCAACCATTTCTCCGTTGAGGGATCGGAAACTGTGACCTGCGGTGTAGGAGATGGCTGATAGACGCCAGCGGTCAATGGGGACGGTGCTTCCTGTTGAGCTGACGGGACAGGAGCTTTGTTGCTCTGTACCTCGATCACTGTCTGAGTACTTTGCTTGCCAAACTCCAAGCGGCCTTGCCAGGGAGGAAGCGTGATTAGCCAACCCAGAACAATCAACACCGTCGCGACTATGACCGGGATAGTGGTATCCACAGTAAAGATCGAAAGTCCCGAAGAGTCGCCGCTAGTGGAGCCTTTTTCCTGGGCGTTGGCGCCGGGGTAAGCAGGATCGAGCAACATTCTGCTGAGATTCGTTGGCACTGCGCCATAGACCGCTTCAAACTTTTGTATGTATGTCGAGATGCGTTCGGTGCGCTCCCCTTCGGTTTCCTTCTCAAGGCCGGCAAATAAGAGCGCCGGAGGGGCTTTGCCTCAAAACTCGGATTATTTGCGAACTTTTGAGGCAAACGGCATTTCTGCCCCACAAATCAATTTGACTGGATTGGGTGGGTATTCAGCGAGGATAGGTATTCCGAAAGGGTTTGTTGCGATCGGGCTGCGAGGCCACGCCTCATAAAGCTCCAAAAATAAGATGTCCGTTACTCTCCTTCATGCCAGGACTCTTATCGATTCCCCAACCCGATCCGTCAGCTTACTTGGAAGGGCGACCCCGTCGAGTTACTTTCTTAACACCTTCTAGGGATTGTTGAATTCCTGCACGGATTATTCGGATCATTGAGGCAGATAATTCGGTTGATCAATCCCCAGCCGGGGAAATCTGTCATAATGATCCCGACGCGTTTTGTATAGTACCCAGTACGAATGCCTCCATAAGTGAGTGTGTTTGTGCCTTCAAAGTAGACGAGGCCGCCTATTCGTGGGAAATCCGGCCAGCCCGTCGGCATGGTTACGGTTGTACGTCCGGTCCACACGCGAGCTGCATCCGTGCTGTGGTTCACATGACCGCTTACCACAAAAAAGGGGAACGGCAAGCCAGCTCCGCCAGACCCGCTTAAATAGTTCATATATATGATGTCCCTGTTACCTGGCTTATCCGCATCCGTATTCGCAGCGCAAAGATGGCCCTTAACCTTCAACCACTTAGGATATAAAGCTTCATTCCCACTCATATCAAACGCATCCTGGATTTTGAAATTTGGAAAAAATTGCTGGGTTCCAGGTTGGGGGTAACATAGGCCGAATTCTCCTTTGGAGGAGGGAGAGTTGCATTGCCAGCGGGCGAAATCCTGGAGGATAACTATTTTACCTCGCATTTCACCTAGCGTTGGGTTCTGATAGTTTTCCGCTAACGTGGGGACATTCCACATATGGTCTTTGTAGCGGTTCCAATACCGACGAAAGGTCTCTTCAAAACGCACTGGGCCGTCAGTATGTTCCTCTTTGACGCGCATCAATACGGTTTCACGGCGATTTCTGCTCAAGAAATCCACGACCGTATCTAAGACATACTCAAAATACACCTTCTGGCTAACGAAGCCGTGATAAATGCGGAACTTTTGGACGTGTTCATATGCGCAACGTATATCAAGAACCCTAATGCCTGACTCTAACTGGTCACGAAGAGTCATACTCTGACATACTGCGTGGTCTGTTCCGAACCGTGCCATGCTTTCGTGAGTTCCTGGAATTGATAACTCGCTGAGGCGAACACTATCCGGAAGGGCAGACATCCAATTGGGATTATTACCCTGCCGACGTCCGTTATGAGCATAGCTCTCTTGATGGTCATGAGCCTGTGATACCTCTGACAACGAGAAGATGAGAATCAAGCTAATGAGCGAGACTTTCAGATTGGATTTAGGGCTGGAACGCATGGGGGCTCCTTTCAGAATCTGTCGAGAAGTAGGTAACTTTCGTTTTGCGCAGGCTACATCCCTCACGCGAATGCGAAAGCGTTAGACGTTGTCAGCGAAGTCATCCTGATTGAGACCGGAACTAAGATTCCCACTGAAAGCTGACGGTGGCGGCGCGCGGCGCTTGCGGGACAGCCTTCGCTTACGGCTTGCCTTTACTGTTTTCGTATTTCAGGCAATAAACAACCGCGTCCTCTGCATCTTTCGCCTTAATCGTGGTCGCGAAGTAAACATAGTGGGCTGCTTCCGGGTAATCTTGTATTTTTCTTCGCGCTACTACCAACAATGCTTTCTGTATTACGTCATCGGGGACATCTTTCCCAAACCCTCCGCAAATGTTTCCGTGTGCCGACCACCCCATCAACCGCGCCCCCTGATCGTAATAACAGTAGTCTGGTGCAATTCTTTGGCACTCCATCTTTGGGGTTCCGCCGGCATCCGCGTGTATCCAATAATCTTGAGGCGAATTTATCCCGGTGTCCTTTTGAAACTGATCTTGCAGGCATCTGTGGAATCGCCTGTCGGCACATAATTGAAGAAAGCCCCGGAGAGGAGGAATTCCTGGATTGGGATATTTTTCAACCAACCATTTTTCCTCGTTGGATTGTCCAGCGACGGGAATGACGTTAGTAGCTTGACCGCTCGGTTGATCTTTCATGGCACCTCCTGAGCAAAGGAAACTGTGAGTGGGTGCTGTTTTCAGTCGCTTTACGTTAAGTGTAAAACGTCCGATTAGAAGCGCTGGGATGGTATACGTCCAAAGGACAGATAAAGTCAATGCTAATCAATTCAAGTACTTTTCTTACGTGAGGTAATAGGTCTCAGTCCAACCACAAACCTATCAAATTAAACCGGCGGCCGATACCTAAACAAACTCGCAAACTGGCGGTTGTAGATCTTAATCAGCGAACCCGATGCGAATGTGAAAAGACTTTTGAGGCAGAAAACCTACTTTTGGGGCAACATCGACTTTTAAGGCAAAGCCCGCCGGAGGTACTCGTTTCGGATCCCGCAGGCCCAGCCGGCCGAGATTAATAACAAACTCGTTCAGCAAGCTAGACTTCTTGGTGGCGATAAAAAGATAGTACAGCAGCGCCGGCAGAGAACACACGACGATCAAGAACATCGTGCGCAACAGTGCTGTCTGGTACTTTGTATCAAGTAGGAATACGGCCACGAAAAAGACTATGATCAGCGGGATTAGGCTAAAAATAATAATACCGATTCGCCGTTGCGCCGTGGCCTTGCTGTACCATCGTTGTGAAGATGGAATTGAGACGGCAATGCCCAACAGAAGGAATACAACTCCGATAGGAATCCAGTGAGCTGTGACGAAGTCCCGCTTGGAAAACCACAAAATGGCCAGCCCGATTCCCGGATACAACCAGGCCAAAAAAATTCTCCCATACCAAACGCTCTCAGCTCCGGGCGTTAACCCGGTCTCGGGCGTCTGAGTTGTTTCGAGTTTTTCCGGCGGCTGACTTTCGTCCTGGTCGAGCGTCTTTGGAGTCTGATCGGTGGGTTGGTCGGTCATGAGAGATCTCCGAATACGTATCTTAACTGATAAGACTGCGAGCACCTGGCAGACTGCTAACTGTCGCTGGGCCTACGGCTCCTTTACGCAGAGTTTGGCCGCGACATAGAGTCTGAGACGAGGAGTGTTTCGTTGGCTTGTGATGATCACTTCACTCCAACTGGGATCGGAGCTTGAAAGATTGATGGAACAATGGAAGCAGCGCGTGAGCGTAGCAGTTAACGCCTGAGACACTGCCTGTTAACGGAAACAAGCGCACGATATGCCGGGGAAAGAGAATTGTCAACGGTCATCGGGGGGACTGTCATGGAAGGGACGCACGGGTCTACGGCGGCGGAGCAGATGGCGGCCGACCTTCCGCAGATCCAGAGCGAGAGGACCCTGGACCTGCGGAAGCCGAAGGCTCGTTAAGGGGTAGCAGTGATTGTGAAACGCGAAGCCGGGACATTGGATTTGACGTCATAGCTAACAATGTCCAGGTCGGCGAAAGGCTGCCCTTGCAGGCGCGTGATGACGTGAAACGGCAACATCATGCAATCAGCCCGGCGATAGTTGCTGCGCTGCTCTTCGATCAGCACCTGGCTCCTGAAG
>Ga0137358_10001798_pt1 | contig 11857 bp, 13 predicted proteins | sample Mad1_20_16metaG_FD_105551 | JGI IMG/M metagenome (GOLD analysis project Ga0137358, IMG submission 105551) | Vadose zone soil microbial communities from Angelo Coast Range Reserve, California, USA - Mad1_20_16 metaG | ecosystem: Environmental > Terrestrial > Soil > Vadose zone | place: USA... | reverse complement strand
TTTTCTGACCATCAGCAATTTCGTAGCGAGCCCGTTCAAAGCGTTGGGAGTGGCTAACGCTGCGGGCGGCTTCGATCTTGTCGCGCGAGCTGATGGCAACGGACTGAATCCAGTTCTGCAGTACCCGGAGATGGTTATCCATCCGCCGAATCTCTATTCGGGTTACACGGGGTTTACGATTCCGTTTGCATTTGCGCTGGCGGCGCTTCTCGCGCGGTACCCTGGAGAAAAATGGATTCATTTGACACGCAAGTGGACCATGATCGCGTGGTGTTTCCAGACCATGGGAATTCTGCTCGGCGCGCACTGGGCTTACGCAGTGTTGGGCTGGGGCGGCTACTGGGGATGGGACCCGGTCGAGAACGCTTCGTTGTTGCCGTGGCTGACGGGCACGGCATTTCTGCATTCCGTGATGATGCAGGAAAAGCGCGGCATGATGAAGGTGTGGAATGTCTGGCTGGTATTCATCACGTTCATGCTGTGCATTCTGGGGACGCTGCTGACGCGCAGCGGCGTAGTGAGTTCGGTGCACGCTTTTGCGCAGTCCAGCATCGGCAACTGGTTCGTGGGATTTTTGTGCATCGTGCTGGGCGTCTGCCTGGCGGCCTACTTCAAAAATAAAGATTATTTGCAGAGTGAGAACCAACTGGATTCGCTGGTATCGCGCGAGTCGAGCTTCCTGTTCAATAACCTGGTCCTGCTGGTCGCGTGCGTTGCAGTGCTTTCCGGAACGCTTTTCCCGGTGTTTTCAGAATGGTTCACCGGCTCGCGTATCAGTGTGGGCGCGCCGTTCTTCAACAAGGTCAACATTCCGCTCGGCCTGATGTTGATGTTCTTGACTGGCGTTGGCCCGCTGCTGGCGTGGCGTAAGACCTCCACCGACAGCATGAGACGCAACTTCCAGGGCCCGGTAACGGCAGGCCTCGTCGGTGGCATATTGCTGTTTGTGTTTGGCGTGCGCGAAATGTTTTCGCTGATCTGTTTTACTTTGTGCATCTTCGTGACTGCCACGATTGGGCAGGAATTTTATCGTGGCGCACGAGTCGTTCGAATCCGCTCCGGAGCGTCATGGCTCGCGTCCTGCGTGGATTTGACGTTGCGCAATACGCGGCGGTACGGCGGCTATATCGTGCACGTCGGCATGGTGATGATTTTCATCGGCCTTGCCGGACAGGCTTTTAACAAGGAAGTGGAGAAAGAATTGCCCATCGGTTCGACGATCAGCATCGGGAAATACGACCTGCTCTTGCAGAGCATGGATCGGAAGCAGGAAAAAAACTACGTCGCCGAGCGCATGATCGTCGAAGTGATGAAAGATCAGAAGCCGGTGATGATGCTGTACCCGGAGCGCCGGAATTTTCCGACCAATCAGGAATCCGGCACTATGGTGGCGATTTATTCCACGCTGAAAGAAGATTTGTATGTCGTATATGCAGGCATGAATCCGCAAACTAATTTGCCAACGGTGCATGCATTCATCAATCCATTGGTCAAGTGGGTATGGTGGGGCGGCATGGTCGTAGTAATGGGCACCATCGTTGCACTGGTGCCGAATCGCGCTGCAGTCGTAGTGCTGGCGCGAACGCAAGTACCGTCCGGCGCCAGAGAACTGAGCGGAATGCGGCCTGCACAGGTGACGCTTCGGGAAGGCCACGATTAATCCATGAAGAATCGCACTAGAATCGCAGCCGAAATTGTATTCGCTTGCGCAGCGTTGATGCCGCCTGGAGCCACGCGACTGCTGGCCGATCAATCCGACCGCACGCACCAGATCGGTTCCAAAATAAAATGCATGTGCAACGGCTGTGACCAGGCGGCAGGGAAGTGCTACCACGTGGGCGGCGCATATTCCGGCCCGTGCGATACCGCGAAAACCATGTTAAAAGAAATTGACACGCACATCGCCGCGGGCATGAACGATCAACAGGTTCTCGACGCGATGATCAAACAATACGGCCCGCTGGCATACGTCGAGCCTCCCAAAACTGGCTTTGGGCTTCTTGCGTGGCTGATGCCGATTCTGTATTTGTTAGGCGGGCTCGCGTTGGTGGTCGTGGTGATGAAGCGCTGGAGAAAGCGGCCCGTAGTTGTCGCCGCCGCGGCAGGCGCAAATGGTGTTCGCGTTTCGCCGGAGCTTCTGGCTCGTGCGCGCCAGCAGGCGCAGCGCGAGACGGAGGAGTGAATTGATCGCGGTGCCGCTCGCTGCCGTTTTTCTGATCTTTTCCCCCAATGGAGCTGTCCTGGGCGCTTGTTTTGCGCTCGCTGCCGCGACGGTACTCTTTATTTTCTATATTCAGCCTGACGCTTCTGATCTCGCGCCGCACCGTTCGAAGCTGGACCAATTGCTGGAACGCCGCGACGCGATTTACGACAATCTGCGCGATCTCCGATTTGAATATCGCGCTGGAAAATATTCCGAGACCGACTTCGAAGTGATGAAGAATGCGATGGAGACGGAAGCCGCGCTGGTGTTAGCGGAAATCGATCAGTTGACGGAAGCGGGAGTGAAGCGGCCTAGAGGGCCGCGCACTTTGCCGGATCGAGGCCCGCGATGAAGCGCTTTGCAGTTTATTTCGCAGCGGCGTTGGCGAGTCTCGTCTGCGCGCAATCAGACTTTGCAGCAACAGTTCACGGCACGGTGAATAACGGCACAACCGGGAAGCCCGGCGCGGGCGTGGAAGTCGTCTTGATTCAGCTAAAGGGCGGCATGCAGCCGGTCGCCAATACCAAGACCGATTCGTCGGGAGAGTTTACCTTCGATAATCCGAATATCGGCGGGCAGCCGATGCTGATTCGCGCCGTATACAAAGGCGTGAATTTTCACCAAGCGCTGCCGCCAGGAAAAGATTCGATCAGCGTGGAAGTGTTTGAGCCAACCGGCGATGCCAAAACGATTTCTGTTCCTTCGCACGTGATCATTTTTCAGCCCAACGGTGCGTCGCTGCTCGTCGGAGAAGAATACGGAGTAAAGAACGATTCTAAGCCGCCGCAAGCGTTCTTCAAGATTGACGGAAATTTTGAAGCGGCTTTGCCCGACAGCGCGGAACTCAAACAGATTGCCGCCTCTGGCCCGTCGGGGATGCCGGTGGTGCAAGCGCCAATCGAAAAAGGAAAAAACAAATACGCGATTTCGTTTGCGTTCCGGCCGGGAGAGAGCGAAGTACGGCTCTCCTACGAGCTGCCCTATCCAAGCAATAAAATAGCTGTGAAGTTGCCCACGCTGTATGGCGGCGGACGATTGATAGTGGTAGCGCCGCCATCGGTGCAGCTCACCGGAGACGGGCTGCAGATGGCCGGGCAAGAGCAGGGAATGAATATTTACGAGCGCTCCAGCGTTGCAACGGGAACGACCATCACCATCAATCTTTCTGGAACTGCGCCTCCTCCCGCAGCTGCAAATGCGCCGGATGCTGGCGGCGCGCCGGGACGCGCGGAAAATGTGCAAGGCGGCGACGCGCCTGCAGCGGCGATTCAATCGATCCCCGGGCGCCTTGACGAGTACAAATGGTGGCTGGTGGGAGGATTTTGCGTGTTGTTCGTTTTCGCGGCTGTATTATTGTGGAAGAAACCAATTTCCGTTACCGTCGCTGGACCCGATCTTCCCGCTCAGCCGGCTCAAAAACCGCTGGCCACGCGCGCCGACGCTGCGAAATCGGCGGACCCTTCGGCGCCGAGCAACGGAAATTCACTTGCTGAGCTTGATCGCGATACCACCAATAGCCTGGATGTATTGAAGGACCAACTGTTTCGCTTGGAGTTGCGCCGCCAGGCCGGAACCATCAGCGACGATGAATATTCACGCGAACGTGCCAAGGCCGAACAAGTGCTGCGAGACTTGGTCCGGGGCTGAACGGTGGCTTCGGCTGCGGAACCTTCCATTGGTTTGCGATTCGAAAGAGTGGACAAGCGCTATGGCGCGGTCTATGCGCTGCGCAATCTGACCCTGGCGATCGCTCCAGGTGAATGCGTTGCTCTGGCTGGCCGCAACGGATCAGGCAAAACCACGCTGCTGCGGATTGCCTCCTGCCTGACGCGGCCAACGCGCGGCACGCTTTCGTTTTCCGGAGTCGCTGAAAACCAAAATCCAAGATCCGGTTTTGTCGCGCATGCTTCGATGGTGTACGACGAATTGACCGCCGAGGAGAATCTTTTGTTTTTCGCGAAGCTGCTCGGCGTAGCCAATCGTAAGCAGCGCGTGGACGAACTACTGTGCCAAGTCGGACTCGGCGAGCGCAAAGACTCGCTGGTACGCACATTTTCGCGCGGCATGCGCCAGCGCGCAGCAATCGCGCGTGCGTTGCTCGCCGATCCCTCGCTGCTCCTGTTTGATGAACCGGCGACAGGCCTCGATCCCGAGGCGACAGCTTGGCTGACCGGTCATTTGGCGAAGTTGCGCGACTCCCGTTGCACCATCTTGATGAGCCTGCACGGCGAATCGGAGGTGGCGCGCTTGGCAACACGTGCGGTGCGCCTGGATGCCGGAGGCGTAGTCGCGGACACTCGCAGTGGAGCGACATTTCAATCGGTGTTTTCCTTCGCGGGCGGGTGAATGGGACTGCTCTCCAACGCGGCCGCGCTGCTTGACAAGGAAGTGCGTACGGAATTTCGTTCGCGCGAACTGCTGAGCACTACCATCGTTTTTGTGCTGATCGTGGTGGTGCTGTTCAGTTTTACGTTTGATCCGACAACGAACGAATCGCACCGCTTTGGTCCGGGACTGTTATGGCTGGCGTTCCTGTTTGCCGCATCGCTGATGTTGCAGCCGTGCTTCTTGCGTGAGCAGGTGAACGATACGCTCAGCGCGCTGCGGCTGGCGGTCAGCGATCCGTTTGCGATTTTTCTGGCGAAAATCGGCGCGAACACTTTGTTTCTGTTGCTGACCGAATCACTGATGCTGCCGGTTTTTGCGGCAATGTTTAATGTAAGCTTTCGCGGACAATTGCCGGGAATTTTGTTGACGTTATTTCTCGGCAGTTTGGGAATTTCGATTGCCGGCACGGCACTGGCAGCCATTTCCGCGCAGGCCAGGATGCGCGAGTTGCTTCTGCCACTTTTATTATTGCCGTTGCTCGCGCCAATTCTGGTAGCGAGCACGGAAGTCACCGTAAACCTGATGGCCCCCGAGCCATTTATGCAATGGAAGGGAATCGGCTTTCTTGCCGTGTTCGACGTGGTGTTTTTGACGGCGCTGTGGCTTTTCGGCGAATATCTTCTGGAGGAATAGCGACGAATGGCAAAGCGATTCTTATTCGGGCTGGTGGCGATTGCGCTAGTGGTCGGCGCCGCATATTCGTCGCTGCTGGTTGCGCCCGAAGAGCGCACCATGGGCGCGTTATACCGAATATTTTTTCTACATGTGAGCTGCGCGTGGGCGGGTCTGACCGCGTTTTCGATCTGCTTCGCCGCGAACCTCCTTTACGTGTGGAAGCGCAAGGAAAAATATGACGGGCTTGGCGTAGCGTGCGCCGAAGTGGGATTGGCATTTACAACCGTGGTGCTAATCACCGGGCCGATCTGGGCCAAACCGGCATGGGGAATTTATTGGACGTGGGATGCGCGACTGACGTCGACGTTCATATTGTGGCTTCTTTATATTTCGTATCTCCTGCTGCGAACGCTGGTGGAAGAAGCCGACCGGCGAGCATTGCTGAGTGCGCTTTTTGGTATTTTCGCGTTCATTGATGTTCCGATCGTTTTCGGCGCAATTCGCTGGTGGCGGACGCAGCATCCAGCGCCAGTGAGTATGGGTGGCGCAAATTCGGGCCTCGATCCAGCGATGCGCCCGGCGTTTTGGCTGGCGGTGTTGGCGATGCATGTATTCATGACGTTTCTGATTGCTGAGCGATATGGGCTGGAGAAAATGCGCGGCGAAGTGGAAGTGCTTCGTCAGGAGGCGGAAGCGTGATCAAGAATCTCAATAGCATTTTCTGGGCTTATGCATTCGGCTGGGCGGTGTTTTTCGGATTTTATTTGACGATCGCCAAACGGTCGAACGATCTACGCGCAGAGATCGAGCGGCTGAAGAGAGCCACGTCCGGGAAATCCCAGGAGAAATGACGTGGCAGGGAAGAAGCGCGTCGGAGTCGTGTTGTTTCAGCTCGGCGGGCCGGACTCGCTGGACGCGGTCGAGCCTTTTCTACGGAACCTTTTCCTTGATCCGGACATCATTCCTATGGGGCCGCTGGGATTTCTGCGCGGGCCGCTGGCGCGCTACATAGCGAAAAAGCGTGCGGTGCCGGTAGCCGGGCGTTACGCGATGATCGGCCGGCGTTCGCCGATTGCGATTCTTACCGAGCGGCAACGCGTAAAAGTGAGCGCGGCGCTTTCGCCGTACGTGGATCCGGTCGTGGTCACGGCGATGCGGTACTGGAGGCCGTTCACGGAGGACGCGGTGAAGGCATTGAAGGCTGCGGGGCCGCTGGACGAACTGGTTTTACTTCCGCTCTATCCACACTATTCCTACGCAACGACGCTAAGCAGTATGAAAGAGTGGCGACGGGTGTATGGCAATCCAGTTGCAGGAGCGCCGGAGCACGCGATCGAGTCGTTCTATGCGCATCCTTCTTATATCGAAGCCGTCGTGAAAAAAATTGGCGTGTGCCTGCGGCAATTTCCGGACAGTTCGCGAATCAATTTGCTGTTCAGTGCGCACGGGTTGCCTATGAGCCTGGTCGAAAAAGGCGACCCGTACCCGAAACAAATTGCCGAAACTGTGCGCCTGGTTTGCGAAAGCGGAGCGAAACAGTACGCCGGATGGCCGAAGACACACTTACTTTGCTACCAGAGCCGCGTAGGACCGTCCAAATGGCTGGAACCGCCGTTTTTGGGAACGATGGAACAGCTCGGCCACGAAGGCGTGAAGGAAATGCTAGTGGCGCCGATTTCCTTTGTGACCGAACACATTGAAACGCTGCACGAAATCAACATTGACGGCCGCATCGATGCGAAGAAATGGGGCATCGAACGATTCCGCATGATGCCCGCAGTCGGAGATTCGGCGCCGTTTATTGCGGCGCTGCGGGACGTGGTGCTGAAAGCGCTCGGAATTACGGAAGAACAAGAGCAGTTGCGCGCGGCGGGCTAAAAGCGCCACGCAATTGCAGTTGGAGTATAATTTCTCTTCGGAAAAGTCACTCATGACTTCGACTTACCATCCTGGAGTACACCGGTTCGCGGTGTTCGTGTTTGCTTGGACCCTATTGCTGCTGTTCGCAGGAGCGCTGGTAACCTCGAAAGATGCGGCACTCTCCGTGGCCGACTGGCCAACGTCCTTTGGAACCTATTTCCCGTCGCTAAAACTGCTGACCGGCGGAGCTTTCTTTGAGCACGCCCATCGCCTGATCGCTTTTATTCTTGGCTTGCTGTTGCTCGCTGAAGCCATTCTCATCTGGTTTGCTGAAGAGCGCCGCTGGCTGCGTTGGTTTGCGCTGACAGCGGTCGGAGGAGTGGTGGCCCAGGCAGTCTTGGGCGGCGAGGTAGTGCGGCAGCTACTACATTATTGGCTGCCGGTCCTGCATGCGTGTTTTGCGCAGATTATGTTCGGCGCGATTCTAAGCCTGGCGGTCTTTACCAGCAAGTGGTGGACTGCAGCGCGACAACCACTTGAGGATCAAGGCGGCGTCTCGATTCATACGCTGGCCATGGTAAATGCGGCGATGATGTTCGTCCAGGTATTTTTGGGCGCCGGATTTCGACACCAGTACACTCCTATTTGGCCGCATATTGTTGGCGCGGTGGTCGCAGTCGAAACGATGATGCGCACCGCCTCTGCTTTGCGAAAACGTTTCCCAGCCTCGCGCGAACTGGGTTTTGGCCGCAAATTGTTGCACGCTACAGTAGGCACTCAGTTATTGCTGGGCGGGCTTGCGTATTGGTCGAGGTTGGCGACCCACGACGCTCCGCAGCCGATGCCGTCGATGGTCTTCTTTACCGTCATCCATACCGTATTTGGCGCGCTGGTGTTTGCATCGTCGATTCTGGTTGTGCTGATGTGTTATCGTCTGGTTCCGCGGCGGGGAACCGTCGCTGTTGCATCCCCGACGCAGACTGCAATCGAATGAGTACTGTTCGCTCCACGGATTTTACGCTTCTGAACCGCGCCGGCGCCTATGTTGCGCTGACCAAGCCCGATGTTTCCTTCCTGGTGCTGATGACCACTGGCGCCGGATTTTATATGGGCGTGCGCGGGCCAGTAGACTGGTTGAAATTAGTTCACACCGTGTTCGGGACCATGCTGATCGCAGCGGGCACGGCCGCGTTGAACCACTACATTGAGCGTGAATCTGACCGGCACATGCGGCGCACGGCTTCGCGTCCTCTGCCAAGCGGTTTGTTGCAACCTGCGGAAGCCTTGTGGTTTGGCGTGGCACTGGCGATTGCTGGCGCTGCTGATCTTTGGCTGGTCGGCGGATGGATGACTTCGCTCCTCGGCGTAGTAACCTGCCTGAGCTACTTGCTGGCATACACTCCGCTGAAGAAGCGAACTGTGTGGGCGACTTTTGTTGGTGCATTTCCCGGGGCGATTCCTCCGATGATTGGTTGGGTCGCGGCCAGCGGCCGACTTGACAAGGGCGCGTGGCTGCTGTTCTTGATTTTGTTTTTCTGGCAATTTCCACACTTCCATGCCATTTCGTGGATGTACCGCGAGGACTACGCGCGCGCGGGAATTCAGATGCTACCGGTGGTGGATCGCGATGGGACGAGGACTTTTCGTCAAATCATCATTACAGCCGGGATGTTGGTCGGTGTCAGTGTGCTGCCGTCGGTACTTGGACTCGCGGGTGTGTTGTACTTCTTTGGAGCATTGGTGCTGAGCATGGCACTAGTTCAGGTTTGTTTGTGGGCCGCAGCCGAAAAGACCAACGTCCGCGCAAAATGGCTGATGCACGCCACCATCATTCACATACCGATTCTGCTTGGCCTGATGGTGTACGACAAAATCGCACGCTAATTCCTTCGGGCATCGCTCGCTCAACTTACAAATGTTCTCTTCTCACGCCGCGTTAAATGCCACGCTCAACGGGACGAGCGCAATCCTGCTGGCGGGCGGCTATGCAGCGATACGTCAAGGGAAAATTTCGGTACACAAACGTTTCATGATATCGGCGTTTGTAGTGTCGTGCGCGTTCTTGATTTCCTATTTGATTTTCCACTTTCGCGTCGGCCACGTCCCGTTCCAGGGCCAGGGATGGATTCGTCCAGTCTATTTCGTACTGCTGACTTCACACACGATTTTGGCAATCGTGATCGTGCCGCTGATTCTGATTACATTGCGCCGCGCATTCACAGAGCGCTTTGAGAAACATCGCGCCATCGCCAAGTGGACGCTGCCACTGTGGTTCTATGTTTGCGTGACCGGCGTGATCGTCTACTGGATGGTGTACCAGATGTACGCGCCGGCTCCAAGTTAGAGAAAGTTTTCTTTAGGCTATTTTTAGAGGCAGAGCGGCAATCAGGGCCTCAGTGAATTCGTCGGTGCCGGCTTTGCCGCCTACGTCATGAGTGGTGTGTCGGGCTTCGGTATAAACCTTTTCGAGCGCAGTCTCGATGCGGCGCGCGGCGGAACGTTCTCCCAAATAATCGAGCATCAGGATGCTGCTCATGAGCAGGGCAGTGGGATTTGCGAGCCCTTTGCCTTCGATGTCCGGCGCGGTCCCGTGAACCGCCTCGAAAAGCGCTCCGTTATCGCCGATGTTGCCGCTGGGCACGACGCCGAGGCCGCCTACGAGTCCGGCAGCCAGATCGCTCATCACATCGCCGTAAAGATTGGGCAGAAGCAGCACGTCGAATTGCTGCGGATTCATGACGATCTGCATACAGGCGTTGTCCACAATCATTTCTTTGTATTCGATTTCGGGAAATTCGGCGGCGACGGTCCGGATGGATTTCAAAAACAGTCCATCGGAAAGCTTCATGATGTTGGCTTTGTGGATGGCGTGAATTTTCTTGCGGCCTTCTTTTTTGGCGTGGGCAAAGGCGAAACGCGCGATGCGTGTGGAAGCTTTTTCGGTAATAATTTTCAGGCTTTCGACGACCCCGGGCACCACTTCGTGTTCCAGGCCGGAGTACAAGTCTTCGGTATTTTCACGGACGATTACGACGTCGACATTTTCGAAGCGCGATTTCAGGCCGGGCAGATTTTTCACGGGGCGAAGATTGGCGTAGAAATCCAGGGTCTTGCGCAGGGCGACGTTAACGCTGCGCGCTCCGCCCGCAACGGCCGTGGCCATCGGGCCCTTGAGGCCAACTCCGTTGCGACGCACGGACTCGATCGCCTTTTCGTTCACAACTTGGCTGGCGTCGGCGGAACCGGCTGCGGCGCGCGCGTCAATTACCTCCCAGTCGATTTGCACTCCCGCTGCTTCCAGAATACGGCGAACCGCGCGGGCAACTTCCGGGCCGATGCCCTCGCCGGGCAACAGTGTCACTTTGTGTCTCATAGATGCATCTAATTGTATGGGAACAAGTCAGGGTTGTCGAAGTGACAGGCAATGGCGAGTTTCCTGGAAACAACGCAAAAGCTTGGTCGCAAAAGATGCACTATAGTTCCTATTCTGATAAACTTAATTGGTTAGAGTTCCGCGGATTTGCCGCGGCGGAGGCCAAAAAATGATCAGTCTTACTCCTACAGCAAGCACCAAGGTGAAGGAAATCATGGGGATGCAGAGCCCTGTGCCTACGGCGCTGCGCGTAGCGGTGGTTGGCGGCGGTTGTTCGGGATTTCAGTACCACATGGCATTCGAGAACCAGACCAACGATAGCGACGAAGTAGTGGATTTCAACGGCTTGAAAGTTGCCGTGGATCAGATGAGCTCGATGTACCTGGAAGGCGTCGAGATCGACTACATCGAAACGATTGAAGGCGCGGGCTTTAAGTTCAACAATCCGAACGTGAAAAGCACCTGCGGCTGCGGCAGCTCGTTCAGCGTTTAATTTTTTAGCGGGGCGGTAATTTGGCGCTCCCGAGAGTTTCTAGGCTCCTGAGAGGGAAGTAGAGTCCATTTCAGGAGCCTTTTTGTATTCGTGGTGCTGCACAGCCAGGAGTGGCTGTGCTACTGGGGAGCTTCAGAACGCGCCGCGCGATTTGCAAACGTGCCGTGCCGAACGTATTCTAGAGTGGAAACATGAAAATTGCGCTGGCGCAGTTCAATCCCACCGTCGGCGATTTCGCGGGCAACACTGCAAGCATCCTGGCTTTGGCGGAACGCGCCAAGCAGCGGGGAGCCGACCTCGCTGTTTTCTCTGAGCTTTGTATTTGCGGCTACCTTCCTCAGGACCTGCTGGAGCGTCCAGCGTTCATTGACAGAAATCAGAAAGAATTGAGACAGCTGGCAGCGAAGCTGGCGTTGCCCGCGATTGTGGGATTCGTCGGCAAAAACAAGAACGGCACAGGCAGCGGCATCGCCAACAAAGCTGCGCTGATCTGCGGCGGCAAAATTGTGTTTGAGCAGAGCAAGATGTTGCTGCCAACCTACGACGTATTCGACGAGTCGCGCTACTTTCAGCCCGCGACAGAACAAAAGGTTTTCGGCTTCGCGGACGAGCAGCTGGGCATCACGATCTGTGAAGACGTCTGGAACGACAAGAACTTCTGGGCGGTGCGACGCTACGACCGCGATCCGGTAACTGAGCTGGCTTCGCAGGGAACCAGCGTGCTGATCAATATTTCGGCTTCGCCATATACCATCGACAAGCGCGCTTTGCGGGTGGATATGCTGCGCTCGATCGCGCTTCACCATCAGCTCCCTATCGTTTATGTCAACCAGGTGGGCGGGAACGACAGCCTGATTTTTGATGGCGCCAGTGTGGCTCTTACGCTGGACGGCAAAGTGGCCGCACAAGCCGCTGCATTTGAACA
>Ga0137358_10001795_pt1 | contig 11873 bp, 10 predicted proteins | sample Mad1_20_16metaG_FD_105551 | JGI IMG/M metagenome (GOLD analysis project Ga0137358, IMG submission 105551) | Vadose zone soil microbial communities from Angelo Coast Range Reserve, California, USA - Mad1_20_16 metaG | ecosystem: Environmental > Terrestrial > Soil > Vadose zone | place: USA... | reverse complement strand
CCAGCGATTGCATGTAGCCGGACTCGAATGTGCCGTAGCCCGCATTCAACGACACCACCCAGTGATGATCCTGCGAGACCGCCAGCGACATCGGCAAGCTGTTGACACGCCGCGGATTGCCCGGAGCGGGTGTCATCAGCTGCTTGCTGGTCGGAAGATTCAGCGCGCGAGTCGTCGGATCCTGCTGCGCGTGGACAGTGCCGCCAAGCATGGCAAGACTCGCGATAAGCGCGGCCCGGCGCTGCAAACGCAGTTTCGCGAAGCTCGCACGCATCGTCATTACAAATTTGTTACACATCGCGTGGATCTCGCGGACACGGGCCGTCCATGCTAACGCATAAGACTTCCAGCGACACCAGCGGTAACGCCTGCGAGCGGCGCGGTCAGGCGACGCCGAGCACCCGCACGGTTGTGGGTGCGTTCAGATTACCGGTGACCCGTAACGAACAGGCGGTTGGGTTACTCAGGGCTCGTCCGCCGGCCACTGCTCGAGCGCCGTGACCACCGAACTCAGGAAGGCGTTGGCTTGGAAGGCATCGAGGGCGCGGTGGTCGATGGTCAGGGTCAAGTAGCACATGGAGCGCACACTGATCGCCTCGACACCGTCGACCTCGACCGCACACACTCGGCGCTCTACCTTACCCACGCCCAGGATCGCGACCTGCGGTTGATTGATGACGATGGGCGCCGCAAGGAGGCTGCCGCCCACTCCGTGGTTCGAGATCGTGAAGGTGCCTCCACGCACGTCCTCAGGTGAAAGCCTGCCGGAGCGGGCGGCCTGCACCAGCCGACCGAGCCGCTGTGCCACGCCGAAGAGATTCAGCCCCTGAGCCCGATGGATCACCGGCACGATCAACCCCTTGCTGCCGAGAGCCGTGCCCACGCCGATGTTCACGTCCCCATGCAGCTCGAGCGCATCGGAATGAAACGTCGCGTTGATTTCCCGGTGAGTGCGCAAGGCCTGCACGCAGGCGCTGACGAAGTAGGCGGTCAGCGTCAAGCGGGCGCCGCGGGATTCGAATTCCGCGGCGTGGCGCGCTCGGTGCGCGAGCACCCGGGTGAGATCCGCTTCGAACAAGGTCGTGACATGCGGCGCCTCGATGAGGCTGCGCGCCATGTGCTCGGCCACCCGTCGGCGAATCGCCGTGTGGGGTACCCGCGTACCGCCCGACGATGACGTCGGCGTTCGTAGAACCTGCGCACCGTCCGTCGGCGAGATCGGCGGCTGCGTGGGCCCGCGCGCCGGTGCGCGACTGGACGCCGCATCCGCAGCATGGCGAGTCACATCCTGAGCCGTGATGCGCCCATCGCGACCCGTGCCTTCGACGTCGCCGGCGGCAATCGAATGTTCCTCGAGCAACCGCCGCACAGCGGGACTCAACGGCTTGCCCGCGTCGCGCCCATCAGAAACCGCCGCCGGCGTCCCGGCGGGCGTCTCAGTGACTACCGAGGACGCAGTGCCGTGGCCCGCCGTTGATTCGCCGCTGAGACTGAGACGTGCGAGCACCTCATCCGGATTCACCTCAGCGTCCACCTGCTTGAGCACTTCGATCAAGGTGCCGTCGGCGGGCGCCGGGATTTCCACCGTCACCTTATCGGTCTCGAGCTCCACCAGGGGTTCATCTTTGGCGACCGGGTCGCCCACTGCCTTGCACCACCGCAATACGGTGGCGCGCGTTCCTTCCTCGTTGGGCGGGACCAACACATCGGTTACGTGGGGCATGGTTGCCGGATCAGATTTCGGCCAGCGCTTTGATAGCCCGAGAAATGGTCTCGACGTTCGGCAGGACTTCGTCGAGCAGCACGGGGCTATGGGGGCTAGGAACATCCGGCATCGCCAGCCGTTCGATCGGCGCGTCGAGATCGAAGAACGCGCACCGAGCGATCACCGCCGCAATTTCCGCGCCGAAGCCGGCCGTCATCGTGTCTTCATGGACGATCAGGCAGCGGCGAGTCTTGCGCACCGATGCGAGCGTCGCGTCGCGATCCCAGGGCGACAGGGTCCGCAAGTCCAAGAGGTCGGCGGAGATTCCGGTGTCGATGATGGCCTTCTCGCAACGTTCGACCATGGCGCCCCAACTGACGACGGACAGCGTCGTGCCCTCACGCAGCATGCTGGCCTTGCCGAACGGCACCACGAACTCATCGCCGGGGTATGCCCGCCGCGCCCAGCCGCCATCGAGCAGCGCTCGATGCTCGAAGAAGATCGTCGGATCATTGCCGCGTAGGGCGCTTCGCAGCAGTCCCACCGCATCCTGGGCGTTCGAAGGCATCGCCACGCGCCAACCCAGCCCGTGTACCCACTGCACTTCGTTGGATTGGCTGTGCCAGGGATCACCGCACTTGGAAAAGCCCCCGGGGATGCGCACGACCATCGGTGCCGCGAATCGATTGACGGTTCGCCAGCGCATCGTTCCGCAGTCGTTGAGCTGCTCCGCGGCAGGATCCGCATACTTTCGAAATTGAATCTCGGGCACCGGCATGAGTCCGGCCGCAGCCATGCCGACCGCCCGTCCGATGATGCCTTCCTCGGAAAGACTGGTGTCGAACACGCGCTCGGTTCCAAATTTTTCCTGTAAGCCGAGAGTGGCAGCGTGCACGCCCCCTTTGCGGCCCACATCCTCGCCGAAGATGAGCATCCGCGGATTTACAGCAAGCTCATGCTCGAGCGTGCGGCGCACAGCGGTGACCAAATTGATGCGCGGACCTTGCGGATTCGCGTGCAGGGTGCCTGCCGGCGGCGCCACGCCGTCGGCGTACGTTCCGCCCTGCTGCTGCAATTCGATAGAACCGTCGGCTGCGATTTCCGAAAACAGATAGCGTCGAACCCGCGCAGGATCGGGAGTGCTCCGCCTTTCGACGGCAGCGAGCGCCTTCGCGGCCGCTTGGCGGCCCTGTGCAATCTCGAGATCCCAATCGGCGGCCGAGGCCAGATTGGGCACCAGCTGGGCGCGTAGCTTTTCGAGAGGATCGCGCGCTTTCTCAGCAGCAACTTCGTCCGTACTCTTATAGGTTTGAGTGTCCTGTCCCGAGTGTCCGGAAAGGCGCGGCACCACCAATCTGATCAACGCCGGCCCCCCGCCCGAGCGAACGCCCGTGACCACATTTTCAATCAGCGCGGCCGCCGCCATCGGGTCCGAAGCATCGCCGTCGAGCACGCGAAGTCCGCGAAAGCCCCCGAGATTTCTGGCGATATTGCCGTCCGGGGTCTGCTGCCGCGACGGCACCGAAATGCCGTAGCCGTTGTCCTCGATGAAGAACAAGAGCGGCAAGCGCTCGGTAGTCGCGATATTGAGAGCGGCCCAGAAGCCGTTCGTGGCCGTCGAAGCATCTCCGCCGTGCGCGACGGCGATGCTGGTCCTGCATTCCTCCTCGCCGAGGACTTTTCCGCGGAAGCGCAGCGCCTGCGCCCAACCCACGGCGGGGGTGTATTGGGTGCCGACGCCTCCGCACACCGGCAGCACACAGGCTCCGGATTGCCGCGGCAGATTGAACACCACGCCAATATCGCGCCCGTCGCTCATCCCGCCGAGGCGCATCATGGTTGACGCCAGCGCGTCCTCGAGCGGCAAACCCAAGCTCAATAGCAACGGCCGCGATCGGTAGTAGGCGCCCACCCCGTCTCGAGACCCGGTGAGCTGATTGGCCAATAACACCTGTGTGAGCTCATGTCCCCGCGCCGAGAACTGATAGAGGACCTTACGCGCCGGCAGCAGTGTCGATTCTTCGAGGTCATCGAGCGCGCGCGACACGGCGATTTGACGCAGCACGATGCGCCAATCCAGGGAACCGAGCCCGGACATTTCTCGAACTAGCTTAGGACTTGCATTCATTGCGATCTCGTTGCCGGTACCTAATTGAAGACTAGTCCACGGCCGCCGGCGACGATCGCCAAAAACACCACAAATAGGCATACTTATTAGCGATAGTCACTAATAATGTCCATAATTGGAGTTATAATATGGAGATTGATCGCTTTGACGCGAGAATACTTTCTGCACTGCAGCGCGATGGTCGTCTATCCGTGGTGGAACTCGCCGAGACCATCGGATTGTCGGCCACACCCTGTGCGCGGCGGATCAAGGCACTGGAATCGAGCGGCGCCATCGAAGGCTACGCGGCCATCCTCAACCCTGCTCGCGTCGGGCTCGGAGTGCTCGCGATCGTCCAGGTCAAATTGACCGAGCACACCGACGAAACGGTGGCGAGGTTCGAGAAGGAAATTCTGCTCATGGACGAGGTCACCAAGTGTTTCGCCATGACCGGAAGCTATGACTTCATCCTGGAGGTCTATGGCAAGGATTTGGATGCATTGAGCAATGTGGTGCTCAAGAAGCTCATCAGAGTGCCGAATGTCCGCGACATGCAGTCGAGCGTGGTGCTCGCCACGGTCAAGCGCACGGCTCGAATTCCGTTGGGACATCTGCAGGTGTAGATGCGATTGCGGCCGGTCTTGAAAAAGGCAGATGGAGCCGTCATGTCGCCCAGGGTGCAGCAGCAAGTCCCGTCCAAACCCGCGATCTGGCTCGTTGCCGCTTGCCTGCTGGCCGTCTATGTCATCTGGGGCACCACGTACTTCGCGATCAAGGTGGGGATCGAAGGCGCCCCACCCTTCTTCCTGCTCGGAACGCGCTTCGTGCTGGCGGGCGCACTCTTGCTGGGCTGGCAAGGCCTACGCGGCCGCCCGATGCCGTCGGCGAAACAATGGCGGGGGGCGGCCCTCGTGGGATTTCTGCTGCTCGTTGTCGGAAACGGCGGCGTGGCCGTCGCCGAACACTGGGTGAGTTCCGGCGCCACCGTGGCGCTGATCAGCGTCATGCCGCTGGCCACGGCACTATGGTCCGGAGTTTTCGGCCAATGGCCGCGCCGCATGGAATGGGGCGCGATCGCTCTGGGCGGCGTCGGCGCGGCGGTGATGTTGATGGGGCGCGACCTGCAAGGCAGCGTCGTTGGAACGCTGGTGATCCTGCTCGGTACCACGTGCTGGTCGCTGGGTACGGTCCTGGCACGCCGCATCGACATTCCGCACGGACCCACGGGATTTGGAGCGGAGATGCTCACGGCGGGGCTGCTGGCGCTCATGGTGAGCGTGGTGCTCGGTGAGCACTGGGTGTTGCCGGACTCGCCGCGTGTCTGGTGGGCCTGGGTCTACCTGGTTCTCTTCGGCTCCGTGATCGCGTTTTCGGCCTATCGCTTCGTCGTCGAGCGCGTATCACCCACGCTTGCGTCGACCTACGCCTACGTCAACCCCCCGGTCGCTCTGTGCGTCGGTTGGTGGCTGGGGAATGAATCATTCTCGCCCAATATCCTGCTGGGCCTGCCGATCGTGCTGGGTGCCGTCGCCTTGCACGCGTGGGTCCAGGCGCGCGATCACAGTCAGTCAGCGCAGATTACGAGCCTCGAACCGCAGCCGGGCGGCGAGCGCCGGCAAGCAAAAAAGCGGCTCGCGGCCTAAAGCTGCGTGCGAATGTCACGCCGCGTGCAGGGGGCGCGCGCGCAGCGCATCCGCGAAGCCGCCGTGGCCGATGCCGGCGGCCGCGATGGCGGCACGCACGCGCGGGCTCAGCAGCGCCGCCAGCTCTTCGGCATGACGGTACGTGCTCATCGAGGAAGCGATCGCGCTTCCGGACTCGGTGGCGGGGTGAAGATAGATTTCGGTCACTCCCTGCGGCAGCCGTTCGAGAATCGCCAGCATCTTCGCCTCGTCCATGGCGCCGCTCGCGGCGACGCCGAATATGCGATCGTTGTACGGCACTTGCGCCATGCGCAAGCGCCGCTTCATGAGTGCGATCCAAGGAGCCAGCAGCGCGGCGTTGGCGCCTGAGAACCGAGGGCCGCTGCGCGCCGCGAACCAAAGAGGCTCATCGGGCACCCTTACCGCCGTGAGACCATACTCGCGGCCGATTCGCAGCAGCAGCTCCAGCAGCGTCGGATGCAGATGGAAGTGCTTGTGCACATTGACGTGATCGAGAGTCAGGCCGGTACGCGCGAACGCCGCAAACTGCGCACGGATCTCCGCTTCCAGCTGTCGGCGCACACCGGGAAACGCGAAGAATCGCACGCCGTTCACGAACATCCGGCTGTTCATGCGCCCGGCAGCGTCGGTGAGAGCCGGGATGAGATCGGGCGTGAGCATTGCGCTGCCGTCCGCAAGGACGAGATGCAGGCCCACACGCAAGTTCGGCAGCTCGCGCGCGCGGCGAATCGCGTCGGCGGCGGCGGGTGCCGCGACCATCAGACTGGCCGCCGTGAGAACTCCCGCCGCGCTGGCCTGCTGAACTGCCTCGTTGACGGCTTCGTGCAGTCCGAAGTCATCGGCGGTGACGATCAAGAACTTCTGCATTGCGTTTACCGGATCGGGCCGGCGCGCCGGCCCGAATGAACCTTCAAGTCGCTTCCTTCGCACTCCACTCCGATCTGACGGCGGTTGCCGCATCCATCAGCACTTGCTCGAGCACCGAGAGGTACTCGGCATAGCGCTTGCGCCCCAGAGCGGTGATGCGGCAAAAGGTTTGCGGACGGTGGTTCTGGACGCCCTTCGTGATCGTGATCAGCTTCGCCTCTTCGAGTACCTGCAAATGCCGGTTGAGATTGCCGTCGGTCAGCGCACACAGCTGTTTCAGGTCGCCGAACAGCAATCCTCTCGAATGAGTGACCAGCGAGGTGAGCACGCTCAAGCGGGCGCGCTCGTGAATGACGCGGTCCAGCCCGTCGTAGGCGAATCGGGGAACGGCGCCTTGCTTGCCGCCGCGCTTATTCAAGAAGTTCTCCATACCGGAACTGAAGGACGATTGCGACCAGGAGCTGGCCGATGCCGAACGGAATGCCCATCGTCCAGGGTGAGAGCGCCCGGGTGGCGCTGCCGGCAGCCAGGCAAAAGAGTCCGGCCGCCAGATACCACACGCCGACCGCGAACATTTGCCGCGGAAGAAATCGGCACGAGGCGAATACCCCCAAGCTGAAGATCAGCTGCCAGAGACCGGGCAGCATCCAACATTCCTCCGGCGCGGCCCGCAGCATCACGACGGTGAGCAGAAATCCAACCATGCCGGCGGGCAGGAACTGAGTCACCGCGGATTGGACCATTTCCCTGGCAAGCCCGACGTGCACGCGCCGGGCACGTGCGAAGGTCTCGAGGCCGGTCAGGAGCACCGATACGACGGCGGTCCCCGCCCAAACGCCGATCCAGGCGGCGAGATCCACCTTCCCCGGCCTCCCCACCCACTGCGTCTGTACGGCCGCGACCAGCAGCGCCAGTATTCCGCTCGCGGCAATGGATGTCGGACCATAACCGCGAAATTCCGTGCCATGCGCCATCTGAGTGCGGATGGAGCGAATCTCGGACAGCGCCTGTTGCAAATCTTGCATCTATCAGCCTCATTGGCTTTGCATTGCAAAGTATAATCGATCTCGACGCGGATCGGCATTGTAACCATACTCACCGGACCGGGCTCTTGGCGCGCCGTGCGCCGGCGGACCGGGAAACTCCATACCTTGCCGCGGGACGCGAACTTCGCGGGCGAACGGCGTTCTAAGCCAGCTCAACCCCACCCGGAGGGGCCGAGGATCCCATGCATTTGCGAAGTCTCCCGCTCATTTTAGCAACAATTTTCGCTGCAACGGCACATGCCGTCCCCGCGCCATTCGACCTCGCCGGTCCGACCCTCGACGTCAAAATCACCCGAGGCACGCGGACGCTGCCGGCGTCTGAAGTCCCCAATCTCGCGCCCGGCGACCGGATTTGGATCAAGGCTGATTTTCCGGCCACACAATCCGTCCATTACTTGATGGTGACCGCATTTTTGAGCGGCTCGACCAATCCACCGCCGGAGAGCTGGTTCTTCCCCTGCAAGACCTGGACGGGCAAATGCGGCCATGACGGATTGACGGTCACCGTGCCCGAGGGCGCCCAGCAGGTCTTGGTCTTTCTGGCGCCGGAAACGGGCGGCGATTTCAGAACCCTGGTGAGTACGGTGCGGGGGCGTCCCGGTGCATTCGTGCGCACATCGCAGGATCTCAACCAGGCGGCGCTCGATCGCTCTCGCCTGGAACGGTATCTCTCCGCGATCCGCGCGCTCAACGAGTCCGATCCGTCCACGCTGATCGGAGCAGCCCCACTGCTGGCCCGGAGCCTGGCGATCAAGGTCGACGAGAAATGTCTCGACAAGCTTCCCCAGCTGCAGGCGCCCTGCCTGACGCAGGGCCAGGAGTCGCTCATCTTGAATGATGGGCACAGCACATCGATCGTCGAGGCGCTGACATCGGGTCCGGGTGCCGACCTGGCGATGGAGGCGAGCTACACCCCGCAATTGAGTTATGGCTATTACAGTCCCTACATCGCCTCGGTCCTGGACATTGCGCGCATCTTCGACTCCTTCCGTACCGCGCGCTATCAATATGTTCCTGCTTTGGCTTCGCTGCATGGCGATAAACTCGCGCTGACGCTGAACGCGGCACCTTCCTTTCACAGCCCGCAATCGGTGTTGGTTACGGCGCTGCCGGCGGTGGAAACGCCCCAGCTGCCTCCATTGCATGCGGTGAATCCCAAAGAGATTTACTGCGCCGGCAGAACCACTCTGGTGTTGCCCGTCGACGGCGCGCCGTTGGTGTTTTCGACCGGTTATGCGCATGACGCGACGCTGAGCCTGGCGGGAAAGGACGGAAGGAGCATCGACCTGCCGGCCGATGCCGATGCCGTGCAGGGCGGCTACGTCGTCGACACCGCTGCGCTGCATTCCGCCGACCTGGGCGACAGCGTGCATGCGACGCTGCAGGCCTATTGGGGCTTCGATCGCTACCGCGGTCCGAGCTTCCTGTTGATGAACGCGCACGCGAAGTCCTGGGATCTCGCCGCCGGCGACGAAGATGCGCTGGTGGTCGGCCGTCAGGACACGGTCCACCTGCAGGCCGACAGCGTCAGCTGTGTCGACGGCATCATGCTGAGGGACCCCGCAGGCAAGGAGCTGAAGGCCGACTGGAAGGCGGTCAAGCCCAATGAACTGGAGGTGAAGCTGCCGCTTCAGGAGGCAAAACCCGGTGCCATGACTCTGTTGGTGACTCAGTACGGCGTCAGTCAACCGCAACCGATCTCGATACAGACCTTTGCCGAGGCAGGCCGTTACGACGGCTTCGCCGTGCATGCCGGCGATGCGCAAGGGGTGCTGAATGGCACTCGCCTGGATGAGGTCGCGCGCCTGTCGATCCGAAACGTTGCCTTCGTGCCGGGCGAGTTGTCCACCCGCAACGGGGGCGATGAACTGACGATGGCGGCAGAGGACGCACAGGCGGCGGCAAGCCTCAAGCAAGAACGCGGCATGGCCGCGAAAGTTACGCTGAAAGATGGGCGCACGATGGCCGTGATCGCCACCGTCGATGCGCCGCGTCCCCGGGCGATACTGATCGGCAAGAGCGTACAACCCTCATCCTCGAGCAAGGACAGCAACATTCAACTGTCCGACCAAGGTGAACTACCGCCCGATGCGACTCTCACCTTCGCCGTACGCACCCAGTGGCCGGCGGTGTTCGCGCGCGACGAAACCATAGAAGTCGCCGCCGGCGACGAGTCGTCCGCGACGGTGCTGAACTTCGTCAACGGCGGCATCACTCTCGAGAGCGCTCAGGTGGCCGTGGCCACGCTCAATCCCGCCAAAGCATTCGGCACGTCCGCTTTCGGACCTCTGCAGTTTCGAGTGGTGGTTGCCAAGGGAATCGCCGGAGATTGGCAACCCCTGGGCACCCTGGTGCGTCTGCCCGTGCTGAAAGACCTCACGTGCCCGGCAACGCCGGAGCTGGCATGCAAACTCTCGGGAACCAATCTGTTTCTCGTCGACTCCGTATCCAACGATCCGGGATTCACCCATCCGGTGCTGGTTCCCGACGGGTTCCTGGGGTCCGCGCTGCCGGTTCCGCATCCGACCGCCGGCCCGCTTTACGTGAAGCTGCGCGACAACCCCTCGGTGGTCAACCCGACGATCCTGGAGATGCAGCAGCTTCCGGCCCCGCCCGGCGATTTGACCCGCGCACGCGCGCTCGCTCCGGCGTTGCCCCCGACCGCGGCCGAGGGGACCCCAACCCCGCCGCCCTGAGGCCCCACCCGCGATCAGAATATTCCCAGCGCGATCCCGGAGGCCAGGGCCGCGCCCAGCTCCCCGCACTGTTTCAGATCCTGTTCCGCGATGTGTTTGGGCCGCAGAATGGCCTGCGGGGTCTCGGCATGCGTGCAAACGATGATCGGATCAGCGATGGGTCGCAGGCGCCAACCGGTGGCGATGCGTTCGATCTGCTGCGCGGCGTTTCGGCCGTCGCTGCCTGCGCAGATCAGCGTCGCGTACGGCCTGCCGTTGAGCTGATCGAGCGCGGCATAATAAGTGCGATCGAAGAAATCCTTCATCTTCCCGGACATCGCCGCCAGATTCTCCGGAGTGGCAAAGATATAGCCCCCGGCATCGAGCACGTCCCTCGCCTGCGCGTCCTCGGCGCGCAGCAGCGACACCTGCAACGCAGGCTCGCTGCGGGCGCCGGCGGCCGCCGCCCGTGCCATCTGCAAAGTCCCGCCTGTCATCGAGTGGTACACGATCAGGAGCGTCTTCACCAAGGGAGTATCGCAGAAACCGGCACGCCCGAGGGCGTGAGCTATGTCCTACAGGGGGCGACGACGGCTTCCGACTGCAAAGCCGCCCCGACGCGCGGACACTTTCGCGACGAACATCGGTCGCCGCTTCTGGGGCGCCAATCATTCAAACGAGGAGTGGAAATGGAGTCCGTACCCCCTTCGCCGGCGGCCCGTAAAGTCGGCGACTTCGCCAACGGCCAAGTCAATAATTTTCTGGACAGCGTCGAGGATTTGACGAACGCCCTGAAGGATATCGAATCGCCGGAAATCGCAAGGGTCCGCGCCAAGGTCAAGCTCGCGCTGATGGCTGCCAAGAGCGCGGTATCCGACACCGCGTCTCGAATCCGCACCCAGGCCGAAGAAGTCGGCCTGCACACCGACACCTTCGTGCGCGACAATCCCTGGCAGGTGATCGGAATTGCGGCGGTCGTGGGTCTTGCCGTGGGAATATTGACGACGCGCCGTTCTTGATCCCGTCTCGAGGCCCGCCCGTGGGGCCCGCCCTATGGCGACCCGCCTGGCGGGGACTCGCCTGTGCGACTCGCCGGATGGCGCGCCTAAGCTAAGCCCGCCGCCATTGCGTGGCCCCCCCCGCCTTGTCTTCCAGCACGATGCCGGCCGCGGTCAATTGCTCACGAATGCGATCGGATTCGGCGAAATCCTTGGCGGCCCGCGCCGCCCGCCGCGCCGCAAGCAGCGCTTCGACGTCCGGATCGGATATCAGCTTGTCGCCCACGCTGCGCTTCAAATACGTATCCGGATCCTGCTGCAGCACACCGAGCACCGCACCCATGGCACGCAATGTCGCCGCCGCCGGCGCCGTCTTCGCCGTGCTCCCGGCGGCTTTCGCCTGATTGAGCTCCCGCGCCACGCCCTGCATGACCGCAAGCGCCTCGGGCGTGTTGAAATCGTCGTCCATGGCGGCGCGAAATCCGGCGAACCACTCCGCATCGGGGGGCCCCGATCCGCCGGCGTCCTTGAGGGCGCGGTAGAGGCCCAGCAATGTCTCGTCCGCCTGCGCGAGCTGCGCCGATGAATAGTTGATGGGCCCCCGATAGTGGCTGCTCAAGAGAAAGAACCGCAGTACCTCCGGATCGCGCAGCGTCTTCAATACCTCGCGCACGGTGAAGAAATTGCCCAGCGATTTGGACATCTTCTCGTCGTTCACGCGTACGAATCCGTTGTGCATCCACACGTGAACGAAGGGCGTATCGCAGGCGGCACAGGACTGCGCGATCTCGTTCTCATGGTGCGGAAACTT
>Ga0137358_10001792_pt1 | contig 11881 bp, 8 predicted proteins | sample Mad1_20_16metaG_FD_105551 | JGI IMG/M metagenome (GOLD analysis project Ga0137358, IMG submission 105551) | Vadose zone soil microbial communities from Angelo Coast Range Reserve, California, USA - Mad1_20_16 metaG | ecosystem: Environmental > Terrestrial > Soil > Vadose zone | place: USA... | reverse complement strand
TCTTGGGGTCTGCGGGCTAGTAAGCAGGGCCGACGTTTTAGTTCCCAGACTCGCGCAAGCCGCGGTACTTCATCATTGGCTCGACGCTCGGCTCTTTGCCGCGCCAGGATGCATACATCTTTGCGAGGTCCTGCGTGTTGCCGCGCGACAATACCATCTGGCGGAACCTGTCGCCATTGGCGCGCGTCAGACCGCCATGCTCTTCAAACCATTGGTAAGCGTCGTCATCGAGCATCTCCGACCACAGATAGGCGTAGTAGCCAGCCGAATAGCCGCTGCCCCAAATGTGGCTGAAATAGCTGGAACGGTAGCGAGGCGGCACGGCGCTGAGCAACACGTGAGTTTTTTCGAGCGCTTGTTTCTCGAATGCATCCGGCTGCTGCAGGGCTGCGCCGGCGGGCAGTGTGTGCCACTGCATGTCGAGCTCGGCAGCCGCGACCAACTCTGTGAGCTTGTATCCCTGGTTGAAACTCTCGGCTTTCTTGATCTTGGCTACCAGATCGGAGGGCATGGGCGCGCCCGTCTTGTAATGCCTGGCATAATGCGTGAAGACAGCGGGATAGAGAGCCCAGTGCTCGTTGAATTGCGAGGGGAACTCGACGAAGTCCCGTGGGACTGCGGCCCCCGACAGGCTCGAATACATGGTGTTCGCGAACATGCCATGCAGAGCATGGCCAAACTCGTGGAACATCGTCGTGACATCGGTAAAGCTGATGAGCGCCGGCTCTCCTGGGGCGGGCTTCGGAAGGTTCGCGACGTTGAAGACCGCCGGCAGAGTGCCCAGAAGCCTTGACTGATCCACGAAGACGCCCATCCAGGCGCCACCGTTCTTATTGTCGCGCTTGAAGTAGTCGCAATAAAAAAGAGCTAACGGCTTGCCGTCGGCGTTCGAGACCTCGAAAACACGCATATCCGGATGGTAGACCGGGATGTCCTTTCGTTCCTTGAACGTGATCCCATAAAGCTGATTGGCCGTGTAGAAGACGCCGTTTTCGAGCACATTGTTCAGTTCGAAGTACGGCTTGACGTCCGCGTCATTCAAATCGTATTTCGCCTTGCGGACCTGTTCGGAGTAGAAATCCCAGTCCCAAGGTTGGACGGTGAAATCGCCCTTCTGAGCGTCAATCACATCCTGGATATCTTTTCTCTCGTTGGCTGCTTTGGCGGTGGCGCCGGGTACAAGCGCGTCCATGAACTTCAAGGCAGCCTCGGGTGTTTTCGCCATCTGGTCTCCCAGCTTCCAAGCGGCGTGGTTGGGATAGCCGAGAAGTTGCGCTCGCCGCGCACGGAGCTGCGCCAGGCGCGCGATGTCGTCGCGGGTATCGTTGGCATCGCCTCGCTCGGCGCGGTTCCAGGATTTCTCAAAGAGGGCTTCCCGAGTCGCGCGGACACTGAGAGATGCGAGATCCGGCTGCTGCGTGGTGTTCTGAAGCGGAATCACATAGCCTTCCTGCTTGCGGCTCTGCGCGGACTGTGCGGCTGCGGCAATCTGTGCGTCGCTCATGCCAGCAAGCGCACCCTTATCCGCAGTTACGTAAGCCCCGTCCTTCGTGGTAGCCAGGAGTTTTGTCGAAAAGTCGGTCGAAAGCGTGGAGATTTCCTCGTTCAGCTTCTTCAACTCGGTTTTGTCGGCGTCGGAGAGGTTTGCGCCAGAGCGGATGAACCTATCGTAAGTGACCTCGAGCAGCCGAAGCGATTCTGGATCTAGATTGAGCGACTGGCGCTGCTTGTAGAGAGCAGCCACGCGAGCAAAGAGTTTTGCGTTGAGGTAGATGGCATCCTGGTGTGCCGCCAGCTTCGGGGCCTCCACAGTCCGCACTTTCTGTAACACGGGATTGGTATTCGCCTGGGCGACCCCGAAGAAAGCGGCCGTCGCTCGGCGAAGTAGCCGCCCAGTCTTCTCCATAGCAACAAGCACATTCTCGAAGGTCGGCGGCGCCGGATTATCGGCAATCACTTGTGTCTCAGAAAGCTCTTCAGCCATGCCCGCTTCGATGGCCGGCTGATAATCCTCATCCTTGATCTTGTCGAAAGGAGGAGCATGGAACGGCAGGGTGCTCGGCGCATAAAACGGGTTCGACGGACCGAAGCGCTCGTCGGCGGCCGTGGCAGGCACGTATACCGCACCTAGCGCAATGGCACCGGACATAATCAAAGCAGTTAAATATTTCAGCATAGCCTTCCCCGAGTGTGATGTCGTTGGGCGCATCCGGACCGGAAGCCCACGCGACCTGATTGTAAGAGAATTCTAGCGTGGGCCACAAGAATTCGCGCCCTCGCAGCTTTCTTAAGCGCATCAGGCTAGAGCAATCCGAGATGGTCGGGATACTTGGCTTGCAATGAACTCACCAGAACCTCGAAGGCAGGAAGGTCGCGCAAGTTCCTGAGGCATGGGTCCTTCAAAAAAAAGGGCCAGCACGCGAATCCGGCGCTTACACTTCGCTCCAGCCACTCGAAGGCAGCCTCACGCCGCCCCAACAAGGCAAGAATGCATGCGAACTGATAGTAGCTGTGGTGGGCGTGTCCAAAAGATTTTGGGCTCGCGCAAGCCTTGGTCAGGCAGTCGAGCGCCTTGCCCTCTTTGCCCGTCAACGCGTAAAAGACGCCTTGCAAACTGACGATCAGCGGTTCTTCGGGCAATAGCTGGACTGCCTCATCCATCAGGATTTCTGCCTCTTTCCAATCCCCGGTCATCATGGCCAACAGCGGAGCACGGTAGATGGGATACTTGTTGCCTGGATTTTCGGCTCGCCACGCCAGAATCTCTTCCCGCGCCAAATCGTATTCGCCGTTCCAAAGGTACACTTGCACGATACTGTGACTAACGGCTTTCTTGGGATGAAATGGCCGCGCCCTTCCATACATTTCGCGGGCGTGGTCGAGCAGTCCGATGTGTGCCAGGATCGTGCCCAGACGGTTGTAGGCTTCGGGCTGATTGTTCTGCAGGGCGAGGGCTCGCTTGAGTTCGGCAATTGCTTCAAGGTGTTGAAAGTTCTTGGACGGTCCCCACAGCAGAAAAGCGCTGGCGACGTGCCCTTCGGGCAAATCCGGATCCAGGTCAAGCGCGCGCCGGCAATGAAACTCGGCTTTCTCCAACCACGCGCTCGCCGGATCAAGTTCAAAGTGCCGAGTCGCGCACACAACGGAAAGGGCGGCATGAGCGAGGGAAAAAGCGGGATCGCGCGTGACCGCATTGCCCAAATGCTGAGCGGCTTCGTCGAGCGTCGCGGGATCGCCGGAGGATCCGAGCCGGTAACCCCCTATGAATTCCGCATACGCCATCGGGTCCTTGCTGTATCGTGGGCGGCGTTGGACCACTGGTCCCAGCGGCCGGTTCAATGCGGCGGCAATTTGTTTCGCAATCTCGTCCTCAAGGTCGGACAGGCGACTAACGTCGAGATCCCGTTTCCTTGTGAAGCAAGCGCTCCGGGCATGGTTATCAAACAGTTCCACCGAGAGCCGCAAGACGCCTTTTGACTCTTGAATGGCGCCGTGGACGACAAAACGCACACCGAGACGGGATGCCGTCTCCGAAGCACTCGCCTCAAGCGGCACGTTCAGCACGGCCGAAGTTGGCAGAACGTCCACGCCGGGCAGATTTCCGAGACGCGCAACCAGAGCATCGGCAAACCCCAGGCACACGCCGTGGTCATCAGTGGCCTTGCCGAGAAGCATCAGCGGCAAGACCGCCAACGAGGAGCGCCCGCTCCACACGTCCGCTTTGTCCGTGCTAACCGCGCGCGCGGCGCCTGATTCAAAATCGGATTGCGAATAGCGCGCATCGATCACACGCACCGGTCCGACGAATCGGTACCCTTTGCCCACCACGGTTTCCAGGAAGCGCGGTTTAGCGGGGTCGTCACCCAGAGCCGTACGGATTTTTCGCACGATGTTGTTGATGTTCAGCTCCGTATCGATAAAGAGATCCGAGCGCCACAATTTCGTGACGATTTCCTTACGCGAAACCAGTTGTTCCCGCCGGGCCACCAGAAAGATCAGCAGCTCCATGGGTTTCTTTTCGAGCTTGATTCGCCGTCCGCGGCGGCGAAGCTCGTAGCGTCCAAGGTCGAGTTCGATTTCGACTGCTGCTGGTTTAGTACGTCGCATAGACCCTTGTTTGCGCATTATCCCCTAAGAATCAGTAATTTGCGACGATACGCGAAAGATATACAAACTATATCCGCGCTTCATTGGAATACTCTTCCGCTCAAGACATGATTCCCACCGTTCGACACTGAGCAACGGAGGCTCAATCATGAAACGGTTCTTTTTGCTTATACTCACACTGGCTGGCTCGTTCGCCTGGGCGGCGCGGCCACTCAGCACTGCCGCAGAAAATCATTCTCACGAAACTAACGCATTCACTCCGGATACCATTCCCTGGGGGCCCGCACCGCCGGTGGTGCGCCCGGGCGCGCAGTTCGCCGTCCTCGAAGGTGACCCAACCGCCTCCAGCGGCGACTACACGATTCGACTGAAGATGCCGGATGGGTTCCGCATCGCTCCCCATTGGCACCCTCTACGGGAAAACGTCACGATCATCTCGGGCACGTTCAAAGTCGGGATGGGGGATGAGTTCGACGCGAACAAGATGAAAGCGTTCATCGCGGGAAGCTTTGCCTTTCTCGATCCCGAGATGCACCACTACGCTATGGCCTGCGGAGAAACCATTGTGCAGGTTCATGGGCAATCTCCCCTGCAGTTCAACTACGTCAATCCGGACGATGACCCAAGCAGGAATAAGTAGCCCACTCGGGCGCGTGCTGAACGGCCCAGGAAGCGGCGGCAATCGCTTCCTGGGCCTAACCCTAGGGGACGGGTCGTGAGAACTCCGCTTCCGCATCCCCGCATGTAAGTTCAAAGAAATTACAATCACAAAGGAGAATAAGAATGGCAGTCGACATGGACAAACTGAACGCGTTCGTAGGGCAATTCGTTGGGGATCTGGGAGCCGCGGTGCACTCCGGCATGGTGGTGATTGGCGAAAAGCTGGGGTTGTACAAGGCACTCGTCGAAGGGCCCCTGGACTCCGCCGAACTCGCGGCAAAGACCAAAACAGATGAGCGTTATGTGCGCGAATGGCTGAGTTCGCAAGCTGCCGGCGGCTACGTCACGTACAACGAAAAGACGCGCAAGTTCAGTCTGAGCGAAGAACAGGCGTTTACGCTTGCGAACGAGGACAGTCCGGCCTACATTCCTGGGGCCTTTCAGTTGGCTCTCGGCTCTCTTGCCGCTGTACCCAGGATTACTGAGTCCTTCCGCTCCGGCGCAGGCATGGGTTGGCATGAGCACGACGACGACGTGTTTCATGGGTGTGAGAAATTCTTCCGGCCCAGCTATGCAGCCAATCTTATAAGTTCGTGGATCCCTTCCCTGCACGGTGTAAAGGCCAAGCTTGAGGCCGGCGCGCGTGTCGCCGATGTGGGCTGCGGCAAGGGAGCGTCTACGGTGCTAATGGCCAAAGCCTTCCCAAAGTCACAATTCTTCGGATTTGACTATCACGACAAATCCATCGAGGGCGCTCGGGCCACTGCCGGCAGAGAAGGCCTCGAGGTTCGCCTCAATTTTGGCGTCGCAAAGGCCAAAGAGTTTCCGGGCAAGGACTACGACCTGGTTACGGTGTTCGATTGTCTGCACGACATGGGCGATCCAGTAGGCGCCGCAACCCATGTGCGCAATTCGCTGAGCAAGGATGGCGCGTGGATGATCGTCGAACCGTTTGCCAACGATGAGCTGAAGGATAACCTGAATCCGGTTGGCCGCGTGTATTACTCTTTTTCGACTCTATTGTGCACGCCCTGTTCGCGTTCGCAGGAAGTCGCGCTGTGCCTGGGGGCGCAGTCCGGCGAAAAAGGTATTCGTGAGGTGGTCACCGCAGCCGGCTTCAGCCGCTTCCGGAGAGCCGCGGAGACACCGTTTAACGTCGTCTACGAAGCTCGTCCATGAGCCGTTCAGCTTGAGGAATTCAAGCTGGCGTGTGACTCCGGGCCGGCACCCTGGCGCGGAATCGCCATGAGGTAAGAGGCAGGAATTTTGCAGGTCGAATGATCCGATACTGACGGGTCGCATTGGAGATGGAAAATCAGAAAGCTTCGATGCGCCAGACGAGGCGGGTGGACCAGGTCTTTTGGGTTGTGAGGGGAGGGTGCCAGACGGCGAGGATCTGGGAGCCCTGGTAGACGCGCTCGAAGCCTTCCTCGGATTCGGAGACCGTTTCGATCGGCGAGACCCAGAATTCCTCAACAAGCGGTGCGTGCAACGAGACGCGGACGCGTTGCCAGCCGTCTTCCATGCGAAGGATGGGGCCGGGCATGGAGCCACTAAAGCGAAGATTTTTTTTGCCGAGGGGCGTTTCGAAAAAGCGGTCGGGCTCGGTGGGCGCGAGGAGATTGATGACCGATTCGATGCCGACGGCTAACGGCTTCTCGAGGACTTCCTTGAACTTCAGAGTGATTTCGCAAGCGGCTTCGAAGGCATTCAGGGCTGGGCTGAAGGAATACTGCTTGAGGAGCAGGAGCTTTGAGGTTGCGGACTCGTTCTTGCCCGGCAGCGTCAAGGAATCCGAGCGGAAAAGCTCGGCTTCGTGAGGCGCGGAACTCTTGACGGTGAACGCGCCACCGGCGAACCCGGGATCCTCGCGCAATTCGAGAGTTTCGTAGTCGGCATGCGTGCGCGCCGGATCGAAGATCAGGACGCGGAAGGCGTGGCGCGGCCAGCGATCGTAGCGAAGGAAGCGCTCGAGGCCGGGCTCTTTCACGCGGGTCTGTTCGTGAATGGAGGCCACAGTTCCAGTGGCCGGCTTTCCCCCGGCTTCGCGCAAACGGGTGTGATAGGCCTCGGGACGGCGCAGGATGGAATTGACAAGCGTCGCAGCTGCGGGACGGAAATCGAGCGCGGCGATGGTGCCGCCGTCACCGGGCTTCAAGAGCACCTGAGCTTCAAGGGAAGTAAAGAGCAGCTCGTTCGTGCCGTCGGCGTCGTAGTCCAAGAGTTCGACACGCGGGACGAGCGCGCCGGGAATCTGGCGGTCGGCGATTGCCTCAGCGCGAATGAGATTGCGCCAGGGATCGGTGCGGAGATGCGGGGCATAGATTCCGCCAAAAATGCCGTGCCAATAGGCGTCGTTGCACTGGGCGCGCAGGAGCAGGTCGCGCGCTTGGAGCAATTCATCGTTGGTTTTTGAGCCATCGTGGCGCACGGGCGCAGCGGCGATGCGGGCGGAAACGCGCAGCATTTTCTTGTGCAGCAAATTGGATTCGGGATACTTGCGAAAAAAACCGCGCCAGGAACCGCCGCGAAGAAAGCAGAGGACTTCCGGGCGCGCGCCGAATTCCTTCAAGACTTCGTGATAGCGCTGGCGGACGCGCGTGGGGAGCGCCCACTCCATCATCTCGGTATAGGAAGCGGTGGGCAGGTCCGCACGGCCGAGAGGCGCGTGTGTCTGCAGATAGCTGCCGGGCGTAGAAACCGTCAGCCAATCGGAATTTTCCTCGAGCGCCGTGAAAAAATCGGCGAGCCAGCCGTCCTTGTAACAGTGGTCATGCGTTCCGGGCCAGACGCCAAACTTTTCCATGTCGTCGCCCATGGCGGCGACACCGTCCGGGTGGACACTGGCGGCATCGCGCAGATAGGCGATGACGTCCTCAACTTTGCCAAAAGGAATGAGATAGCGCAGGGCTTTCTGCCCAGGGTAGAGCGCGACGGTCTTGCCACGGTCTTCGGTGATGTAGGCGCCGAACAGTTCTTCGGGCTCGAAGCCGGCAGCGAGGAAATGAATGTCGTCAACCAGAGTGTAAGCAACGTTGGCGGCGGCAAGCGCGGTGGGAAGCTGGGGCTCCCAAACACGCTCGGCAAGCCACGCGCCGGACGGCAGCCGGCCGAAGTGCTTCTCGAGATAAGCGCCCAAGCGCGTTATCTGTTCGTATTGGTCTTCAGGAGGAATGGAGACCAGGATCGGTTCGTAGAAGCCGCCACCGACAAGTTCCACCTGGCCGGCGCGGACCAACTCTTTCAGGCGGGCAAAATACTCAGGCCGATGCTTCTCAATCCAGGTAAGAAGCGGGCCGGAATAGTGGAGGCCGAGATGAACCTTGGGATGCTTTTCAATGTGCTCGATGAAAGGAAGATAGGATGAGTCGTAAGCCTTTTCAAGAACGTGCTCGAAATTGCCACAAGGCTGGTGTGCGTGAATGAGCAGAGTGAGATTAAATTTCTGGGGCATGGGGACAGTTTTTTCTCTCTAACATCATAACCTGCCGCGCAAATTTATGAATTCCCGCGGCATGAGGATCGCGCGAATCGCGCACCTCGATGGCGCGGGACCGGCTCCCACGGTGACCGCCGGGCGGCTCGATCAGGGGGCGGTGTGCTTTAGGACCCAATCGGAGACAGCGTTCAGGGCCAGCGGGGCCATGGTCTCCTCAATGCCGCCGTATTCGGTGGGGGAGCCCGTCGGGCCGTGCTGAAAAAGATGGTTCAAACCGGGTAATTCGGTGGTCTGAATATCCTTGTTGCCGCCATCCTGCAACGCTCTTTGGATTTTCGCGAGATTCTCCTTCGGCGCGATTTGAAGGTCCTTCTCGCCATTGAGGGCCAGGACCGGGCACGCAGTCTTTTGCAACGCGGGAAGAGGATCGTAATCGAGGTAGAAGCGGAACCACGGCGAAACCATCATGCGGACTTGCGACTGAACAGCGGCGGGCGGGAGCGCCGCGCCGGTGGTGGTGTTTCGCACAAGTTCATTCAGTTTTGCTTCAAGCGCTGTGGGATCCTTTTCCTCCCGAACGAGGGCGTATGTCCGTTTGTTAAACGCGAGGGTCCTGGCGACTTCGCCGTCGTTCACGCCGGCGGTCTTCAGAATCAGCTCGGACTGGAGCAAGAGAGCGTCCTCGCCCTTCAGGCCGGGCCCCGCGAGAAGAACGATCCAGGCAACATCGCTGGAATGCGCGGCAAGCAGCGGCGCAATCAGGCCACCTTCAGAGTGGCCGATGAGTCCGATTTTCTTGGCGTCGATTTCCTTGCGGGTTTTCAGGTAAGCGATGGCCGTCTGGGCGTCGGCGGCAAAATCCTCTGTTGTGGCGCTGGCGTAATCGCCGGTGGATTTCCCGATGCCGCGTTTATCGAAGCGCAGAACGGCGATGCCTTTTCGAGTGAGATGGTCAGCGAAGACAAGGAAAGGACGATGTCCCGCGATGGATTCATCGCGGTCGTTCGGGCCGGAATCACTGAGGAGAATGGAGGCGGGAAACGGCCCCTGGCCGGGAGGAAGCGTGAGCGTGGCTGCAAGCGAGATCTTCGCGCTGGGATTCGCGAATGTGATTTCTTCTTCCTTATACGGATACGGCTTTGTGGGGTTTTGCGGGCGGATCAGATCGAGAAGCTGGTCCGAGCGTTGAAAATCCAGTTTCTGCTCGGTGCCATTTTGCGTCCAGCTTCCGCTGATGACCGTCTTTGCGGCGTTGAGTGTGCCGTCATAAATGCCGCTCACCACGGGAATTTCAAAATGAAAGGCGGCGTCCTTCTGGCTCACGTTGATTGCTGGCAGACCACTCACACCCTGGTCAGGACTATCGAGCGCGGCGACGAGCTTCTTCTGATCGTCATGCGAGACGTGCAATTGCAGACGGAGCCGCATGCCGTTGCCTTCCAGCGCGCCTTGCCAGACTCCTTCGCCGCCGGCGATCGCATCGGATGGCTTCTTTGCGCCGGCTCCCGCGGCCTGGCGATGAAAGACCAGCGGCAGGCTGGCGCTGCCCTGGATCCAGTCGCCTTCAATGCTGGCATGAACGGCAGAAAACTTTCCTTCATAGGAAGCGCCGGCGGAAGCCACATTGAAATGGAGGATGGAATCCTTCACGGTGAGAGCGGTCACTTCAATGCCGTAAACGCCTTGATCCAGACTGTCGATGGTGGCTTGTAAGGAGCCGTCTGTGGCCCTGGATACATGCAGAACGAGATGAAGCACTGCTTCGCCCGCTTGGAGTGAACCGCTCCAGTGCCCTTCCAGTGTGGAGGGATGCCGTTGCGGCTGGGGTTTATGAGCAGCGGGAGCTTGGGCCGAGGCGGCCGGAAAAACGGCGAGGCTGAAGAAAGAGATGCTTAATGCCAGGCACAAGTTTCCGGGCTTCACTAAGGACCTCCACAGGCCGCATACAGGATGGTAGATGATTTCCGTCAAGAAAGAGTTGGCATGACGAAAAATGGCGCAGGGCATGGATCAGGGTGGGGCGTAAACCAAACGCTCGGATAAAGATTCGAATGAGCAGGGACGGCGTGAAAAAAAGGCGGCACGCCGAAGCGTGCCGCGGAAAACCAAAACAAACTGCGTACGTCCTAGAAGAGGGAGCTACTTTCCTTGCTTTGCATACCAGTCGGCGTTGATCGGGGTGAAGCTATTCCACTTTTCGGGAAGATCTTCGAGCGCGAAAATAGCGGTCACCGGGCAAACGGGCACGCAGGCTCCACAATCGATACATTCTGTAGGATGAATGTACAGCTGCGTCTCAGACTCGAAAGCCGGCTCATCCTTGCGCGGATGGATACAGTCCACCGGACAGACATCCACACAAGCGGTGTCTTTTGTGCCGATGCACGGCTCGGCAATCACGTAAGCCATTAAGGGTCTCCTTTGTTCGGACAGCGGACCGGTGGCTCATCCAGCGGAACAGCACAACCGGCAAAAAATCCTTATATCACGCGCCTGCCCGGCGCTACAACAGCTAAGGGAATTGTACGCGGTGGGAAGGAGTTTCTCAACCGGCGGGGGTACAGATAGAATGAGAGCGGAAGGAATGTACATGAGAATCCGGAGTTGCTTGATTTTTCTTGTTTTGACGGCCGCGGGGGCCGCTCTGGCTGCCCCGCAGGCTTCGAAGACCGCGCCGGCCCACGATCCAAAGATGATTGACGCGCAGGGCTATCAGAAATTGCTCGAACAAAATCGCGGGAAGCCGGTGCTCGTCAATTTTTGGGCCACCTGGTGCGAACCTTGCCGCGACGAGTATCCGATGCTGAATGAATTGGCGAAGCAATATGGTCCACAGGGACTGAAAGTCATAGGCGTAAGCATGGATGACGACGGCGATCTAATTCTGATGCGGCGTTTTCTAGGCCGCTACAAGCCAGTGTTTCCCAATTACCGGAAAAAAGCAGGCGAGGAGGCGGAGTTCAGACAAACCGTGTTTCCCAGTTGGAATGGATCTCTTCCCGCTACGTTCTTCTACGGCAAAGACGGCGCGCCGGCCGTGCATATGTTCGGCGAAGGCCCACGGGAGACCTACGAAGCGACCATTCGAACGCTGCTGGCTTCGGGGTCCAAGTAGCGATTATCATGCCGATACACTACGCAACGTTTCCTTTCCTGACGGTTACGGCAGAAGAATTGCGCAAAGAGACAAAGAGAATCAAAGGGCTGAAGATTCATGCACTGAAGCCGGGGAGAAATTATGATTCGAACGGATAATTTGCGCAGCGCCTACATTCAGGACGACGTCGAGGAATATCTTTATGGGTTGCTGCCGGAGCGGGATGCGGTCATCTCGGAAATAGAAGACTACGCGGCGCAGCACGACGTTCCGATCATCGGGCCAGCGGTGGCGCGATTGCTGAGCTTGTTTGTGCAAGTTTCCGGCGCGAGACGGATTTTTGAGATGGGCTCGGCCATCGGGTATTCGACGATCTGGCTGGCGCGCGCGGCTGGGCCGAAAGGTAAAGTTATCTATACTGATGGAGATCCGGAGAAGGCGCGCCGCGCCAAAGATTATTTTCGCCGGGCCGGCGTCGCCAAACGGATTGATGTGCGGGTTGGCAACGCGCATGATCTGTTGCAGAAAACGCCGGGCAAGTTCGATCTGATCTTCAACGATGTGAACAAGGACCAATA
>Ga0137358_10001791_pt1 | contig 11882 bp, 11 predicted proteins | sample Mad1_20_16metaG_FD_105551 | JGI IMG/M metagenome (GOLD analysis project Ga0137358, IMG submission 105551) | Vadose zone soil microbial communities from Angelo Coast Range Reserve, California, USA - Mad1_20_16 metaG | ecosystem: Environmental > Terrestrial > Soil > Vadose zone | place: USA... | reverse complement strand
GCGCTGCAAGCCCTGTTTTACCTTCCCCAACGTTCTCATCTCCCAGATAGCATATTCCCAAGGGGAGCTCGGATGATGGCCAAAAAGTCACTCAAGTATTTGCCGCTCTTTGGTCAATTCATGCAAGCCGCAGGGGCCGTCTTTATAGATCGGGGCAATAATGCGATTGCCGTGCGCTCTCTCGAGACTGCCGGAGAAGACATAAAGCGATGTCACACTTCGATATGGGTCTTCCCGGAAGGAACGCGTACCTCAAATCCGTATCATGATTTACGACCATTCAAGAAGGGTGCCTTCCATCTCGCAATCCAGGCTGGTCTCCCACTTGTCCCTGTGGTCGCCGAGAATTACTGGAACCTCTACCACCGCGGTCATTCCGAGTCTGGTACTTTTAAAGTCAGAGGTATGTGATTGCACCCCCTCCCTTGCGCGTCTCGCCCTGCTGACAAATATTAACTAATGATCAGTACTTCCACCCGTCCCAACGGAAAATTTGACAGCGGCCGATGTTGGCGATCTCGCAAACCGCATCCGCGAGCAAATGCTTCAAGTGTTACGCGAGATATCTGATCCACACGCTCCACCGCCTCCAGCCGTACCGGCCGAGTCCTTTTCATTGTCGCGAATGGAGAAGGATACTGCAGTTGAAGTTCCGTCGACGCTAAAGGAAGCCACCCCAGTTCCTTCCACTAGCACTGGCGATATGACAGTGCCACACCCCCGGGATGTTTCCGAGGAGAGACCAGCGACGCCATACTCAGAAATTACCTCCGAAGGGAGTATCCGACGTAGTGAGAACGATACTGAAGAAGAAGAAGGGATGGTTTTAGTTGGACGACCTCGGTAGTTGGCGGGGTAATACGGATCGATTAGAGAAATTGGGATATCATCATATATCGAGCTTTTCACTCGTTTTTCACTCTTATGTTCTTGATTTGCGGAATTACAGTAAGGTTTTGGGGACTGTCTTATTTCTTATCTCGGGTTGGCTAACGTTCAGGTACTGTTCCTTCTTGGTCTATATTACCTTGGCCTGCGTTGATTGTGGACATGACGTCCTGTTCGACCAGCACGGCATCAACTTCGCTGAGGACAAGGTCAACGTCGCACTCGTCGTGACGGATTTGTTGGGGTATCGCATAATATGGCAATTTGAGTATCAGGAGAATCAGCGCACCGCAATTCAAATGGATTTGTGCGCTCGACAAATTTTTTTTTCTTGCATTACTGCATCACAATTGCCAGCGAAGAGCAAAAGAAACCCTAAATCGGGCTCCGATCTCTACACAGGTGTCCCTACACCCCAACAAACGTCCAAATCGTACGAGTCGCCAGTACTGGGGTCGTCACGCGGTCATATCCCATATTGTTCTCTCCAATATGACGCGCCCCCTGACCGACGGTGATGTCTTTACTGGAACATGCGGAGCGGCGTTTGGGGTCTAGCTATCGGCACAGGTCGGATCGGCAAAGGTCTGTCTTTACCCCCGCACGTGTCGTATGTCATCGCCAAATCGCCAACTGGGGCGGGAGCCGCGTAACCGCCCAACAATATAATGTTCAAGGGGAGGCGCCCGCAGCTGCGCGTGGGATCTATACTTTTCTGGTTTCAAATACAAGTTTCGGCAATTTTCGGTAACAGTAGTAATGGGCTCACCTGACAGCATATGCCCAAGAACCACAGTCCCGTACATGCAGACAACCTTAAACGCTTTTCTGCTACGATGAACGCAGGTTGACGTCCTCTAGGCACTACGTACGGGTAGATTATGCATTAGAGAAGATTAAATACAGTTTGAGATGTCGACCAATAGGCCGAAGAAGCCGGACCTGACCAGATAAGGGCCACCCACGGACTCCGGATGAGGCAACACAAACGTTGGAATGTGCGCGATATCGTTCATGTGTGTCTTCTCATTGGCAGTTTGGCTGCTCGTTGCTGTACACGTTCGAAGATACCATCCACGTTGGTTGGTGACATGATGACACGTAAGATCCATCTGCTTTCCCAACCGCTGCCCGGGAGAGAAGTTTTGTAACCGTGACAAAGTGTTGCCCTTTGCTATCCCCGCGTATAAAATCGATGCCTTTCATCACCTAAGTAGCCCTTGTCACTTCTTCTCATTCACTCCACTACGCAGTAGGAAACAAACGTTACACACCTTTTGCCTTGTCAAATATGTCGACTGAGACATGGTGTCGGGCGTTGCCAGGTAATCCCATTTTTCCAACCCCTTGTCTCGGCACGAGCTGATTATATATCAGAGTGTTGGGGTCACCGCGGTGTAGGCTGTGGCTGCCCCTCGATACATTCTGGCTCTTCTAACGATGTCCATACAGGCTTCTGCAGCGTATCCAGAGAATACTCTGGCCAGTTTTGAAGCCGCTATCCGCGATGGCGCCGAGGGTATTGAGAGCGGTATTTCATACCGTAGCTACACCGTCCCTATCCCGTAACCGCTTCGGCAGACGTCCACGTCTCTTTGGACGGCGTCCTCGTGATGTTCCATGACCCGAGTAAGTGATGATCACAAGGACTCTTGTATTCTTATCTAAGATTTCCTTGGCAGGCTTAGAACGGACAACAGGTTCAAAAGGTATGTCAATTGTTCTTCGACGAGGTCTCTTCTTGAATATCCGTTAATCTCCATTGTATAGGACTGATTCGGGAGAGAAACTGGTACGGAACAGATGGCATGATGCATGTCCGGACCATCAAGGAGCCCAAGCAACCAATCCCAACATTTACAGAGACACTTGATCTGCTGGTGAAGGTTCGTGTGGCGTGACGGACATCCTGATTCGACCACTTGATAATGTTTCCGCATGAGCAGCCGGAGAATCTACATATCAAATTTAACATTGACGTAAAAGTGTTCAACGAGCCAGACCGGGTTTTCTCGCTGATCAACAAGATCATCACCTCGTATTCCGAGTGGGAGACAAAACTAGCGCCACGTATCATTCTCGGGCTTTGGCATCCACGCTTCGTGAAAGCAGCCAAGACACATGTCCCATATTTCAAACGATCGCACATCGGCACTTCGCCAGACATTGCACGGAAGTACTTTTGGAACGAGTGTGAGGCATTCTCCATGTGGTTTCCTGGCCTTGTAACAGCAGACGGTGAAAAGTGAGCTTTATCTGTCCGCGGCATTGATAGTGGCACTCAATAGGTTACGTATCAGATTCCGCCGTGAGTGCAAGAAGGCCGGGAAGCAGCTTATGGTATGGACAGTGAATAATCCGGCGGAGATGATGGAGGTACGCAAAAAAGGTAGTGAACGTGCGTGATCTCGAGCGCTGAGGTGATTTTTAATAGGCCGTGCGATGGGGAGTTCACGCCATTTTGACGGATGTAACGAAAACGTGGCTAGATATGAGAGCCGCTCTCAGTGGTACGCGTGGCAGGGGTGAGATTGCACGGCGAGCTAATGGTCAAATTTTTTTAGGCAACTACGACAAAGTTTGTGCACAGCACAAACGTTCCTTCCTCTGGACTCGGCCCTTGTATTATTCCGCGATCCAGTATGGACTCGTTCTCAGGTCGAAGCGCAGGATAGAGAAGGTTGCGGGCTTGTTTGATATTGCTGAAAGCATGGATACCCGAGCAGCGATAGTCCGTGTACGTGTCCGAGTCTGATGGGATAGAGTAGATAGAATGTGTGTATCCAATAGAACAATGAATGTGTGCCACAGTAATCCAACCATCCCTCTGTCCGTCATCCTCTTCTTCTCATGGACACCAAGTCTTTCCTCTCCACCCCGCCTCCTTCCTCTCTTCGTAATCGTCCTCATACAAGGCGCTTCTCGGTCAACCGACTCTCCACCGATTCCACAGCTACCCTCCCAGCTTATCTTCGCACTGAAATCTCCCCTGACGACCGACCACCGGATTATCCAGAGAGCGCTGACGAAGCCGATGCCGACACTAGCCGTTCCACTTCCGAGGACACCCTTCCTCCGCTCGCATCTCCCCGTCCTCGCCGGCTTCACCTTCACAGGAGACGCCGCACCGTTTCACCAACCGTGTCATCCCCAACGGATCCTTTCCTAGACTCTCTCCTCGCGCGCAGCGTCCATGCCCTTGAAATGTCCAATGCGCTCCTCCAATCCTCCATCAGCACGCAATCATCCCTCTCCGCCGTCCTAGCGGCAGATTCCCCCGTTGTGGACAGCTCGTTGGAGGCAAGAGCGCGCAACCTTTCGTCACGAATTGGCGCCAACTCGAGTGTACACGAGAATTGGTTGGACGACCTCGCAGTCATTTCTGAGCATCTTTCCACCGATTCGCAGCCAGATGCTCTTGGCCTCAGCCTTGCCCACGATGACCCCATAAGCAGGAGCCTCCCAGTCGGTCCCTCCCCCCTACAACGACGGGCATCCTCCCATCATCGCCATCGCTCGTCTTCTGATCTACCTCAGATCAATGGGGAAACGAGTGGCCCAGATGAGCCCCACCTGCGTCTATCAAATTGGCCACGCAGTCGTCTTATCTCGCCAGCCCCACGGGCCATAACCCAATACGTCGAGTCTAACGATGACCCTGACACGATTCGTCTTCCATCTACACTTGGTCTACGTTCAACATCTTCTGCTCACTTGCCACCGCGATCACCCTCTCCACCCTCTCAACCCACACTGCCATCCCCTGGTCCCTCTTCTCCTACCGAATCACATTCCACAACAGCCAAGCCTCCAAGCACGGTGTCTACCCTACTTTCCTCTTTCCTAATGCGTCGTCCATCGACAAGCTCCATTACTTCACGTCCTTCATCGAGCTTTCGTTTTGAACACCGTCCAAGGGCTTCCACAGACACAACCACAAGTTCTTCGCGTGCATCGAGTACCGCAGACTCCTCGCTCACTCGTACACCATTTTCCAGTCCCGCTCGATCGCGTGCAGGCAAGCGCGCGATGACGGCACCATCCCTACCGCCATCCCTCGTGCTTCCAACGCGACCATTAACACCGCCGACTGAGAACCCTTCTCTTTCATCACTCTCTTCCACTTCTTCTTCCAACCCTTCATCAGACGCCCATATAAACCCTGTTCGTAGCCTTCAGGCCTTACGCAAAATCCTAGACGACCAACCGAACACATCATCCATGTCGCGCACACAATCTGACGTGTATGCACCACGCCGCCCAACTTTCCTCCCTCGAACACCTTTACCTCCTCCAACGCTAGGGACGTCCACCGCGACTGCTAGCGTCTCACGTCTATTCACCAAACCAGTACACATGCATTCTGGATCATCCAGTAGAGAACCACGCCCCTCTGCGCTCAAGGGTGGTTGGCGCACTCCACAAAGTCCAGCATCATCTGATGGTTTTCTCGCTCCCGGTCGCAGCACAGGTCCTGGGGGCAGCTCAGGATCGAGTGCTCGTTCGACTCCAAAACGCATCTCCTTTGCCGACCTGCCTGAACCTTACGCGAGCGAGCGGGGTGGAGGGGGCTCTGGGCGCGGGTTTGAGAGGAGAAGTACGAGAAGGGGAGAGAAGAAGCGGAGTGGGAATGGCAAGGGGAAGGAGAAGGGAAAAGGCAAATCCAGGGCTGGTGTAGAGGACAACAGTGACGAGAGCGATGATGATGATGACATCGAGAAGGGATGGTGGGCAAGATTGTTGTTGGGCCCTGGGCAAGTACGCGGTCTGTCCATTGGCAGACCAGAAGACCGCCTCGAGGCGCGTATGGCCAGGGGGCTTAGCAGCCGCGGGGGTTTCGGTGGTGGCATGGAGGATTGGGCCGTTTAGTCAAAGTCCCTGGATATCAATTACGTGTATTTTTTACATCGGAGGTGAGTTGACTTCCTCCCCTCTATCTGAGCCCGTTACAAGCCTCGACTAATCGCACAGCGCTCCGCTCTTCATGGAGATGCATTTACGTCCCAACGTTGTACCTCGTGGACGCCCTTTATGAAATTCTCAACTTTTTTTTCTCCCCCTTGGTGGGGATGGGACGCCGTGATTTACAAGAATGACCAGGTATTATTTCAATATCACGATTCTCAATGATCGAATGTATTATATTGCAGTATTCTGGGGGCCAACGCATTTTTACCTTTATATATTTACAGTAAGCTAGCTTTGGGTGTACAGATAGTGATAGACAACAGAGTGTGTAGAGTGCAGATAGCGATGAGCAAGTAAAAAGGCAGATTTCACATGAGGGAGAGCGCATACCAAACTACGAAACCACCCATGGCCCCAGCCATGAACTGCGCAGGCAGCGTCGCCGGCATACCCCTGCCGCGGCTCGATCTCTCCATCACAGCCTTGCACACTTCATCCTCGATCTGATTGACGTTCGCACCCCAATTCAAGTTCCCCAATCGAAAAACGAACTTATCCCGGCTCCGGGCACGGTTCTGGAACATGACGCCAGACTTGAACAAATCGACGTCCCGGCCGCGAGGCCCGATGAGCAGCCAGTGCTCGTTGTCGATGACCATCGTCTGCAGGTTTAGCTCCGCGCCCAGCGCACCGAGCGCCGCAGTGGGGATGTCCGCCGTTGGCATTTTGAGGAAAATGACTAGTTGGTGTGTGGAAGTTGTCAATACACGGTGGATGTATTCCCAGGGTTCGCGCCCGGCCCAGTCTTCGTCTTCGTCCACTGCTGGCTCCGTTTGAGCACGATCGGGCACGTCCGTGTCCGTGTCTGTGATAGTGGCGTCGGGTAGGGTACCCGGCATCGTTGATCTGCGAGGAGGCCGAGGTTGAACCACCGCGTGTGATTGTTCGATCTCGGAAGGCCGCGGCACCGTGGGCGTGGGCGTAGGCGTAGGCGTGAAGGGATATTGGAAAGGTGCGTTAGCACGTGGTACTTGCTGCGGACATGGTGTATCGGGACTCTCGTGAGGGTGAAAGGGACGTGATGCTAGGGCTGAGGTGGAGGGCGTTGGTCCTGTTGCGGCGTGACCAGATGGGGATTGAATTCGCAGAGGAGGAAGTCGCCTTTCTTGATCCTGTACCTCGGCATAATGTCGTGCTAATGCATCGAATTGAGGTAACTCGTTTCCCATAGTTGAGGAATACGTATTCCCGGGGCTGCCCGCGAGAGTTCGCTGCTGCAAAGGCACAGATCCTCGTGTAAATCCAGTCTGAGATGGACCAGGGTGACTCGGAAGGTAGGTCGTATGTGGGCATGTACCAACGCTGGCCATTACATGGTTCGGTGAACAATGTTCAGGGGTTGAGGATGACGACCAGTCCTGCACAGTGAAATAATCCTCAGTGCCAGACATTGAGGAGCCTGTCTCGTTCTCATCTGCGGCGCTTGAAGTAGCAAATGGCGCAGTAGCTCCCGCAGGATGTCCTCTCCTCTCGAATTGCCCCACCCGGACGCGCATACCACCCACCGCAGAAACCACGACGTTTGGGTTCCACACAAACTCAAAAGGAGGCTTCGGCGCCAGGTCCCTCATGGGCTCGCGAACTGTGACCGGTTCCGGCAACTGTCCAGGATCTATTTCTATGAAAGGCCGGAACCCCTCGATAGGCTCCATATCCTCGGCTGGAACCATGCGGTCGAGGACGTATGGTTGTAGGCTTTTGCGATGGGGAAGATGATGCTGCATGGGATATACCGATTCATTCTCGTATGAACAACTGTGAGACAACATATTGTCTTGCATGGACACGCGGCGAGAACGGGATTGTCGAATGGGGACGTCAGCCATTCTGAGTGACGATCGTCTTGTTTGTGTATGAGCATACGGTTCCGCACGGCTACGCCGTCGGTTTTCCAAGCGGGAAGACCGTCTTAAGGGTATAACCGCGCCCTCGTGCCGCGCTGGTATTGAGCGTCGTAAGGCAGAGTAGTATCGTTGTGATAGCTGCTTGTCTGGAGCAAGTAGAAGAGGATCCGGAGACTCGCTCCGAGGACGCATTGACGCGTTGGCATATGCCCAGGTGTCTTGCATAGTGGGAGCATATCGACCTGGACAGACAATTGATACGCCGTCGAGGCGTGTATGCAGTCTCATAGGCTCATGACAGCGTTCGCAGAGGGAACCCGAGATGGAGGTACGCGCTGGACATCCGTAAATGCCATCTTGCCGAACGTGAAGGTGATGCGCTCGGCCGCAATCGCTGCAGGTGTCATCAGCCATAGAAATGGCGGGTCGGAACGACTAGAAGGAGTGAAGGTGGTAACCAGTACGAGGAGAAAGGGAGAGCGTACGCCATCAATTGTGTTATGAGCAGGAAAGGGCTTCCACTTATGGAACACAACCCCGGCCCGGGGCGGTAGCCACAAGCCGTTGAACAATTAACAATGGCCCAAGCTCAAGTGGCCACAACACCGTCTGAGATATCCAAAAAACAATATACATGTAGTCATAAACATCGTGACATCCTCATGAAAGCGTTGCCTGCGTCACGACCAAACTTACATTCCCTTTCGCCACAACGAACGCAGAGGCAACGTCACCAAACGTCTTCGAAATCTCCGAAGCCAGCGACGCATTGTGCTCTGTACCCAATCGGCGAAGTTCCTGCTTATGATACTCAACAGCCATACGTCTGGAGCGTCCCGCGACTATCAAGACCGGCTTCGACGTTCGGGAAGCTTCGTCTCCGGCTAATTCCAGGATCCGGTGCAGAGGATGGGCAGCCGATTCTCTTCGGAAGGAAATGCGCGTCAAGGCTGCGCAAACCTCGGCACCAAGAGATAGTTTCGAAGACGTGACTCGGCCCCACAGGACATTGTCAGCGGTGTCTGATTCAAGGCGAACTTGCGTCCCTTGCTGGGAGTAAACCGTGTTGGGGAAAGTAGCAGCCTGCCATCCTGTCAGCCATCGGCGATATGTAATGAATGGCAAACTCACTTCACCGTTAGTCCCGGGCTTTTCGCCGACTGAGACGAAGGACTCCTTGCCATCGGATTCCAATCGATACATCCGTACGACAGTTGCGCTAATTGCTTCATGCATACACAACTGTATCACAATGGACAGAGCAAGACGGTCATCCGGTCCACCAAAGAAAGGGAGAAATACATGAGGATATATGGTAGAACCAGGGTCAGTCGAGAGCCCGCGATCAATGAACAGAGCCACGTCTGATGGACTGTTCGCAAAAACTTTGCGAACAAATTGCGACCGAACGAGGAGCGAAGTGGCATCGTCTATTCCCGACGTCTTGGCGAAGAGTGAGTCGAATGGATTGTAAGGCACCAAGTGGGCGGCCGGTACTTCCGTAGCATGCGGAGCAAGCGACCAAGGAATAATAATCGCCTGTGAACCATTCTCACGAGCGTGGTCAGCGACGTAGGTGGAAAATTCGTCATGAGTGATAACCGAAAGAAAAGCCGAGACTGAGAAGCGATTGAGGCGCCCAAACGTCCGAAAAACAGACAAGACAGGGTCGTTGCGGGTGAGGGTATCAGCAGATTGAGACCTAAGTACAGCGGATGTACGTTCCGTCAATTCTATGAGCCGGAGGGCATCTACAGAGATGATGCAGTTGTTGGGGATGTAGGAGATGGCGGAGGTTTCAGACTGGGCAGCTTTCTCACTATTAAGAGACTTTTTGGACACATTCAACCCAGCGGAATGGGGTTGGAGAAGTTGAGTGAGAGTCATTGCAGGGGGAAGTTGCTCCATGCCGTCAAGCACAACTGCAAACTTCGATCGCATAAACTCCTCTGGGCGGGTTGCTCCGGCACCAGGCGCTCTCTCTAAAGCCGTGCCACCGTGATCGCGATGGCGTGGAGGATAGAAGAAGAGAGTGAGGGGTGTCGTGATAAATGTCAACAGCAGGGCTTGGAAAACAAACATCGAGAAGATCCGCTGATCAAGGATCTTGGCCTGAAGACCGACGTTAAGAACGATAAGCTCGACGAGACTAATGAAAGTTGTGAGCGATGGTAGTCTACATATTGGCAGAACCTACCCTTTACAAGCCATAAGCGCACCAACAGCACCAGACTCTCGATAATTGAACCCGAAGGCCTTGGCAGACAGGGAGCATGGGATAAATTTGGCCGAAAAAGCAACAATGCAAACTAAAATTGTGTAACCCCAGGTTTTTCCGGTATTAAGGAGACCAAGGTTAGTCCTGAGACCGGAAAGAGCGAAGTACTGATTTCGTGATTCGAGAAAAAGTAAGCTCAAAAGTGAAATCGATTAATAAAAGGACTTCACCTGAGGTATGAGCAAAAGACCGATAAAGTCTTCTAACTTCTCAACAACGGAAATGGCGAAGCCGTTATCTTTGGGTATGATCAATCCGGCAATAAAGCCCCCTGACGAGAAACAGACGTTGAGAGTCACTGGGATAGGAAAGCCAACCAAAAACTGACCGAAAATGGGGTGAATACCGATAATGTCCGTGAAGAAAGCAGAGAAAAGAACAAGGACTAGTGTAACTGTCATCATGAATGCTGTAGGTTCTCCCTTTTCCAAGCTACCCGATTTTCGTGCAAGCCACCTGAAAGCCCATCTGACAGGGAAGAGAGCGAAGGTGACGTAGCCGACACCGCACAGTAGTACGTAGAACGCCGTAATACCAGAGGTGGCATTGACTAAGGCAACGGTCAGAGCTAAAAGGATCCATCCTACTACATCGTTGCCAATTCCGGCAGACAGGACAAGAACGCCGACGGTAGTATCCAAGAGCCTGGTTTCTGTGAGGATACGACACAGGACGGGGAACGCGGTGATGCCAACGGCGACGGATACGAATAAAATGAAATAGCCGTAATTGACCGAGGATTCGACGAAGTTATGATAAATTGGCACAGCTATTGCAGCACCTAATCCAAGGGGAATGATAAGACCAGAAACGGAAATGACAAGGGAGGCCTTGGCATTTTTCTTGGCAACGCTGGCGTCTAACTCGATGGCGACGATGAAGAGGTAGAAGACGATACCGATAGTACTTGTGAGCGTGAGGAGATGGATGGAAGTTGATGGGAAAATCGTATTGGTAAAGTTGGGAATACGCCCCATGACAGTCGGACCAAGAAGGACGCCCCCAATAACCTCAGCTATGACCCTCGGTTGACGTATGCGACCAAATAGGAGTGAAAGCATTTGAGTGAAGCAGATGATTATGACTAGAATATAGGAATTAGAGCAGGATTGGGGAGAACAGGATTGAACGCACTCGATTGAATTACCCATAAGACAAAAGGATCATTAGCATTGTACGTAGCTGGATTGAGTCCAGCAATGACGCCAGCCTAGGACAAATGCGGATAAATAACGAAGTATACTCTAGGTTTGAGAGAAACGGCACCTGTTCAGGCGCAGCTCTGCGAGAGAGCGCGTCGATGACTTCCCTGGAGAAATGGCCCATGGGTGGTTGGGTAGGGATAGGGCGAGCCGGGCAGTACGAAGCTGGATACGAAGCTGATTGAAGCTGATTGTCAATTTATCCTTCGCCTTCTGTGCCTGACAGAGCTCCACTTGCCGTAAACGAACCGCTCCGCCGAAAATAATAATCACTGATCGGCAATACCAGCAGATCAGTTCAGTTCCCACATTAGTTCAGTTCCCATATCAGTTCAGTTCCCATCCCAACTCCGTTTTCTTGATTTCAGCAAAAGCGGGTACTACTATGCTTAACCCGAACATCGGACAGACCCCTCAATCGGACACATCGAATATCTCTCTCACTTTATCACCAAACTGCCTCAAACTCCGTACATACATTCTATTAAGTATATTGAACATTTCTATGGTACTGTTTCCTTCATAAATCTCAGTGCTAGGAGGGTCAGAAAATAGGCAGATGTCACACCTGCCGATTGATGCCGCGTCGGAGATCAAATGCTATTAATAATCCCATTGCACCAAGTTCTCGCATTGCGTGCGGAGGTTGAAATCAGTTGTGACTCAGCTTGTGTGACGGCCTGTGACCGTCCGATTGGGGGG
>Ga0137358_10001780_pt1 | contig 11907 bp, 12 predicted proteins | sample Mad1_20_16metaG_FD_105551 | JGI IMG/M metagenome (GOLD analysis project Ga0137358, IMG submission 105551) | Vadose zone soil microbial communities from Angelo Coast Range Reserve, California, USA - Mad1_20_16 metaG | ecosystem: Environmental > Terrestrial > Soil > Vadose zone | place: USA... | reverse complement strand
GAGCAGAATGTCACGGTTGCCTGGGAAGACATAGGGTATCCCGATCACCTGAGCGCAGCTGTTCGGGATTTGTGGCAGAAGAAGGATCTGGGGAAATTCACGGGAAAGTTTTCCGCGCCGGTGGCGTCCCATGGGGTGGTGATGGTCACGGTGAGGCCGTAGACACTCAGTACAATTGCAGCCTCCAAAAACAAACCACCAAGGACACGAAAGGACACGAAGGGTTGCGCCAAGGTCATAAAGGAAGTCGGTCGGGCTCGGTTGGAGGTTTTGCTGCAACGGTTGGTCGCAGTCTTGCGGTCTCTGCGTTCCGCGCTCTCGGAGTTCTGCGGCTAGTTTTTCCGCTTCAACTCCTCCATTACGCTCTGGATCAGTTCCTTCGCATCCGCCAGACTCTTCATCACGAGCTGAACATCCATCACCGGTTTCCCCGGCCAGCGCTGGCTCTGGCAGTAAACGCCGTGCTGCCCGACCAGCGACATCGCGTCTGTCACCAAGTCCATCGTGACCGCCAACCGTCCGCGCGGAACGCCCATCATGGTCTCGTAGTGCTCGAGTTCTTCCTGCTTTTCGTCGAATACCGGCATGGTCCGATTGTAACGTGGGTGGCCGGTGGTGGATAATTGGCGGAAAAGCAGCCGGCAGCAATCAGCATTCAGCCGTTCAGTGGTATATGTACAATTTCCGATCACTCAATTTGGTCTCAAACGTCCAACGCCTGAGTGCTGAGTGCCAATTTCAAGGAGACCTCATGCGAAAACATAGTGCCTTCCTGCTGTTGACAATCCTCGTCTTCGCCGTATTCGCAACTGCGCAAGAGAAGAAACAGCGTCCCAGCCCAGCCGCCAGCGCGCAATGCAAGTTCGCTGACGGGAAGAGCATCAAGGTGGACTATTCCAGTCCTCGGGCGAAGGGCCGTCAGATCTTTGGCGGCTTGGTTCCCTACGGGCAGGTTTGGCGCACCGGCGCCAACGAGGCGACCACGTTTGTAACCGATGCCAACCTGAGCATCGGCGGCCAAGATGTTCCCGCCGGCAAATACACAATGTTTACCGTTCCCAGTCAGGACAAGTGGCAACTGATCATCAGCAAGAAGACCGGCGAGTGGGGTACCGACTATCCGCAGGGCGATGATTTAGGCCGGTTCGACATGAGCGTCTCGAAGACTCCCGCCCCGGTGGAGAACTTTACGATCTCTTTCCACGAGATGGGCGATGGTTGCCACATGTACATGGATTGGGAGAACACCCGGGCGACAATCGAGATTTCCGAGAAGAAATAAAAGCTTTAACCACAGAGGACGCAGAGGTACACAGGGCTATGGAGACTTTGCGCCCCGATTGAATGTGATAACAACCTCAATTCGCGGAATTCTCGAAACCCGTGATCCTCTGTGTCCTCTGTGATTGATCTACCTCAGTCTCTGACCCCAGTCACTGCCTCCGACGCCGAAAAGGATTAGAATCCAATTGTAAAAATCTTCACCACGTTTGCCGGGAGGTCCCCCCATGCCCGTGTACGACTATCTGTGCAACGACTGTCACAAGGAGTTTGAGAAAGTTCTCACCCTGACCCAGCACGAGCAACAAGTCACCTGTCCGAATTGTGGGAGCCAGAACGTGGAGCAGGAGGCGAAAGCCTTTTTCGCCGTTACCTCAAGGAAGAGCTAAAGCAGAACTGGCGCACCTCGCGGGGGTTCTCGATTCCGATTAAGATGTGCGTTTGAAAAATCAGCAGCGAGAATCCCCTGTTGTTCTGTAGTTAAGAGGTTTTACTCCGGCTTCCACCGCAACACTGGCTTTCGCGCCGCCGCCGTTTCATCCAACCGCGAGACGCGCGTGGTGTGTGGTGCGTCCAACACGGTCTGAGGGTCTTCTTCCACTTCTTCAGCAATCGACTTCATCGCCTCGACAAAGAGGTCCATCTCTTCCCTGTCTTCGCTCTCCGTAGGCTCAATCATTAGCGCTCCGGGAACGATGAGCGGAAAGGCAGTCGTGTAAGGATGAAATCCGTAATCGATCAGGCGCTTGGCGATGTCCATCGTCCTCACGCCCCTCTTCGCTTGTAGTTTGTCGCTGAAGACGACCTCATGCATGCTGGGAGTTGCGTAAGGCAGGTCGTAAACCCCTTCCAGCCCCTTGCGGATGTAGTTCGCGTTTAGCACTGCATCTTCAGTGGTCTGGCGCAGCCCATCCGGACCGTTGGCAAGAATATAGGCCAGAGCGCGCACAAACATTCCAAAGTTGCCGTAGAACGAACGCACGCGTCCCACTGATTGGGGCCGCTCGTACTCGAACCCGAGCGTCCCGTCCGATTTGCTGATGACCACCGGCTTCGGCAGAAACGGCTCCAGCGGTTGGTTCACCGCGACCGGCCCCGACCCAGGACCACCGCCTCCGTGCGGCGTCGAGAAAGTCTTGTGCAGGTTCAGGTGCATCACGTCTACGCCAAAATCGCCGGGCCGCACCTTGCCCACCAGCGCGTTCATGTTGGCACCGTCCATGTAAAGCAAACCGCCCTTGGCGTGCATGATCTGCGCGATCTTGTGGATCTCCTGCTCGAAGACGCCCAGCGTGTTGGGATTGGTCAGCATGAGGGCGGCGACGTCGTCATTCATCTGTGCTTCGAGGGCTGCAACCTCCACCATGCCGCGAGCATTCGACTTCAGATTTTCGACCGAATAGCCAACCATCGCCGCCGTCGCGGGATTGGTGCCGTGCGCGGAGTCCGGAATTAAAACCTTCTTGCGTGGATTACCTTTCGCGTCATGGTACGCACGCACCATCAGCAAACCTGTGAGTTCGCCGTGCGCTCCAGCGGCGGGCTGCAGAGTAATCGCATCCATGCCGGTAATCTCGAGCAGGCATTCACTCAGTGTCTTGATGATGCGCAGCGCGCCTTGCGAAATCTTTTCCGGCTGGTAAGGGTGTCCGTTGGCCAGCCCTTCCAATCGTGCCACCACTTCGTTCACGCGCGGGTTGTATTTCATCGTGCACGAGCCCAGCGGATACATCCCCAGATCAATCGCGTAGTTCCAGGTGGAAAGGCGCGTGAAGTGACGGATGATTTCGATCTCGCTCACCTCGGGCATATGGCCGAGATCTTTGCGCTCGGCAGTTCCGAGGAGCTTCGCCGTGTTGACCTCCGGAACGTCAAGCGGCGGCAGCTTCCAGGCAGCTTTGCCGGGAGACGACTTCTCGAAGATGAGACCTTCGTTGTGATTGACGTGGCGGGTGGCCTTGCGCGTCATCCGCTTCATCGCGCCACCTCTTCCGCAGCGTGCTCGCCGCTGGGTTCCTCGGCTTCACTTTCGGCCAGCATGCCAACGGCTGTATCGATCGACGTGCGGGTCGTCATCTCGGTGCAACACCACAGCGCGGCTTTGCCGAGCTCCGGATAGAACTTCCGAAGCGGCAATCCGCCCACCAGTTTGTGTCCCAGCAGCCGGCTGTTGATCACGTACGGATCTTCGCTGGTCTGTACCACGAATTCGTTAAAGCGTGGCGCACCCGCAAACAGCACTCGCGCATGTCTGCCAAACTGGTCGGCAGCGTAGGCAGTCTTCGACAGGTTCTGCTTGGCCAGTTCCTTCAGGCCCACCTTGCCGTAGACAGCCATGAAGATGTTGACCATTAACGCCACCAGCGCCTGGTTGGTGCAGATGTTGGAGGTGGCCTTCTCGCGCCGGATGTGCTGTTCGCGCGTGGCCAGCGTCAGCACAAAACCGCGCTTGCCGTTGCGATCTGTGGTCTGCCCTGCGAGCCGTCCGGGCATTTGACGAACGAACTTCTCGCGGGTGGCGATCACTCCGCAATATGGCCCACCGAATCCCACGGGCACTCCAAACGACTGCGCTTCCATGGCGACTATGTCCGCATCGCGGGGCGGCTCCACAATTCCCAGCGACACCGCTTCCGCGATCGAAACGACCAGCAGCGCACCATTCTTATGTGCGAGTTCCGCGATGGTCGCTACATCTTCAATCGTCCCGAAGAAGTTCGGCGACTGAATGAGCACGCAAGCCGTGTCGGGCGTGATCGCTTGTTCGAGTTCTTGCAAGTTCAGCCGACCGGTTTCCGCGAAGCCTACCGTCGCCAATGGCATGCCCTGATGACAGGCGTATGTAGCCACCACTTCCCGATACTCCGGGTGCAGGCTCTTGGCGATGACCACGGAACTGCGCCCAGTTACCCGCACCGCCATCATCGCGGCCTCAGCCGCCGCCGTAGAGCCGTCATACATGGAAGCGTTCGCCACTTCCATCCCGGTCAGTTCACAGATCATGGTCTGGAACTCAAAGATGGCTTGCAGCGTTCCCTGAGAAATTTCCGCTTGATAGGGTGTGTAGGCCGTGAGGAATTCGCCGCGTGAGATCAGCGAGTCGATAATCACGGGTCGGTAGTGCACGTAAGCCCCCGCGCCCAGAAAGTTGGTGTATTCGAGGCCGTTTTCCTTGGAGCGCAGGCGGAACCAGTCGACAATTTCCGACTCCGCCATTTGCCGCGGAATTTTAAGGTCGCGATTGAGGCGGTACTCCGCCGGGATCGGCGCAAAGAGATCATCGATGGAACGCGCACCAATCGCCTTCAGGATCGCTTCACGGTCTGCCGGAGATTTGGGTAAATAACGCATGGGAACTTATATAGATGTGATTGGAGTCAGAACGATTGAGCGCAATTTCCAATTGTCAATCGCCGATTGTCGATTGCGAAATGCCACGCAATCTACCGTCCCTGGGTATTCAATTGGAAATATGCAATTGGAAATCGGCAATGTTCTCAGTGCCCGCTTTCTTCGCTAACGAACGTTTCGTAGTCGGCGGCCGAAAGCAGGCCACTCAGTTCGGTTGGATTCTTGAGCGTGACCTTAATCATCCAGGTATTGTTGGCATCTTTATTGATCTTTTCCGGGGCGGTCGCCAGTTCACCATTCACGTCCGTGACCGTTCCACTCGCAGGCGCGTACAGATCGGAAACCGCCTTCACCGACTCTACCGTGCCAAAGCTCTTGCCCGCTGTGATCTCTGTACCAGGCTTGGGTAGATCTACGAAAACGATGTCGCCCAGCGAGTCCTGCGCATAGTCAGTGATGCCGATCGTGGCATTGGATCCATCGACTCTGATCCACTCGTGTTCTTTGGTGTATTTTCGGTCGGTTGGATAAGGCATGTTTAGCTTCTAGCTCCTAGCTTTTGGCTCGTAGCTACTGCTCTTAGCTACTGGCTCGTAGCTCGTGGCATTGAGCTTCGAGCCTTGAGCCTTGAGCAAACACTGCTCAGTTCTTTTTCGGCCGCTTGTAAAACGGCGTTGTCACGACTTGCGCCTTCAAGCCCTGTCCCCGAATCTCGACCTTCACCGAGCTGCCCATTTCAGCGAACTTCGGCGGCACGTAAGCGAGCGCAATATATTTCTTGAGAAATGGCGCTGGAGATCCACTGGTAACGTAGCCAATCTCCGCACCCGCATCATCGAGAACCTTGTAACCATCGCGGGCAATTCCCCGCTCCACCATTTCCAGTCCAACCAAGGTTCGCTTGAGACCAGCCGCCTTGGCTTGCTCGAGGGCCGCCCGTCCGACAAACTCCGCCTTCTCCATCTTGCAGAAGCGATCGAGCCCAGCTTCCCACACATTAATAGTGTCTGAGATTTCATGCCCATAAAGCGGGAGCTTCGCTTCCAGCCGCAGCGTGTTGCGCGCACCCAGCCCGCACGGGACCGCACCAAACTCTTTGCCCGCCTCAAGAATCTCGTTCCACACCCGGACGCTGGTGGGTTCGTCGGCTGGAATGTAAATCTCAAATCCGTCCTCGCCGGTGTAGCCTGTGCGCGCGATCAGGATGTCAGAAAGGTAACGCCGCGGCTGCCCCTGCGTAAGATGAATCGTTCCCCGCTTCACCCAATAAAATTTCACGGCAGACAGGTCCGCGTCGGTCAACTTCTGCAACAATTCCACTGCGCGAGGCCCCTGGATCGCGATCTGCGTGAATTCGTCCGACAGATGCTCAACGCCGCATTTGAACCCCCGTGTATTGTCTCGCACCCAGTTAAAGTCCTTCTCGCGAGTGCCCGCATTGATGACGAGCAAATACTCGTCCTCGCCCAACCGATGAACGATCACATCGTCGACGAAGGTCCCCTCCGGATAGAGCAGCGCCGAATATTGCGCCTGCCCGACCGCCAGCCGCGCGGCATCGTTCATCGAAATATGTTGCACCGCTGCCAGGGCGTCCGCTCCGGCGAGCCGGATGTCTCCCATATGGGAGACGTCGAAGATCCCCACACTGGTGCGCACCGCCTTGTGCTCCGCCATGATTCCGCCCGCGCAGGGATACTCCACGGGCATATCCCATCCATTGAATTCGACCATCTTCGCGCCCATCTGGCGATGGACGGCATTCAGCGCGGTCTTGCGGATGGTCGGCGTGGACGCCTCAACTGCGGGCAAGCAAATTCCCTCGATCCAGTGCGCAGTGGCTGGGCTGCGAAGTCGTGGAACTCATAACCCTATCACGCAGTTTTTCCGACGGTCAAACGGCGGAAGACTCTTAACCACGGCGGGCACAGAGGTTCGCCGAGGACTTAAACAATCTGACCCCGAAAGAAATTACAGGGACGCCACGGATATGACGGCCCTTCAAGTTCCCTGTGGTCCTCTGTATCCCCTGTGGTTGAGAGGTCTTTCAAGGTTACTAACGGCACGTTCCCCAAGTCACCCCTTCGGCGCTAGAGTTTGGCTATGGCAACCAAGGCTAAAGCTCGCTGCAGTCAGTGCGAACAAATCGAACAGCGCTGCGACTGTGAGAAGTACTGTTGCTTCTGCCAGGGCCAACTGGATGTGCGGCTATGGGAAGACGGCCTGTACTACTGCGAAAATTGCCGCGAAGCCTGCGACTACAAGATTTCGAACTAGCCGGTTTCATCCTCAGATACGTTCCTTCCGTTCGAATTCCGCGGCTAACAAATTGTCAGCCTCCTTTCGAGCTAACCTTCTATCGCAACCGCCGTCAGACTGCGATAGGATGGCACCGCCTTCGTGAAGGAACGCCCATGTCTACGACCCTCCCCTCGACCGCGACCGCCACACAAAGCCCGACCGATCCAACGACCGCCTCGGTCCGCATCGTCTCTCTCGACATCTTTCGCGGCCTCATTATGGTCGTCATGGCGCTGGATCACACGCGCGACTACTTCACCAATCTGCGCTTCGAGCCCGAAACGCTCTCACAGACCTACGCCGCGTTATTCTTCACGCGCTGGATCACCCACTTCTGTGCGCCCATGTTTTTCTTTCTCGCAGGCACGGGCGCGTTCCTCTACGGGCGTCGTCACACGCCCGCGGAACTCAGCCGCTTTCTCTGGACCCGCGGCCTCTGGCTCATCGCGCTGGAGTTCACCGTGGTGGGCACGGGCTGGACGTTTCAAATCCCCTTCGGATTCTTCGGCGTGATCTGGGCGCTGGGCGCATGCATGGTGATCCTGGCCGCAGTCGTGCGCCTGCCCATGCGCTGGATCGGCGTACTTTCGATCGGCATGATCGTCACACACAATCTTCTCGATCCCTTGCGCCCCAGGCAATTCGGCTCGTTCGCCTGGTTGTGGAGTCTTCTGCACGCCCGCGGCGGCGTTCTCCTGCCTTTTCAAATACGCGAGTTCGTCCTGTTTCCACTGATCCCCCTGATGGGAGTAATGGCTGCGGGCTATGTTTTCGGACGGCTCTACCTGCTCGAGAGAGATCGGCGGAGGAGGCTGTTAACACTCCTGGGCCTGGTGCTAATCGCGGCGTTCATCCTGTTGCGTGCGACCAACATTTACGGGAACCCGCCCGGTGGACACAGTGGCGTGTCGCAGGGAGATTTTCATATTCAGCCCACGCTCGAGAAAACCATCATCCTGTTCTTCGATGTGGAGAAGTATCCCAGCTCTCTCCAGTTTCTGCTCATGACGCTGGGTCCATCATTTCTTCTGCTGGCATGGGTCGACAAGCCGTACGTTCCGCGGGGACTGGGAGCGCTGCATACCTTTGGCCGCGTGCCCATGTTCTTCTACGTCCTGCACATCTATCTGATTCACTTGCTGGCGGTGATAGTGGCTGCGCTGCACCACGAATCGGTCGGATGGCTCTTCCACGGCGCCTTTTTTGGGGAGACACCTAACGGCTACGGATACAACCTGCCGTTTGTGTATTTGATGTGGGTGATTGCGGTGACCCTGTTGTACTTCCCATGCCGCTGGTTCGCGGAGTTAAAACAACGCCGAAAAGACTGGTGGCTATCGTATTTGTAAGCTGCGAGCAACAAGCCCACGCAGAGACCCCAAAAAGCCTTCAACCGCAAAGATCGCAAAGGGGTCGCGAAGGTCGCCAAGAAAGTCTTAGCGCCCTTGCGTCCCCTTTGCGCCCTTCGACGTTGCCAAACTTCGTACCGTCAAGAAACAGACTTGCTCGCGCTCGCAGCTCAAAGCTCGCCGATTGAAGCTCCCGAACTACACCGGCTTAAACAACACACTGCTGCCGGGAACGCGCTTTACGGACTCCGGTCCTGCCGGAGCCGGTGGAGGGAGCGTTGCCGGCACCGTCGCCAGTTTGGCCGCTTCAGTTGCTACGGCAGCCGGCTTGGCTAGTGGCTGTTCGGCGGGCGTACTCTTCGCGAACGCCCGGATCTCCACGCTACCCTTCGGCACTGCGCCGTCGTCGATGTGGATGCGCTTGGTGATGATCTCGCCCTGGATCCAGCTCTCTGACCGGATATCCAGGAGATCGGTGCAGTGGATGTTGCCTTTCACCTAGCCCATCACAACCAAATCCTGGGAATGAATGTCAGCCGTCACCTGGCGGCCGCGGCCCACCGTCACCCGATGCTTGGGGAAACGGATCGAACCCTCGATCATTGCCATCGACCAACAGCGCCTCGTTCCCGCTAACTTCTCCCTTAATGGCGACTGAGCGCCCAATGGTCGGGTGCTCGGTCACGACTCCTGTGCCCGAGTTCGGCACACTCCTGGGGACCGGCGCCGGCCGTTCGGAGGGACAGGAGGGTTATGTGATTTCCGGAGGTCCGCCATGATATTCACTTCCTTATCTTCGGGTTGCCGCTGTCGGGCCAATGCTTGGTAGCCGCTATACCGTCTCATCGGCCAAGATGGGGAATTGATTAGGGTGGGTCCAACCAAAGGTCTTGGGTAGGTCCTAGTTCGGCCTATCTTCAGCGCAGGTGGGGGCCATTCTCGCTCAGTGGGTAGCGGCCGACGATCGAGCCAAAATAAGAGCGGTGTCCGTGGACATAGACTCGTAGTAATTGACGAAGCGCCTTGTCTCCGCAGCCTGGTACGGGGCCAGGTTGTGTGCCCAGCGAAAACCAATGGGCTGGTACCACAGCTCGGCGTCAACGTGAAACGGACCGGGCGCGTCTCCGAGTTGAACCGAATAGCGCACCGAGTCTCCTGCAGCGGTAAAGTCGGGATCGTCGGCAGCGTCCCCAACCACGGCGATGTCCTTATCCGCCGTCTGTTTCTGGAAACCGGAGGGCAGCAGCCGATTGTCCTTCAGATATCCCACCGCCGCAGCCAGTCCGGTCGTGACATGGCCGCCCTGATCGCGAAGAATTGGTTCATAGATTTGTACCTCATCACTGTCCTTGATTTCCCGGTAGTGAGGTTCGAAGCTCAACGGGTCGGCATCGTTGTCGTTCCCGCGGATCGAGCCATCGGGATTCAAGGCTCCAGATTCGAACACTGCCTTACCGTTGGCATCGCGAACTATTACGTGCAACCAAGCGCGGCGCGAAGGAAACGCGGTGGGAAGTTTGTGGCCGGTCAAGTTTTCAACCAACACATCCAGCGTGAGCTGCGCGGAACGCGCTTTGATGTCCCGGATCGTGACACGGGCGGCCTGCGACTGCAGGAACTCCGCAGTCTTCTCTGCCCCAGCAGTCAATTCCAGGGGCATCGCAGAGACGCTGAGATCCTCCCGATGAGAGTTCAGCATTCGTAACATGAAAAAGTTGGCGCCTACGAAGCTGTGCTGCCGCACCCCCTGGCGAAGCACGCCCAGAACCGCTGTGATCGGCGCGTCGCCGTGGACTTCCGGCATGTGACAAGACTGGCAGGTAGACTTGGCCGGGTAATCGCTGTGCAGCCATTCCAGGTAAGGCATCTGCTCGGGAAATGTTCCGATCTGCTTTCCGTCGGAATTCAGGGACTTGGTGTAGAGCGTGTGGCAGGTCGCACACATGGCCGAATCTCGAATATGCTGCGCGGCTTCGACCGGGCGAAATCCTCCGGTCGATGTCTGCATGATGTGGGCCTGACCGGCTTGAATTGCGAAAGGCCCGTATTCCGAGTGATCACCCTTTTGGCGTGGTGGATCAATCACGAAGCCGCCGTTGAAGCTTTCCCGCGTCCCCAGTTTCTCCTTTCCGATCTGGTGGCACAACGAACACGAGACTCCGTCTTCGGCTGCCGCATTTTTCTTAGGATCGCGGTCAAAGGGAAGGTGCGCGAACACTTCGCCCGGTCGCCCTTGCAGCTTCGCCTGGTAACGAGCCATCGGCATGTGGCAGTCCGCGCAGCCGTCTTCGATTTCCGCCCGCGCTTCTGGATGATCGATGTCTTCCCGCCGAACGCTGGCCTGCCAATAGGGATCACGCGCGGAATTTGCCATGATGCTGGCACGCCACGCGAAGCCTATCGAAACATCGTCGCCTGCGGGAGTCCTCAGTCCGTTGTGGCAGGCCAAGCAACGGTCCGAGGTGTGGAATTCAGGCTCAAGTTGTTTCTGGCCGGCGGCTCTCAGCCTGGGCACTAGCAGTGCTAGCAGCAGCGCGAGCGCTAGGGTCAGATACCTGATTGATCTTCGCATTACCAGCCTTCGTTCAGTTTTCCGTCTTGCCAGTCCCAGAGTACGTAGAACATGAGCTGCACTGGTCTTCCGGCAGTGTTGTTGACGGGAACACGCACGCCGAAGTCGCAACGCACGTGTTGTCTCTTGCTAATCGTCACTTGCATTTGCGGCAGTACATCCCAATTGGTTTTTGCATGATCTTCCAGAGCACGGTCCGCCAGAAACTCGACCATGGGCGACCACAAGCGCCCTAAACCGTGGTCGGCTGCGAAGCTCTGGCCGAGCGCAGTGTTGAAGAATATGGATTGCGGCGCGATATCCGTATGACGAGGCAGATCTGCACCCAGTTGGGTCTGCACAAATGTTTTCGTACGGAAGACCTGGTCAAAGGCGGCGAAGGTTTCAAATGTCGTCGTGCCCGATCCGAATCCCCTTGCCCGGCTGCCGGTCGGCAAAATCACGCTACCCTGCAGGCTCAGAATCGACCCCGATGGCAAACTGGAAAACATCACCCGCTTCAAGCCCAGGGTCGTGTCCCCAACGCCACCATACCAAGTGTGATTCTGATCGACAAACGTGACTGGTACGTCCACCTCGATTTGATTTCTGAGACCGAATCGCTGCTCATGGATGATGTGGCTCGCGACGCCCGGAGCACCCTGCGCATTGAGCCCCGTCGAGATCACCACTTCATCCTCGGGATATGCCTTCTCGGTCACCAGCGCTCTGGGCAGATTCAGCTCACCGCGCGGCCATTTGGGATCGCGGCAGAAGCCCCGCAGGTATTCGATCACCTGGTCGATCTGTCCCGAGGTCAACGCCTGTCCAAACGATGGCATGATCTGGGAAAAACCCCGGGTTGGGCCGCCGTGAGTGATGATCGCTTTCCACGCCGTATTGTCTTCCGGGGTGGTCTGATCGCACGCCGTGAAGTCGGGAAAGGTGGGCGGCGGCTCGAAGCCGCTGACGGACTTCGGCGTTCCCTTGCCGTCGGGACCATGGCATGCGACACACGCGGATTTGAAGATTTGCTCGCCCGTCTCCAAGTGGAGCGAGGATCCGCTCGCCGTT
>Ga0137358_10001779_pt1 | contig 11914 bp, 8 predicted proteins | sample Mad1_20_16metaG_FD_105551 | JGI IMG/M metagenome (GOLD analysis project Ga0137358, IMG submission 105551) | Vadose zone soil microbial communities from Angelo Coast Range Reserve, California, USA - Mad1_20_16 metaG | ecosystem: Environmental > Terrestrial > Soil > Vadose zone | place: USA... | reverse complement strand
GAAATGATGTGCCGCTGAACTTCGCTGGTGCCGTCCCAGATGCGCTCGATGCGCGCGTCCCGCCAGATCCGCTCCAGCGGCAGGTCGCTCATCAGGCCCATGCCGCCGTGGATCTGAAGCGCTTCGTCCGCGACCATGGCGAGCATTTCCGTGGCCTTGACCTTGGCGATCGCCATATCCATGTCGGTATCGATTTTCCGGTCGCGTTTCCAGGCGGCCTCGAGCACCAGGAGCTCGGCGGCGCGCAACTCGATTGCCATGTCGGCCAGTTTGAAGCTCACACCCTGAAATTTGCCGATTTGTTGCCCGAATTGGTGCCGGTCGACCGCCCATTGCGTCGACAGCCCGAGGGCGCGTTCGGCGCGTCCGAGGCAGGTGGCGGCAACCTGCAATCGCGTCGAGCCGAGCCAGGTGTTGGCGACGTCGAACCCGCGGTGCAACTCACCCAGTATTGCGGACTTCGGCACCCGGCAATCGTTGAATTCGAGGATGCTGTTCGTATAGCCGCGATGAGACACGTTCTTGTACCCCGGACGGACCACGAATCCCGGATGGCCCATGTCGATCAAAAACGCGGTCATTTTCTTCCGGGAGCCGTGCGACGTGGACTCCTCGCCCGTGGCCGCGAACAGGATCACATAGTCCGAGTGATCCGCATGACTGATGAAGTGCTTGGTGCCGTTGATGATGAAGTCATCACCGGATGCCACTGCCGAGGTCTTCATTCCGCGCAAGTCGGAACCGGCGCCGGGTTCCGTCATGGCGAGACATTCGGTCCTGTCCCCGCGGACGGTGGGCAGGAGATAGCGTTCCCTCTGCTCGCCTGCGCATGCCAGCAGGATGTTCGACGGCCTGCCCACGCAGGAGTAATGCAGGGCGTAGTTGGTCCGGCCCAGTTCCTTCTCGTAGAGCACCCACGCCACGGTATCGAGGCCGGCACCCCCCACCTCGACCGGCATGTTGGCGCCGTAGAGCCCGGCATCGATGGCCTTGGCTTTGAGTTCGCGGTGCAGGTCTTCGCGCAGCACCCCGCTCTCCTCCACCTCCTTCTCGTGCGGATATAGTTCGTTCTGCACGAACTCGCGGGTCGTCTTGATGATGAGCTGCTGCTCGTCGCTCAGGGAGAAGTCCATCGTTACACCTCTTTAGGATGCGTGACCCGAGACTCGCCGCGCCGGCCGGCGCTTCGACTTTGCCCACCGCCGCAACAGGTCGAGCTGCAGGTCCAGTTGCTCGAGCTGTGCGGACGCCGGCCAATCGCGTGGGCTGGTCACTGCGCCCGCGGTCAATCCGTTGATGAAAGTCACCACGGATCGCAGCACGTGATCGCGGGTGGCGGGCGGCCACGTGGTCCATTCGGGCCAATGTTCCGCGAAGCAGCGCGCGAACAAGCGCATGTATTCGCGGTGGACCCATGCATTCAACCGCTTCAACCGCTTGTCCGTCGACACCTGTCCCCAGAAGGCCATCCAGAAAGCACACTCCGTAAATCGCCCCGCATCGACCGCCAGAGCCTCCGACAGCACGTTCAAGAGGCTTGTCTCCCCGCCGTCGCGTTCGCGGGTGAGCCGTTCCTCGATGCGTACCAGTATCAGGCGCAAGGCAGCGAGGATGATGGCCTGCTTCGATTCGTAGTAATGGGCAACCATACCCGTGGTGTAGCCCGCCGCGCGCGCGATACGAGCGACCGTGGCTTGCTCGAAACCACGCGCGGCCACCACCTCGCACGCCACCATTGCGATCTCCTCGCGGCGCTTCGCATGATCCACGATCTTCGGCATGGGCGTCAGCGCCGGGCCCGGCTGCCGACAGGCTGGCCCGCTTCCCGAGGAATGGGAATCGCGGCGTGAGCCGCGCGCAAGGCATCGAGTTTGACGCGGACCGCGGCATCGATAGGCGCCGCCTTGGCGGACCCCGTGTCCACGTGCAGATGCATCTGTTCCCCCGTGGCCAGCAACTTGTCATCCCCGCGCCGGTGCAGCCGGTGAAACACGTGCAATCGCTTATCGTCCACGCTCATCACCTGCGTGGTGACGTACACCGCGTCGCCGACCTTGGCCTCCGCGAAATGCTTCACATGGCTTTCCACCGTGTAGAACATCCTGCCGGCCGCTCGAGACTCCGCATCTATTCCCACTCGCCGGTACAGGGCATCCAAGGCGCAGCCGAACAGATGACCGTATTGAAAATCGCTCAGATGATTGTTGTAGTCGGTCCACTCCGGACGAACCACCATATCCAGGCGGAGGAGCTCCGCGTTGGCCGCGTTCACGCTGTTGGCGGCATTCGCAGAATTCGCGGCCGACGCGTCCTTGTACAATCGTTCCTCGAGCAAGCGCAGCGTCGAACCCGCGCCGATGTCGAACTGCCTGAGAACCTGCTGGATGGCAACCAGGTAATCATCGCGCAGCCGCTCCAATTCCCGGATTGATCGTCCCGCCGCCTGGGCCTGAGTCCCTTCGACCATCCGATCGATGAGGGTCTCGGTCAGCTCCGGGGCCTCGAGCTTCGTCCAGGGCCACTTCAGGGCCGGACCGAATTGCGCCAGCATGTGGCGCATGCCTGCCTCACCGCCCGCGAGGTGGTAAATCATGTTCGTGCCCATGGCGGCCCAGCGCAGTCCCGGACCGTAGATGATGGACTCGTCCAATTCACCGGTCGTCGCCACCCCGTCGTTCACCAGATGCAATATTTCGCGCCAGATCGCCTCCTGCAGCCGATCGGTCAAGTGGCCGGGAACCTCCCGCCGCACCTTGAGCGCGTGCATACCGATATAGACGAAGAATTCGGCGGCCGCGTCGATGGCGGCGGGGGCGGTTTTCGCGCCGCCCACGAGTTCGACCAGGGGCAGCAGATAGACCGGGTTGAACGGATGCGCCACCAGAAAGCGCTCGGGCGCCACCATGTCGCGCTGCAGATCCGTGGGGGTGAGACCCGACGTGCTCGACGCGACGATGACGTCGGGGCCGGCATACCGGCTGACCTCGGCGAGCATCCGTTGCTTGAGCGCCAACTGCTCGGGGATGTTCTCCTGGATGAAATCCGCCCGCTCCGCCATGGCGCGCAGCTCCGTCGTGAACGAGAGCGTCCCCTTGGGAGGCAGCGGCGCGAAGGTCAGACGCGCCAGCGCCGGCTCGGCGTTGGCGACCGCCCCGCGTATCCAGGCCTCCATTTCCGGCTTCACATCCGCGGCAATCACGTCGATGCCGAAGTGCAGCGCGCGCGCGGCCCAGCCGCCGCCGATGACCCCGGTCCCCAAGAGCCCCAGTGTTTTGATCTTCCTCATGACCGCCCCGCCCATGCAAAGGATTTTTGTAATGTCACGAGTATAATATAAAAAACGCGCCGGCGGCGCGGCGTGAGAGCCGGGCGGCTACTGCCTCGCGGGCCCGTTCGCCCCCGGCACGTTCACCGCGGGCACGTCCGCCGCGGGCCGCGCGCGCCCTGTCGACAGGTCCCCCGCGAGCACGTCCCGGATGGGCGCCGCGGCCGCAGGCACAGGACCGCGGCCAGCGCCACATGGATGAATCGCATCATTGAGTCAACACCACCGCACCGTCGGTGGACCAGCTCAGGTACACCTCATCGCTCCAGTCGATGGACCATTCAGAGGTGCGGCGTTCGTTCTGGGCAAAGACCGTGACCACCTTGCCGGTTTCAGTCTTGATTCGATAGGTGGAGCGATTGCCGAGATACCCGAGTTCCCAGACGGTACCCTTGATTTGATTGACGGGCTCGCCGAGCCAGCCGGCCGGCACCTTCTGCTTGCTCAACCGGATCTTTTCGGGACGCAGCGCAATCCAAACCCGCTGGCCGCTGCTGAACCGTCCGATCTCGTCGACGATCAGGTCGCAGCCGGCCTCCGGACAGTTCACGACGAGATTCCCGGTCTCGCCGCCGTGCCCGGTCTCGCCGCCGCGCACCGTGCCCTCGAACAGATTGGTGGTTCCGATGAAATCCGCCACGAACCGGCTCTGCGGAAACTCGTAGATTTCGGACGGCGTGCCCACCTGAATCACCTGGCCCCGATTCATGACGGCGATCCGCGTCGACAAGGCCATCGCCTCGTCCTGATCGTGGGTGACGAACACGAAGGTAATGCCCACCTGGTACTGAATATTCATCAGTTCGAATTGGGTTTGTTCACGCAATTTCTTGTCGAGGGCGCTCAAGGGTTCGTCGAGCAGCAGCACCTTCGGCCGGCGGATCAGGGCGCGCGCCAGCGCGACCCGCTGGCGCTGGCCCCCGGAGAGCTGATGCGGCTTGCGTTTCGCAAGCGGACCGAGCTGCACCATCTCGAGCGCCTCGTGAACGCGCTTGTCTCTTGCCGCGCCGTCGAGCGCCATGCGCCGCAGGCCGTAGCCCACGTTCTGCTCGACGGTCATGTGCGGAAACAGCGCATAGGATTGGAACATCATGTTCACCGGGCGCTCGTGCGGCGGGACTGCGGTCATGTCCTGATCGTCGATCATGATCCGGCCGGCGCTGGGAGTCGCGAAACCGGCCAGCATGCGCAGCAGCGTGGTCTTACCGCAGCCCGAGGCGCCCACCAAGGCGAACATCTCGCCCTTGTAGATGCGCAGGCTGACGCCGTCCACGGCCCTGAACCCGCCGAAGGTCTTGTCGATGCCTTCGATGAGTATTTGCGGCTTCGCGTCGGGATCAAGCCACGGCTTGTCGGCAATCGATTTGGGCTGGCTCGATGGCACGCGCTTCCCGCCTAAAACTCGGCCGGCGGAGTCGCACGGCGCCGGCCCGGCGCGAAAAACGGACGCTCGACCACCTCGGCTCGCGACATTCTGCGCTCCCAAACGAGTTCACGGTTCAGATAGATATCCGCCCAGACCGCCGAGCCCGTCCGGAAGTACGGCGCATCGACCATAGCAAGGGCGATGTTTCGCTTGCAAGTCGGCGACCACGCCGCCGAGGTGACGCTGCCGATTTCCCGCCTGCCGTCCGCCTTCGCGTACAGCAGCGCGTTGTGCGCCGGTTTGTTGCCGGCCACATCGAGTCCCACGAGCAGCCGATGCGGTCCGCGCCGCCTCTCGGCGAGCAGCGCACGGCGTCCGGTGAAATGTCCCTTGTCGAAATCGACCAGCCATGCAAGGCCCAGTTCCAGCGGCGAACGATCGCGGCCGGTTCGAAGGGTGTGCTCCGCGGACACGAAGTCGATGTTCGGACTCAAGAAGCCGGCCTCGAGGCGCGCCAGGTTGAGTGCCTGCGAGCCGACGGCGCGAATTCCGCGCGAGCGTCCTGCCGCCATCAAGGCGTCCCAAACCGGTTCGGCCGCTGCGGGCGCCATCCACAATTCGTAACCCAAGTCGCCGGTGAAGCCGGTGCGCGATACCGTCAAGGGCAGGCCGGCCAGGGAGAAGTAACCGATTTCGAAGGGTTTCATCCGCTCGACCCCCGCAAGTCCCGCCGCCTTGAGCACCGCGCAGGACGTCGGCCCTTGTACCGCGAGGGCCGCGATCTCCTCCGTGACTTCGTCAACCGTCACGGCGAAGCCGATGGCGGAATCCAGCAGCCAGTCGATCTGCCGCTCCGCCGTGCACAGACGATATTCGCCCTCGCTTAAGCGGAATACCGTGCCGTCGTCGACCAGATGACCGGCATCGTTGCACCAGACGCAATAGGCGACGCGATCGGGTTTGAGCTTCGTCAGGTCGCGGGTCACCAGCCGATTCAGATACGGCCCGGCATCCGGTCCGGCAATCCGGTACTTCACCATCGGCGTCAGATCGTAGAGCGTGGTCGCATTGCGAATCGCGAAGTATTCCTGCTCGACCGTGGTGAACACGTCAACCGTGGTGTAGCCCGCCCACGCCACGAAGCTGTCGACCTGGCTCAAGTCTCTGGCCCGAGCGTGGAAGGGAGTCTCGAGCAGGGGCTTCTTGAAGTGCGGCGACAGTTGCTTGGAGGAAGTACTCATGCCACCCCTCCCTTGAGGGCCTGCTGCGCGGCATTGCGGCCCGGCGTGCCCATGACCCCGCCCCCCGGATGACAACCGGCGCCGCACAGGTAGAGACCGGGCATCGGTGTGCCGTGTTGCGCGGCTCCGGGTACGGGGCGAACCATGAAGAACTGGTCGAAGGCCAGCTCACCATGGTGCCAGTGACCGCCTTCGATACGAAACTCCCGTTCGATGTCGAGGGGCGTGAGCAACTCGGCATGCAGCACGCTGTCGCGCAGCCCGGGCGCCGCGGCCTCCAAAACGTCGATGCACAACCGGCTGAAGCGCTGCCGCTCGTCCTGCCAACCCGCCTTCAGGGCATAGGGCGCGTACTGGACGATGGCCGACAAGACATGCTTGCCGGATGGGGCCAATCCCGGCTCGTTCAGCGTGGGAACGGTGATTTCCATCGCGGGCGCAGTGGAATATTCGCCGTACTTCGCGTGGTTGTAGGCCCGCTCGAGGTAGTTCAATGACGGCGCGAGAAGCAGGCGGCCCTTCGCGGACGCGGAGTCCACACCGGTGAATTGCGGTGCGCGGTCCAGCGCGAGATGCAGTTTGGCGGCAAGCCCGCGCGCTCGAATATGGCTCACGCGGCGCACGAATCCCGTGTCCAGGTATTTTGCGCCGAGCAGTTTCAAGAAGGTGGTCTTCGGATCGGCGCTCGACACGATGGCGTCCGCTTCGATGCGCTCGCCGCATTCGAGCTCGACGCCCGCCGCGCGATCCGCAGCGACCAGTATGCGCGCCACCGGCGATGCGCTGCGAATGGTCGCACCGAGGGCGGCCGCCGACTTTGCCAATGCATCGCACACTGCGCCGAGGCCGCCTTTGGGCTGCGACAATGCCGCCTCTCCGCAGGCTGTCTCGGCGGCCATGCGGTACAGCAACGTCAGCACCGTGCCGGGCGACCGCGGACCGAAATTCGTGCCGAGCACGGCATCGAATCCCAAGGCGCCCTTGAGCGCGTCGGAGTCGAACTGCTCTTCGAGCAAGTCGAAAACGTTCATTCCTCCGATGCGCAGCAGCTCGCGCATGTCGCGCCTCCCGAGCTTGCGGATCTGCCACCCTACCGCAAGCAGCGCCCAGCGGTCCGACCACGCGGCGGTGCCCAGCCGCGGAGGAACCCTGCCGAGAAGCGGCGCAAGCGCACCCGCGAACCGGCGCATTCGCTGGGTGTAGACGGCGTAGGCGCCGGCATCGCCGCCCGCCCCCGCATCGCCGCCGGGCACACCGGCCGGCGTCACCTTGAGAGGCAGGCCGCCCGGACGCAATGCCGTGGTCGGCATGCCCTGCGCGGCGAATTCCAGGCCGTGCGCCTCGAGCTCGAGGCCGCGGATCATTTCGGCCGGCATGAGATGCAGCAGATGCGCGCAGGACGAGACGCGAAATCCGGGTGCAAATTCCCTGGTGGCGGCGGCGCCGCCGACTCGCGATTGCGCCTCGAGGACCAGCACCCTGCGGCCGGCACGCGCCAATGTCGCTGCGCAGACCAGGCCGTTGTGGCCGCCGCCGATGACGATGAAATCGTACCGTGCCGGTGACGATGTTTGCTGCGCCATGTCAGTGCGGCTTCCCGAGATCCTTGAGCACCGCACGCGCGGCATTGGCGCCCGGTGCGCCCATCACACCGCCGCCGGGATGGGTGCTGGAACCACACATGTAGAGCCCCCGCACCGGCGAACGATACTGGGCGTAACCCGGGATGGGACGGTTGAACAACAGCTGGTCCATGGTCAACTCGCCCTGGAAAATGTTGCCTTCGGTGAGCCCCACTTCGTTCTCGATGTCCCACGGTGTGCGAATTTCCGCATGCAGGATCAATTCCTTGAAGTTGGGACTGTGCTGGGCGATGGTGTCGATGACGGTGTCGCCGAACGCGCGCCGTTTCTCGGCATTCCATTCGCCGTCGGCCAACGTATACGGACAATACTGTACGAAAACCGTCATGTAGTGCTTGCCGTCGGGCACCATGGAGGGATCGATCTGCGACGGGATCAGCATGTCGATGTACGGGGCCCGTGACCAACTCCCCTCCTTCCAGTCGTCGTACGCCCGCTCCATCATCTCGATGGTATCCGTGACATGCATGTCGCCGCGGGTGCTCGGGCTGCCGTCGGGTATGGCCGGGAAGCGCGGCAGGCCGTCGAGCGCGATATTGAGCTTGCCGGACGACCCGCGAATCTTGAAATTTCTCACCTGAGTCAGGAATTCATCTGGCAAATTCGCAGCGTCCATCGACTTCAGGAAGGTGCGGCGCACATCCATGTTCGACAGCACCAGCGGCGCGTGGATCTCCTCCCCGTCGTCGAGCAATACGCCGGAGGCGCGGCCGTTCCTTACCAGGATCTGCGCCACCGGCGCAGCGACGCGGATGGCGCCGCCGCTGGCCTGGAACGATGCGCCGAGCGCGTTGCTGATCGCCCCCATGCCGCCCCGCGCGAACCCCCATGCGCCCACCGTATCGTCGATGTCTCCCATGTAGTGGTGCAGAAGGACGTACGCCGTGCCCGGCGAGCGTGGCCCCAAGGCCGTGCCGATGATGGAGGTGCCCGCAAAATGCGCCTTGACGATTTCGCTCTCGAAGTACTCGTCGAGGAAATCGGCGGCGCTCATCGTCCAGAAGCGCAGAGTGTCGTACATCCGCTCCTCGCCCAATCCATGAAAGCGCCTGCCCAGGTACAGCAGCTCCTGGATATCGCGCGGCTTGAAGGACGTGGGATCGGGCGGCTCGCGCATCAGCAGCGGCTTGATGAACTTGCACTGACGCATGACGTCCCGCGAGTATCGATCATAGGCCTCAGCGTCGCGTTTCGAGTGGCGTGAGATCTCCCTTCGCAGCGCATCGTGGTTGTCGTACACCGCGAGATGACCACCCCCCCGCATCATCGTGCAACCGCCTTCGTATGGAATGACCTGCAGGCCAAACTTGGGGAGCTCCAGCGTGCGCATGATTTCGGGGCGCAGCAGACTGCACACGTAGGAGCAGTTCGAGTAGGTGAAGTCCTGATAGAGCTTGCGGCTGACGGCAGCGCCGCCGATGAACGGATTGCGTTCGAGCACCTGCACCTTGAGACCGGCGCGGGCCAGATAGCAGGCCGCCACCAGTCCGTTGTGGCCGGCGCCGACGATGATGGCGTCCAGGCTCACCGGCCCGGCGCCCGGACCGCGGCGTCCCCGCCGGCACCGGCCTGCAGCGTGGCGTCGACTGCGGTCTCGAATGCCTTCATGGTATCCGAGAGACACGAGGCGTCGTGCGCGGCGGACACGAACCACGGTTCACGGGAGTCGGGTTCGCACAACACGCCCTCATCGTGCAGCACCCGGGCCATGGCGTCGTACAAGGAGTAGTCGCTGCTCTTCCAAGCCCGGTAATTGCGCGGCGGCTCCTGCGAAAAATACAGGCCGCTCATGGACGGATGCCCGACGAAGCTGTGCGCGATTCCACGCGCCGACAAGACCGCACGCATGCCGTTGCGCAACCGCGTGCCGTAGTCGGCAATCCGCTCCAAGGCGTCGGTTTCGTCCAGAATCTGGAGACATTTTTCGGCTGCCGCGAGCGAAACCGAATGCGCGGTATACGTGCCTCCGTGGGCGACGCCGCGCCCGATCTTGCGCATGATGTCCTCGCGTCCCGCGAGCACGGAAATGGGATATCCATTCCCCAGCGCCTTCGCGAAAGTGCAAAGGTCCGCCTTGATGCCGTACAACTCCTGCACGCCGCCGCGGGCCACGCGGAACCCGGTCTTGACCTCGTCGATCAGCAGCACCACGCCGTGCCTGTCGCAGAGCTCGCGCGCGGCGCGGAGGTATTCGGGTTCGGCCGCGATCCCGAGACAGTTGCCCATAATGGGCTCGATCAACAGGCACGCGATGCGGTGCGCATGACGCCTGAAGACGTCCTCCAGTTGATTCGCGTCATTCGCCTGGACGAAGTGCGCGAAGCTCTTCGTGCTGATCGGCACGCCCTCGCTGTAGGGTTTCACTTCCGGATCACCGACCTGCGACCATTTGTCCATGGGGGTGAACCACATGGCTGCGTCGAACAACCCGTGGTAGCCGCCTTCCAGAATCAGGTAGTCGTCCTTTCCCGTGTAGGCCCGTGCCAGGCGCAGACCCGCCATGACCGCTTCGGTGCCTGAATTGGAAAAACGGACGAGTTCCGCCGCAGGCACCATTTTGGAAATGCGCTCGGCGACCGCGAGCTCGCGCTCGGTCGACAACGCGAACACTCCACCCACCGACATGCCGTCGCGCGCCGCGGCATCGACGCGTTCGTCGGCATAACCCAAGATCGCGGGTCCGTAGCCCATGCGGTAGTCCACGTACTCGTTGTCGTCGAGATCGACGATGCGGGCGCCCTTCCCGTGTTTCACATAAATGGTGCGGTCCTCGCCCCAGTAGCGGAAATTGGAAGCGACACCGAGCGGCAACCGTTGCACGGCGCGCGCGAAATGTGCGTTGTTCTTGGTCAGGTTCCTGGCCATGGCATCCCCCTGCGCTGCAGCTTGAGGGTTGCGACCCTACCATCCGGCCGGTGCTTAGTCCATGTTTTTTATATGATCATATAGTGTGCTGCGTTGGCGACGCGCAAGCGCCGGTGCCGGGCCGTCAATTTCCGCGAATTGTGCCTATTTTTCCTCGATTTGGTCATTTTTACCCGATTCGGTTGCGACTTGCCAAAGTCCCCGGGCAGGGCGTAAATTAAACGCTCATATAATCGCGACCGAGAAACCGCCATGAACAGCCTGTCAGCCGCGAAGCTCGACGAAGCCACTCCCGCAGGTATGCCGCGTGCCCTGCCCGCATGGGTTTACAACCATCCGGCGCTGACGCGCCTCGAACAGCTTCGAATTCTGATGCCGAGCTGGCAGATCGTCTGTCACCTCAATTCCATTCCGAAGGCGGGCGATTACGAGACCTTCGATTTGGGTCCCGAGAGCGTCGTGGTGCTGCGCGACCGCGACGGTTCCATCCGGGCGTTTCACAACGTTTGCCGGCACCGCGGCGCGAGGTTGCTGGATGGTGCGGGGAACTGCCCGGCAACCATCACCTGCCCGTATCACGGTTGGACTTATCGTCACGACGGCGGGCTCATCGGGATGCCGGTGCGGGAAAGTTTTCCGGGCCTGGATCGCGCGGAGCACGGGCTGCGCGCTGTGCGCACCGACGTCGCGTTCGGATTCGTCTTCGTATGCCTCGCGCCCGATTCCGAATTCGGCACACCGGCGCCGGTGTCGCGCACCTGGGGCAAGCTCGGCGAGGAATTGGCGCCCTACCGCTGCGAGGAGATGGTACCGCTCGGTCCCGTCACCTCGGACGTCTGGAACGTCGATTGGAAAATCGCGATGGACAACTACCTCGAGTCGTACCACGTACCCATCGGACATCCGGGTCTGTACCGCATGTTCACTCCCGATTACGAGGATCAGGCCACCGTGCCGGGCGTGGCGCGCGGCCTGAGTTGGCTGCGCGAGAAGCGCTCATCCCGCTGGTCCGAAGGCCTGTATCAATCGCTGATCGGGAAGGCGGCGGGCCATCTGCCCGGGGATCTGCGCCGTTGCTGGCGGTTCTACAGCGCGCTGCCGAATCTCGGCATCGATGTGTTTCCCGATCAGATGGACTTCTTCCAGGTGCTGCCGGCAGGTCCCGGGAAGTGCATCGTGCGCGCTGCGGTGTTCGGCTTGCCGGGAACGTCCCGTGAACTGCGTGCGGCACGATTTTTGAGCAACCGCATCAACACCTCCGTCAACAATGAAGACAAGTGGTTGTGCGGGCGCGTGCAACGAGGACTCGAATCGAGCAGCTACCAGCCCGGTCCCCTGTCCAGGCTCGAGGGTTGCATGCTCGAATTCCACAACCTGCTGCGGTCGCGGATCCCGGAATTTCGACTCCCGGCTCCGCCCCTGCATTTCAGCCCAGGTTGATCCAAGCGGATTTCGTCTGGGTGTAGGAGATCAG
>Ga0137358_10001776_pt1 | contig 11921 bp, 14 predicted proteins | sample Mad1_20_16metaG_FD_105551 | JGI IMG/M metagenome (GOLD analysis project Ga0137358, IMG submission 105551) | Vadose zone soil microbial communities from Angelo Coast Range Reserve, California, USA - Mad1_20_16 metaG | ecosystem: Environmental > Terrestrial > Soil > Vadose zone | place: USA... | reverse complement strand
CCGGTGCCGACCATGACGGCCGTGGGTGTACTAAGACCGAGGGCGCACGGGCACGCAACGACGATAACTGAGATGCAGAGCTGGAGACACACCGCCAGCTTGCTTGTGCCATGATGGTGGAACATCTCTGGAAGCTGAGTTTCCGAGAGCATGCTCGAGAGAAGCATCCAACCAAGGAAGGTGACGGCCGCAAGGGATATGACAGTTGGGACAAAGTAGCCCGCTACGCGGTCAGCGAACGCTTGAATAGGAGCCTTGGACGTCTGGGCATCTTCTACGAGTTTGACAATCTGTGCGAGCGCCGTGTCCTTCCCTGCACGTGTGACAACCATATCAAAAGCGCCGAGCCCGTTGACTGTCCCTCCGATAACGGCATCACCGACTTGTTTAAGGACTGGGACCGGCTCGCCGGTGATAGCGCTCTCGTCAATGCTCGAAGCGCCTCGCACGACGGTCCCATCCGCAGGTACCTTGTCTCCAGGAACGACCTTGACAGTATCCCCAATCTGAAGGAGTTCTGTAGGAATCTTTTTTTCCTGACTACACTGGGCGTCAGTGTAAATTATCGCCATGGAAGGGGCGAGGGCCATCAGGTCAGTAAGAGCGGCGCTGGTTTTGCCTTTGGCGGAGTTTTCCAAGTAGCGACCGAGGGATACGAACATGATCAGCATAGTGCTGGTATCGAAGAAGACGACGGGAGGTGATTCGGGATCCGGGTTGATCATAGCCACGATGAGAGCGAAAATGGAGTAAAAGTATGCGGCAGAAGTGCCAATCATGACAAGTACGTCCATTGTTGCGGTCTTGTGCTTGAGGGCCTTGAAAGCATTGCGATAGAACTTGTGGCCGATCCAGAACTGCGCCGGGGTTGTGATGATTGCGACGAGAAGATGACAAAGGGGGATACCGGGTAAAATGTTGTAGTGGAGAAGGTCGTGGAGAAAGGGAATGCGGGGGGCAACCATGCCGAGAAAGAAGACGGGGAGAGCAAAGGCGACACTCCAATGGAACCGACTACGCCATTCCTGCACTTCTTTGGTACGCGTAAGGGACTGTAGCTGGGTAGCGTCCTGTTGATCTGCGAGCATGGCATCGAATCCGAGCTCCTCGACGCGTTCTACCATTTCGCGAGGACCAATCAGCCCACGGTCAAAGGAGATCTTTGCGGTTTCGGAAGCAAGGGATACAGCAACGGTGCTGATACCGGGCATCTTGCCGAGCTCAGTTTCGACAGTTGATGTGCAAGATGAGCAGGTCATGCCGTATATGCGCAGGGTGATTTCATCAGAACGAGTGATGGGAATAAGTGTTGCATCAAAACCGATATCCGATATTTCCTGACGACGAACGCGTCGTCATACACCGAACTCCGGGAGGAAGCGGGAAAATGACTTACGCTGACGACCTTCTCTACATCCCACTGTAGCGGATCGAACTCGACGACACCGCGTTCAGCCAGGAGGGCGACTTTGACAGAGTGGATCCCGGGTTGAGACCTGAGCATTCCCTCGATGGACTGCAAAGAGGATTACTGTAATGGGCGCGGGGGCTGACGGAAAGATGTGAGGAGAAAGCCCCACCTCGACACAGGAACCGCACGTCATGCCCTCTATTCGCAACTCGCACTTTTCGGTCTTTTCAGGGGAAGTTCCAAGAGGCTCGTTTTCCAGGACGGGAAGCTCGACTTTACCCGCCGGTGAGGCGGCCGGGCCATCCTTGTACCAAAGACCCGAGAATGCGGACGAGAGGGCTGACATGGTGTGTGGCACTGGCAAGTGGGTGGTGGTACAAGCGAGAGAAAATTACAAGAGGGAGAAGGAACGGTTTATGTGAATCTAGGGGAGAGGAAGTAAGTTAGGAAGGTGTCAAGCCGCGCCCTGCGCCAAAGAATAGAGAGAGATGAGTGAGCCTGTGCCAGGGCGCGGCTCAGCTTACATACCCGGCCTAATCAAGTCCACGTGTTCAGGCCCTCCTCCACGTCCAAGATGATATCCTCACTCCCGGGCCCTACCTCAATCCCAACAAACCAAGACCCCTCCAGCCCACCCGCCGCTCTCACCGTCGTGCTCTCAGTCGCATGCGGCGCGGTAGCAACATGCATACTAGTCACGGTATGCCACCCTCAAAAAAAAGAGTACAGTACAGTACACGCCAACCAATTTGACCGGTACTCTAGATCGTCCTTTTGCTCCTGCGTCACCGCTCCTACAAACAGGAGGCTTTCCGCCAAGGATCGCGCACCACTGGCTCAGCAGCAGCAGCAGCAGTCATGACTGGAGATAGAGATAGAAAGGCTCCCCCGTTCCTCGGAGACACGCGTCCGGACTCCTCCTCTCTCGCCCTCAACACGCCAGATGCCGTCGTAGCCTACCTTCCCATCCTGCACAGCAGCAACATCTCTCGTACCCGTTCCCGCGAACCAGGTCATGTTCTGTCCCTCACATATCCGAAACGTGCCCATCTTGGCTTGTCTCGCCCGGCCATGTCTCTGCCCCCGCACATCGTTGTCTGATCCGATTTCGATTCCCTTCCGTTCTCCGACACCCACTCGTCGTGCCTTTTCGTTCTCCCGCTTTCTGCATGCACAAGTGCATATGTTCGGCTCTAAAACAAGCAAATCATCATAAATAATGTGTAAAATTCGCGCACGGACGCTCTTCAGAGTTCATACCCCACACCACCAGTTTTCTCATTCGCATTAGCAATTTCACATCACGTACACGCCTCGCTCGCATATCGCATCAGTTTTGTTCAATCAGGTTTTATTGTAACTGTAGGAAATTCTATCATTACGACTTGTTCCATGTCCGTCAAAATCGTAGCTATGAGGTGGTTGTTGAAGGAAAAAGGACACACGAAAAACACAATGCGCAACAACAAAAGTACACAAAAAGGAAAACAAGTAACGAGTATGAGGGAGGGAAAAAAGAAAGAAGTTTGAGACAATGTAAAGCACGTTAAAAAAGCCAGGTGTCGTCACATCCGCTTCGCCGCCTCTCCGCCGCATCTGTACGAATATGTCCCCAGAAGCATCACAAAGGAGAAAGAAAAGATTGGGAAAGGACAAATGTCACAGGGGCATGAGCGTGGGTATGAGACAAACATGCATGAGAACGGGCATGGCATAAAACGCATAGGTCCTCGATCGCAGTCTTCATCACCCATCACCGCCGCCGCGGCTGCTGAGTCAACAGCGACTGCTGCTGCTGCCACAGAGCCAACGGCACATCCTCCTCTTCGCCATTCCCCTGCACAGCGTTCTCAGATATGCGAGGCCGTCTGGCACCAAGCGGCGCCACCGCATGCGCGCTCTGTGCTTTACGTCCCTGCGCCCGGGGACCCATAATTTGCGGCGTCGCATTAGCGGATAACGAGCGCCCGGGGACCCGCAACGGCCCCGCTTCCGTGGAGGTTAGAGATACTTGTTGTACTGCCGATGGAGACATGTTCGGTGACGTTGTGTTTGATGTTGACGACGATACGGATGCGGACATGGGTTGAGGTATTGCGGGTGGCGGTATTGAGGGCGGTGGTGGGACATAACGCACGCCCGACCCTGCAGGTGGAGGCGGCGAGCGGGAGCGGCGCGATGCTGCAGCCGCAGCCAAAAGAGTCGACTGCGGTGATGCGGCAGCTGGTGATGGTACCGACCCTGACATCGACATCGGCATTGACACCTGCATCGCTCCAGGTGGCGGACCTGCGTATCCGATCCCCGGTGGTCCACTCGTCAATCTCGCGCCGCTAACAAATGCAGCGCCATACTCCTGCTCCATCGCACGATGCTGCATATCGTACTGCGGTCCGCGGACAGGCTGTTCCGCACGACGAGGCCCAGCATTCGCCGGTGCAGCTTTGGTGAGGCTTCCTCGTCGGCCTTGTGGTGATGGCAACTGCTGTGCCTGTGCCTGGCCTTGCGTTGTAAATTTTGCCTCTCCACGTTCACTTTCTGCCTGCTCGAGCTCTGCACGTTCTTTATCCTCCCGCTCTTTCTGTGGTCCAGAAACGCCCGTAACCACCGCTGCTTGCCCCTCAGCCCCAGCCTCAGCCTGTTCCGTGGGGGTTTGTCGCTGTTGTTGTTGGGTTTCTTGTTGCTGGGACTGCGGTTGCTGCGTCTTATTAATAACGCCAAGGTACCAGAACATAAGGTTGCTGATGAGAACTTGCTCGTAAAGTGCGCGGCGGGGATTCGCGAGCTTGATGTGCGATAGGCGATAGATTGCACGTTCAACGTGGATCGGATAACGCGAGTAATTGTTCACGCCCTGTGGCTGTGGCGAAGCCGGCGGAACGTACCCACGTGAAGATTTGCTCGCGCCGAGAAGCGCTACCGCTGCCTCTCGTCCCGACTGTCCATGCGCAAGTCCTACTGGAGCACTCTCCTCCGGCTTCCTTTTCGAGCCGAACAGAGAGCCGAAAAAGCCTGGATCCTTTTCTTTTTCACGTTGATCTTTCTTGCCCTTCTTCTCCCCGCCGCCCCATTTGAAAAGACCCTTTTTATCCTTATCCTTCTCCTTTTCACGTCGCGAGTCAGAAGCCAGTGTAGTTGAATGAGTAGGCGACGACGTCGATGGTGTCTGGACCGGTCGGGACTCGGGTCGTGCAGAGGACAACAGATCAGAGTGTCTAGTGGTAACTGGAGAAGGGGAACGGGAGGGCGTATCGCCTGATGCGGGTGTGCCAAGAGAAGAGGCACGCTGCGGTAAAGGGTGTTGGAGTGGAGGCAGAACGGGTGTAGGGTGGGCTGGTGGTACGACTTGTACTGGTGGCATCGGTTCGGGTACCTCACGCGATGCCGGCGATGGAGGCGGCGATAGAGAACGTCGTGGGAGAGGTTGAAGCAGTGGAGGGGAAACTACCCTGATCGAATCCTCGTTTACATCGTCCCGTGCGTATGCATCGAAAATAAAGGCCTCGGTGCTATATGACTCGGGTCGACCAGAGCGCGAGGTTCCATCAAGGCTCTCGTTACTGAGCAAGCGACGGCGTCGAGGTGAGTCGGCATCGCTGTGGTCTTGGTCGCTGGTGGAGAGATCGCTCGAAGAACGTGGGTCAGGAACAGGGGGTGGGGGTGAAGTGACAGGCTTTGAGCCTGCTCCTCGTCGCGTGGCGTTGAAGCGATGGGCACCCTCGCCAGTCTGGCCTTGCTTGCGGATTTTGGTGCGGGCCGTACGACGAAGAATCTGACCGGGACGGGGAACGACGATGGGCGCATCTGCGTCGTCACCCGGGTCTGGCATTGCATTGTCCAAGTTGTCGACAACTAATCGATGACGAGTTTACAGATGAGGCGTGGCGGTGATTTCATTTAGCGCTAGTGGGTCTATAGCACGAAATACAATGCCACGCACCTGATGGTGACACATTCATGCTGAGCGATCGACGTAAGACACTTCGTAATTTTGATGGATCTCGGCTCTGGGAGGCTTCCGCCACGAGTTCGTCTAATTTTTCAAGGTCCTTGATTGTCAGCTGTGGACCCGAAGTTGCATACAAGGAAGACCGGTTCCTCCGAAGCGGGACGACGTGCTCGTCCTCGACACCATCGTTTTCAGAGGGGCGGTACTGTCTACTTAGCATAGACTTTTTGCGACCGAGTGATGCACTGCTGAGGGATTCGGAACGACCAAGGGTTGCTTCGGTTGGGGTATGGGCGTGTTCTTTGAGAAAGGCACGAAATTGACCGGGATCTATCTCTGGATGCATGTTGGCGGGGACCCAAAAGAGGTGCATGGGGTCATCAGATGCAGAATCCGAGCTTGGGATATCTTCGTGAGAGTGAGAGTCGCTGCTCGAGTCATCGCTGGGATTCCAGTAGCTTGCCTGGGCTGCGGCAGCCTGGGCACCGGGAGTGGGGAGATCAGGGTCAAGGATGAGGGCGCCGGGACCACCTTGCAACGTAGAACGTCGTTTGATGTCGCGCAGATTCTCTACTTCACGCTGGATCTCGTCTTGAGAGGGCTGCATTAGAGTTGCGGACATCTAGATAAACGGATTTAGAGGAGGAAGGAGGAAGGAAGAGCGAGATGGCATACGAGTGGAGTAGAGAGGAGGCAGGGGTCGTGACAGAGCAGAGAGGAACGAGAGGCGACGAACGATGGCGTCGGTAACAACGAGAACGAGCGGCTTTGATCTGCCAACTCTACCTTGCCGCACGGCTTCTCTGCCGGACAGTTCTATTTGTTTTCTAATAGCTGAGTCGACCATTCTTTCTTTCTCCTCATCTTCGCCCTCTTACAGCAACGATCACTCATTCTCTCGTACAGCCATGCCACGTCAAACCGCTTCTGCACCTCCGTCTCCCTAGTACCAGAAGTGACATATTTAACACACAATTCGTCATCTATATCCCTATCTCTTGCGCCCATTACGCCGCATTTATCACCCCGCTTTCGCCACGATTCCCTTTTCGTAACTAACTTTGCCGTTAGTTTTTTTTGGCAGCTTAACAGCATCTTAACATGCTGTGCTCGTTCTTGTTAGAATCGTTTGAAATGTAATGCAATAAGTTAGTGCTGTGTGTCCTTGTTGGCGATTGCAACGAGTAAATGCGGACAGCACTGCAGGGTGCTCCACGCTTTGATCACTGGCAGCGAATCGGTCTTCCTGGCAACAGACCTCCCTTACAAAAGGCAGTGAAAGAGCTGTGCATCAGACAGAGTCTCTCTCTTGACGTAAATCCAATGTGTCATCATGTCATCCATCGGCCAAGATCACGTGCAAGAACGTTATTTAACACTCTCCGGAGCGCTCACCATCTGTAATCATGGCCCCAGTCGCTGTCCTCCAACAAACCACTCTCCCCATCTCGGCCCAGTATGCCTCCTTCACCCACTCCCGGCCCGTCCCAGACGGTCCCGATCTTGCTTCGCCGCCCCGCCGAGCACCGAAGGAGCGTACCCCGCCCGTTCGTACCGCCTTTGCGTTCGACACCGTAGAGAGCGCAATTGCAGCCATAGCGCGGGGCGAGTTCGTTGTCGTGATGGACGATGAGTCCCGCGAGAACGAGGGTGATCTCATTATACCCGCAGCGGGGTGCTCGACAGAGCAAATGGCCTGGATGATCAAGCACACCAGGTTAGTACACACTAACCATCCTTCGACTCCGCACTCACCGGACTTATGATTTTACATTCGGCCTTTCACCGTACACACCCCTATGATTTACCCACACAGCGGGTACATCTGTATCTCGCTCCCAGGTGAACGCCTCGAGGCGTTGTCCATCCCGATGATGGTCCCGCAAAACGAGGAGCGACACCGGACCGCATACACAGTCACGGTCGATTACAAACACGGTACGAGTGCCCCATCTCTTCCTGGTTCCGCGTATTAATAACGAATACACACAAACAGGAACAACGACGGGAATCTCCGCCCACGACCGCGCCCTAACAGCCCGCGCACTCGCCGTGCCCATGTCTCCGCACGGCCCCACTCCACAAGATTTCACCCGCCCGGGGCATATGGTCCCCCTACGCGCACGACCAGGCGGCGTCCTCACGCGCCGCGGACACACCGAATCTGCCGTAGACCTGTGTGCCCTCGCAGGCTTGCCGCGCGCTGGCCTGCTCTGCGAACTAGTGAACGACGACGAGGTCGGGAGCATGATGCGACGCGACGCGTGTCGTGCCTTTGCCGATAGGTTTGGTTTGCCTATGATTAGCGTCGCGATGCTTGTTGAGCATCGCGAGCGGACCGAAGGCGTTGACGCCCAGCTGTAGTGGTGGCAGGGTGAGGCCTCAGAACTGAAAAAAAATGTAAGTGGTGGTGAGTAGTGAAAATCTAGATGCAGATGTGTTACATTTAAGGGATTAAGTTAGTATTGATAGGAATGTCTACTGATATCATTGTTCTGCAATAGACCACTTGACGGTAGCTGAGCCTGCCCGCATTAAGTTGCCATTACGTCTCCGATTTGTACAAGACACTTGGCGCAGTGTACTAAACAGAACTTGTAATATCATCGACCTTTTCATGCTAGTGAGATATGTTCGATGATCAGACCTGTGATCAGAGATAAAATATGATGCATATGAGGGACTACTAGGTTATGGTGATGGTAGTTCCATTCACGATGGGATTCCGAACTGAACCCATGCGACGAAAGGACAGATGACCTTCGGCGTTCACACCCATCTACGCAAAGAAGAAAAAAAGAAAACGCACCGACGGTACGTTCGAAGACCGGAAATCGATTCACTGTGGGTGGGTTCAAGTGCCGCAGTGTACAAAGTATATAGCGCGCCGTGGGTTTTTGGTTTTGAAGTGCCACCTGAGAGCGGGTTCGAATAGACACTGCCAGTGAAGAAGAGAAAGAAAGCTCGAAGATTTTTTTGCGACGAACATCAACGACGACGACTCTGGGCTGGGTCGGAAGTCCGCAGGCGCGCGGTCATGATGGGGGCAATCAGCAAAACCAGACTTTGCTACCAGGCGCTATGTGGGGGTCCATAGCGGCCATAGCGGCATAGGTGAGGTATTGCTGATGGGTACCAGTAGCTGAGGGCATTGTGGCGACTTTGAATTCATTACAGTAGTTTGATCACTAGCAACCGACCGACAGACCGACAGACCATTGGTAAGTTAGTATGGGATGCCAGTGGAGTCGGACGGCCAAGAAAAAGCCACCAAACCAAAAAGGAAATCATACGGAGCCTTTACAGTGTCAGAGGGAGCTTCAGTTGTCCATGGGCATCCAAAACAAAAAAGAGCCAGATAGGAATATATTGTTTTTCTTTTTGCTTCTTCGAAGTGCGTCAATCCAGAAAAAAAACGAATACGATGGTAGATGGGCGTCGAGAGAGAGAGAGAAAGAGCCGCGGCTCCGAGTGCCCCGGGCCAGTTGGCGATGGCAGTGGAGGCCCGATCCCCCCGCTGTGACGCTGTCGGAGCCCCGCTCGCTTGCCTTGGGCAAGCAAGCGACAAAGAAGAACTAGGGGGAGACAGACCCGGACCTGACGTTAGGAATGGGTTTCAAGTTAGTTTCCCCGCGGGGTCGGGAGAGAAGTGATGACATGATGACGACGTGCTGTCCCGAGTCTCCACCGTGACGAGGAAATAAAATAAAAATTTTAACAATCCAGATTGGAATACTGTACGACTTTCAAAGCCGCACTGGCACTAGCACTGTGGCTGGCCTTGGAGCTGAGCCATCAAAAATCATGATCACAATCACTGGCACATCAACGTATCAAGGCGCGATCGACATCGCAATGAATATATATATATTATATATCCTTTTGTTCAAAAAAGAGCAGCGGCGGTCAGTCCATCATACGTACTAATCGACCAAAAATAGCCATTACAGCAAATTTCGGGAAGAGAAGAGAGTGAGTGGGCGCTGGAATGATACTGCAAGGAGCTGCTGCTGCGACGACGTGACATATACATGGACTCATCGGGGAAAGAAGAGTGCCGAGGTGGGATGACTCCAACGTAAAGAGGTGGGCGGCCTCTAGTAAGTGATCGTATGATAACGAGTCGATGTTATTTCAAAGCGATCGGCGAGCGTCCATTGCCTGTGTTTATTTGACCCAAATGGGCGGCTGAAGCTAAGGCCTGTGTCATGCGCCAGTGGTTTCAATTCGCACTATTCGACGTGTTTCACATTCATCTGATTTTCCAGGCGCGGTGCATATTCCGCTCCGACTTCCGAGGCGTCCTCTCGTCGATCACTAGCAACACTAGCCCAGTGGGGATCTATTCGTCTCATCTCGACACTGAGAGGTGGCAAATTACAAATCACCAAAGTCCGGTGACCTCGGAAACGCGTCCTGCGTTGAGCGATTATACTGTACACGTATGGTGGAAATCACAGAGGCGGCAACGGTCTCCGACACTGCGGGCAAATATTCTGCCAAAACACCCGAGTCAGCTTCAAATAATTTAACCATTGAATTCCTTGAGATCGTCGTACCTTAATCGCAAGCCACTAGGAATACCCATACAGCCATCAGAATCTGTCAAATAAACAACGCGCACCAGAAAAACTCACCCGTTCGAGACACCCCGTATGCTATTACAGAATCACATATGAACCAAAAAAAAAATCAGCGCGTCTCGTCACAGGATCAAGCAATAAACGGAGCAAAAAAACGCACAAATAGATGAGCGCACGGCGCAAGACTATATGATGCGCGCGTACGTGCGCCTCGCCGAACGGGTTTGCCTGATGCATCCTCGGGCGGACGATCAATTGCGTCCATACAAATTGCACAATCACCCAACGGGCCACCTTCCGTATCCGGTAATGGCGGATGATAATCATACCCCTGTGAATCAGCGAGCTGGCAACGTGGAGAAAATCATCAGACAAATCAATGCTCAGCAATCGAGTTAATTGGGGATCGGATTGTATTGAATAACGTACGCGTTGCGGTAGGAAGAAAGCAGGCCCGAGTGAGGTTTGCAGTCCGAGAACTGCCACTTGCATGAAAGCGACCAACAAAAGCACGTATATCCACGCTACCAAGACGACATACATCAGTTTCGTTAACATGAAACATGAGGTGCAAATCGGCACGTGACATACGGCGCGGTTCCACGTCCATCACGTTTTTAGGGCACCCCAAGACATCTACCAAGAGGGGAGCAGACAATTCAGTTTTCAGAGTCTGGTTGACTTGAGGGTGACATACACAGTGCAAGTAACATTCGTCCCACGGTAGTCCCAACGACATACTTCATTCCCAGCGCACAAGGCCTCCCACGCCGCGCAGCACGCGCGATCTGCGGTGCCCAGATGGACGAATAAAGGAAGGCAAGAAGGACAGCCGCAAGTCCTGGCGCGACTATGACGCGTACAACGAGGGCAAGTACGATGAATATGAAGTACCCTACACGTCCCGTTTGTTCGTTAAGCGGTAATAGGGGGAGACGAGAGAGCGATCGACGCACAGATACGGTTCTGTTCATCGTACCAGGCAAAGCGGAGGACAGATTGAATAACGGAGGGCCATGTCACTTCTTGTCGTAGAGGTCGTTGCGGGGAGGTACTCTGAGGCAAAGAGGATAAAAGTGCGGTTGTGCTCTGTCCACTTGTAGGCACACCCGTTGGAGACGGTGATTGGGTAGATGGACCAGTTTGGCGAGAGGGCACAGGGGCGGCTGCTAGATCCTCAGGAGCCTGGACTTGTTGAATGAGAAGGATGAATTGCTGCAATCCAACGACTAGGTAAACAGCATTCAATATAATAGACACGTGCTTGGCGTACCACTTCGTAGGCGAAGAGCGCACATGCTAGAAATGCGGGCACAACCAACGCAATTGAAGGCCGGCCATCGGCAAGGATAGCAAAGGTGATATGCTGCGATAGAATGTTAAGAACGCATAGTATCGCCAATATTCAAACCTACACAAGCAAACGCTATGGAGTCGGTCAGGGCCTGGGCAATGAACGACCAGCGAGATATCCGAGAGAGTGCTGCTGGAGATCTGCTCTCCGACATCTGTTGTGAAAGCAGCAAGAGCATGACAAGGTAGACGATTCCAGCGAACCCCGCATCTAGGAAAAAGAATTGAAGATCAGCAGACGAAGCCGGGTCAAAGCACAGACTCGACGCACACGATGTGACTTTCCTGAAGAATATGCGTGACCGCATACCATCTGCGTCTTTACCCTCGATCAGAATGCCACACTCGGGGCTGATGATGGCCACGTCCAATTTAAGGGGAGGCCGGTGAACGGTTGTGATGCCCGTGGGGTGCAAGAGCTCTTCTTCCATCTCGTTCATCGCCGCGGCCGAAATATTTGACGGATGCACCTGCGCATACACCGCGAATTGACATATCGAGTCTAGAGTGGCAGAATTCGTCTCAGAAGGAAGGTCATTCGAGGCCAAGAGGGCTTTTAGTTTGGATATGTTGTTCTCGATGACAGGCACTACAGCACGGGCGGTTATATTGAGAAGGCCTGGTG
>Ga0137358_10001775_pt1 | contig 11924 bp, 9 predicted proteins | sample Mad1_20_16metaG_FD_105551 | JGI IMG/M metagenome (GOLD analysis project Ga0137358, IMG submission 105551) | Vadose zone soil microbial communities from Angelo Coast Range Reserve, California, USA - Mad1_20_16 metaG | ecosystem: Environmental > Terrestrial > Soil > Vadose zone | place: USA... | reverse complement strand
GGAAGTTTTGTTGATTTCCCACAAGGCGGATTTTGGCTGGCCCGAGTGCTACTACGATCCCGGTCAGAAAAAATTAGTGCTGGCGCCGGAGTACGGCGGAGACGGCGGCAAGAAAGTGGGGCCATGTGCAACGAAGACCGCGCCCGTCGCCGCGTATCCTGCACACTGGGCACCGAATGATCTGCTGTATTACGACAAGCAGGCATTTCCGCCACGTTATCGCAACGGCTTGTTCATTGCGTTCCACGGATCGTGGGATCGCGCCCCCTATGGGCAACAGGGGTACAACATCGTTTTTCAGTCGCTGGCCGGCGGCAAGGCGGGCGGCACGTGCGAAATATTCGCCGACGGTTTTGCGGGACCGCAGAAGACGCCGGGCACCGCACTTTACCGGCCCAGCGGCTTAGGCGTTGGGCCCGACGGCGCGTTGTATGTCTCCGACGATGTGCGCGGTCGTGTTTACCGGATCGAGTACTTGGGCGGTGCGGCCGCCGCCGGTTCAGGGCAGATAACCCAGTGTCCCGATGCAGCAGCCGGAGCGGGTCCGATCAGCGCCGTGAGCGAAAAGCCGCCCGAAGGTACCAATCCGGATGCCGGGGCCAAGCTGCCGGTTCCCCCCGGCACTTCGGCTGACATGGTGGCATTGGGCAATCGCATCTTTCACGGCGAAGTGGGTGGCGCGGCCTGCACCGGATGCCATGGCGCCGACGGTGCGGGAACGCCGTTGGGTCCGACCCTCGCGGGCACCGAATGGCTGTGGAGCGACGGGAGCGTTGACGGAATCGCTTCCACCATCACGCGGGGGGTGATGCAGCCGAAGCAATACCGGGCGCCCATGCCGCCGCTGGGCGGTGCGCAGCTTTCACCCGAGCAAGTCAGGGCGCTGGCCGCGTATGTGTGGGGTTTGAGTCACCGGCAGTGAACTTAAGACGCGGTCGACTAAGCGGCGGCGCAGCCGTTACAGCAGCGCCAAGGTCGCGCGCTCGATCCCCTCGGAGTCCAGGCCCTGATATCCCATTTGCTGCCACAACCCGCCGCAGCCTTCCTTGTGCGTGCCGACGTGATCGAACTTCCCCCGGAAGCCGGCCTGCAGAAGGTAACTTCCGAAGCGGCTGCCAAGTCCCGTCTTGACGTTCCATGCCTCAGCGACCAGTACAAAAGGGGCGCCGGCGAGTTTCTTCATCATGTCCGTATCGACGATATTCAGGGTGGGCTTGTTGATGAGCCCAGCCGCAACGCCTCGCTCTTGTAGCCGCGTCACGGCATCGAGCGCGCGATAGACGGTCTCCCCCATGGCGACCACGTAGCCGCCCCCCGGAGGCGCCTCACGGACCACGTCGTCCTTGCCCGGTTCGAAAGGTTTGCCCTTGTACAGCGGCTGTCCGGCGGCATCGAGAATATCCGGGACCGGCGCACGGGTGCTGAAAACGAACCGGAGACCCGGATCACCGAAGATGCGTTTCACGCAGGCCGCGAATTGGTACTGATCGGCCGGGAAGTAAAGCCGGGTCAGATCGTCGGAGTGGCCGGGCTTGACGCCTCCGTCGGCGATCATGCTGTTGATGCCGAAATGGCAGGTGTTGTCGGCCATGTCATCGACGCCGCTGTGACTGAAATGCGCCAGCACGTTCGAGAAATTGAGACGCGCCATCGTGATCTCGCTGACGCACATTTCCAGGAACGCGCTGAACGTGGCGTAGATACCCTGCCTGCCCGGCGATGAGCCGAATCCTGCGGCCGCCGAAAAATTTCCGCGCTCCATGATGCCGCCGCGCACGAAGACTTCCGGGTGGCGCTTGCGGACATGGTGCAGACCGCAGGAGCCTTCGAGATCGTTGTCGAACACCCGGATCTGGTCGCGCCGCCGCTCCTCGGTCATTTCGTCGAGGATGTCGGACACGATTTTCCCGAAGTCGTCGCGATTCTTTCCGACGCCCGATGATCCGCGAAAGCTCAGCGGGCTCTTCTCCGGTTTTGCGGCCCTCAGCATGTCGATGGCAAGCTCATATCCGCCGCGGCGTTCCAGGTAAGTGATCGCCGTCTCCGGCTTGAGAACTTCGTGAGCGTGGGGACTGCCTTCGGCGCCGATGATGCCGGGGGCCATCGGCCGCTTGATCACCAAAGCGTGCGGATTGGAGTCGCGAAACGCCCGACACAGGTCGATATACAACGCGTCGAGATCCTCTCCCATGGTGGTTTCGGTGGTCAGGCCATAACCGGACAAGGTCCGGCTCAGATCGTAGCCCGGCATATATTCCTGAGGATGGCCGGCGATGGTGACGTTGTTGTCGTCGATGAGCACCTTCACGTTGAGTTGCTTGCCCACCGCGAGCCGGGCCGCCTCGGCGTTGTCACCCTCCATCTGGCTGCCGTCGGAGCCCAAGAGAATGACCGCCTTGCCGGGATTGGCCATCGCGACGCCATTGCAGAAAGCCCACAGATGGCCGAGACGGCCCGAGCTGAATTCCACGCCGGGGGTGAGCAGCTTCTCGGGGTGACCCGGCAAGCCACTATTGTATTCTCGATAATGCAGCAGCTTCTCGGGCGGCATGGCGCCGTTGAGTACGCTCAGCAGATATTGCGTGGCCACCCGGTGACCCGCCTCATCGTAAAATACGGGCACGATGGGTGCGCCGTGCGCGATAAAGCCGCGGATGATCGACACCTCGGGTACGGTGTCGTAAGCCCCGCCCGTGTGCCCCGATAGACCCTTCGCTCCCGCCAACGCGGTGAAGAAGACGATGGCATCGCGGCACAGTTGAATGTTGCGCCGGAGTGAGGCCTTCTGCGTATCGGTCAATGCGGCCGACGAGGGATCGAGCTTGAGCGGCTCGAGCTTGTTCAAGTCGATCGGAAAGGTTTCGCTGCGCATCAGACAATTATATCGCCGCCCCATCTCCTTGGAACAGGAGTGTAAAAATTACAGAGCGCATCCGGCTGATTACTGCGCAGCACGTCGGTTTCAAAGCGGCCACGCCGGTCACTTGACCGTCAGGCGCCGCGCCTCCAGCCACTGCCAGGATGCCAACGATGGGAGACCGCACAGCACCTCGCGCACGCGCTTCACCATGGATACCGCCAGCGCAAGTTCGTTGCCGACACCCAGGACATGGCCAAACACCACCAAGGTGGCTTCCTGCACACCGAGGCCGGCTGGAACGACGAAGGCGAGATGCCGCATGGTCTGGGTCATGCTCTCGAGAATGAGCGCGGTAGCCACACCCACCGGGTGGCCGAAGAGACGCAAGGCGAACCATATTTCGAATGATCCCGCCGTCAGCGCCAGGAACTGAAGGGTTCCCGCAAACAGCAAAGTGCGCCAGCGCTCCAGGCAGGCGCGGAGCTCATGGTCCAACGACGCGGCTCCCGTAGGAGTAGCACCGGCGCCCACCAAGGGACGAAGAAATTTCTGCAGACGCGCGAATACCGATCCGTACCGCAGAAACATCACCGTCAATACCGGCACCGGCAGGCTGACCAAGAGGCCGAGGAGTAATCGATGGTACGGTGCGTCCGTGGCCCGCAGCTCGATCAGGAGGAGCAATCCAACCGCGGCGAACGCATACGACACGATCAACGTCAACACGATTTCCACGATGACGGTGGCACTGACGGGCGCCGTGCCAAGGCCGCGCCAGCGCATCAAGCGTACGCCCACGACGCCGCCGCCGACGCTTGCGACGGGGAGCAGACGATCGACGGCTTCGCGCACGCTCGTGACCCAGAACACGTAGCCAACTCCCGCCCGGCCTGTGGTGTCGTAGGGCCGAAGCAGCCGGAACCAGCCCACCGCGTATAGAAAAAAGTAAAAGGCACGGTAGGGGATCAGCCAAAGCACCCGCCAGCCGGCGGACTGCAGCGTCTGCAGCATGGCGGGCAGGTCTGTGCGCAGCGCCATCGCCATGAGCAGTGTGAGGCCGAGGAGACCCCCGATATAGACCGCGACTCTCACCGGCTCCTGGTATTCAGGTCGGCTTTCGCATAAAACCGTCGGCATCGACGTCGAACTCAGCGCCCCGCCACGTGATGCGAGAGGTGAAGAAGCTCCGGAACCAAACCCAGCACAGCAGGCCATCCCGTAGCGGCAGCAGCCAAAGGTCCGAGAACGGCCGCGGATCATCCCGGCGGTACCGGTAGTAGAGCGCCAGACGGATCATGGCCGTGATGCCGAAGAGCATCCAGACCGGCGTGGAATGCAATCCGTCCCCGGCGCAGAGGATCAGACCAAGGATGGCGAGAGGAAAGCTGAAGCTCAGGAATATCATCCTGAAGCTCCCGGGTCGCAGAACCTGGATCGTGCGCATCCAGCGAAGTTCATGCCGGGTCAGCGATGCGAAGGTCTGCTCGTGGTGCAGCCCTTTGACCAGGTACGGCGACAAGACGACCCGCAGCCTCAAGCCGCGGATGAGTTCGCCGAGGCGGTGATCGTCGGCAAGGTGGTTGGCTATCGCGTGAAACCCGCCTATCGCCCGCAGGGTATCGTGACGCAGGCACATGGTCTGGCCGGACACATATCCGTCGTAGCCGAAAAGCCACGCCACGAACACGGACGGCAGGTACCACTCATTGATGTACATTGCGCCGAGGCGCGACCAGATCCCGTCGGTGGGCACGGCGCGGTAAGTGCACGTGACGAGACCCACCTTGGGGTCCAACAGCGGCGCCGTCACGGTTGCGAGATAGTCGGGCCCGACAAAGGCGTCGCTATCGGCCATCACCAGCAACTCGTGCCGCGCCCGCTCCAGCATGTTAATCAGGTTGCTGATCTTGTGGTTGTTGCCGTGCTGCTGCGGATTGACGACGATGTCGATGGGCAGCGAGGGGAACTCCGCAGCCAGCCGTTCCGCGACGGAGCGGGCCGGGTCGGACGGATCACGCACGCCGAAGATGATCTGGTACTCCGGATAGTCCTGCTGGCAAAACGCCCGCAGGTGCTCGTACAACCCCGGCTCGGCGCCGCACAGCGGCTTGAGCAAGGTCACCGGAGGCCGCCTGGCCGCTGCGGCCGGCACTCTGCGGAACCGCCAGACAGCCAGCGCAAGCAGCGTCATAACGGAATACCCTGCCGCTATGCCTAACGCGGCGATGCCGATGACGGGCGGCAGCGCATGAAGAAACGACATGTGCGTCTCGACGATTGATGTTGGCGGGTCAAGCCTCGTGCGCGCGCAGGAACCGGAAAAATTCGACGCCTTCGCGCAGCCGACGCTTCATCATGTCCCAACTCCCAAGCATCTCCCGGACGATTTCCCAGATCTTGTTCGGCCGGAAGTAGAAGCGCTTATAGAAAACCTCCATGCTGTGGAAGATCTCCTCTTTGGACAGGTGCGGGTAGGAGATCGCGGCGAGCTGCACGCCCTTGTCGTTCACGAGATTGGCCGCTTCATTTTCCTGAAGCCAGCCGTTATCCACCGCTTGTTTGTACAGCGTGGTGCCGGGGTAGGGCGCCGCCAGGGAGACCTGGATCGTGTGGGGATTGATCTCCTTCGCGAAGTTGATGGTCTTCTCGATGGTTTCCTTCGTTTCGCCGGGAAGCCCAAGAATGAACGTGCCGTGCACCAGGATGCCGAGCTTTCGGCAATCGCTGCTGAAACGCCGTGCGATGTCGGTGCGTAATCCCTTCTTGATGTTGTGCAGGATCTGATCGTCGCCCGACTCGAAGCCCACCAACAACAGGCGCAGACCGTTGTCCTTCATCACCTTCAGCGTCTTATAGGGGACATTCGCTTTAGCATTGCAGCTCCAGGTCATTCCGAGCCTGCCCATGCCCTGCGCTATCTCCTCGACCCGCGGCAGGTTCGACGTGTCGGTGAAGGTATCATCGTCGAACATGATCTCCTTGACTTCGGGCATGTTCTCCTTGATCCACTGCACTTCTGCGATGACGTTCGCGGCGGACCGCACCCGGTAGCGGTGCCCGCCGACCGTCTGCGGCCAGAGGCAGAAAGTGCACTTCGACCGGCAGCCCCGGCCGGTATAAAAACTCACGTAGGGGTGTTTCAAATAGCCGATGAAATAGTTTTCGATTTTCAGATCGCGCTTGTAAACCGGCGCGACGAACGGCAACTCGTCCATGTTCTCGAGGATGGGGCGGGGCGGGTTGTGAACGATGCGGCCCTGCTCATCCCGGTAGGAGAGTCCCTTGATGTCCTTCAGCGCAAGGCCGTCGGCCACCTCCTTGCAGGTGTAGTCGAATTCCTCGCGGCAGACGAAGTCTACGGCGGTGGCGGCGTTGAGCGAGCCCTCCGGATCGACCATGGTCTTGGCCCCAACGAGACCAATCTTGACGCCGGGATTATCCTCGCGCAGCAGTTCCGCGAATCGCGCATCGGTGGGGAAGGAGGGCGTACTGGTATGCATGATGACGAGATCATATCCGCGGGCAATCTCGCGGCTCTCAGCGACGGTCAACTCGTCGGCCGGGGCATCGAGCACGCGCGAGTCCGGCACCAGCGCGGCCGGCTGCGCCAGCCACGTCGGGAACCAGAATGACTTGATCTCGCGCTTCGCCTGGTAGCGCGACCCCGCGCCACCGTCAAAACCGTCGAACGACGGCGCCTGCACGAACAGCGTTTTCATCGATCGCCCGGATGTAGATTCCACAGTCATCAAAAGCCTCACGCAGATTAGACTTTGCGGTTCAAAGTCAGCTCGATAGTACAGGGTTTGCGGCCCTTCGCGCCAATTCCCGGCAACCCGTCCACGGGAGCGGCGTTAGAGAGCTAGTCCAAGTTTACGGAAGATAACGCAATGCTAGCACCGGGATCCCGCAGCGCATTACAGGCCATGGGAATTTGTTCGCTCCTTGGATTCGCGGTGCCGGCTGCCGCCCTGCCGTCGCGCTGCATCTCGAGTCCCTCTAGGTGGCGCCGGAGGCAGGGCCCACTCACCGAAGGGAGCCACGGTTGACCCCCAATCATACACGGGGACTTCCGATCGGGGGGCCGGAAATCAGCCCGGGACACAGTTCGATTGCCGCACTGCAATCCTCGCCATACGAATGATATATTTCGCGCTGACAGGCGGGTTTGCCAGTTTCGAGAAGCAAGAGGGCTGATCGCCCGGAGAGAGACGTGTTCCTATGACCCCAGTCGCCTTCAATGAAGCACGAGCGGAATCGGTTCCGCGAAATTGGATTACAACCGCCATGTTTGCCGCGACCTTTGCAGCGGCCGTGACCGTCGTGCCTTGGTACGGATTCAGCCACGGCTTTACCGCCGCTGACTGGATCTGGTTCGTCCTCCTGCTGGGGGCCAACGGCATGGCGATCACCTGCGGATACCATCGGTTGTTCGCCCACGCGACCTACGAGGCCCACCCCGTTCTCAAAGTGGCCTATCTGCTGTTCGGTGCAATGGCGCTCCAAAACAGTGCCTTGATCTGGAGCGCCGGGCATCGGGTGCATCATCGCCACATCGACGACCTCGAGCGCGACCCGTATTGCGCACGGCGGGGATTTTGGTTCTCCCACATCGGCTGGATGCTGCGCTACTACCCGAGCGGCGAGGCGGACTTGCGCACCGTACGTGATCTGGAGCGCGACCCCTTGTTGCGGTACCAGCATCGTTATTATCTGCCGCTGGCGCTGGCGATGAACATCGGCCTGCCGCTGCTGCTCGGATGGGCCTGCGGCGATGTCCTGGGAACCTTCCTGCTCGCGGGGGTTCTGCGGCTCGTGGTGAGCCATCACGTGACGTTTTTCATCAATTCGCTGGCGCATATCTGGGGCACGCAGCCGTATTCGGAAGACAATACGGCGCGCGACAATCCGGTCATCGCAGTGCTCACCTACGGCGAGGGGTACCATAATTTTCATCATATGTTTGCGCACGACTACCGCAATGGCGTGCGTGCGTGGCAGTGGGATCCCTCGAAGTGGTTTATCACCCTCATGAGCTGGGCCGGCCTGGCCTGGAGTCTGAAGCGGGTTCCCCGGTTCAAGATTCAACGTGCGCTCCTCGATGCTCAATTCCGGCGCGCCGAAATCCAGCTTTCGAATCAAGCGGGACGCGTACAGATCGAGATCGAGCAGATCAAACGTCGAGTGGCCGAGGAGTACGAGGAGTTCTGCAGCGCGGTTACCGCCTGGACGCATTTACGCGAACAGTGGCTTGCCGATGCCAAGCGTGTGGTGCGCGATCGATGGGAACACTCGCTGCTGCAATCGAGGCTGCAGGAACTGGAGCGTGGACTGAAAACGCAGCACCGGCGGATGCGAGCGCTGGGCGATCAGATCACTTTATTCGTGACTTAGTGGGGAAGCCATGCCGACCGGGTCAGAGCCACAAAGCATCGCCGATCAAGACGAGAGCACGGCGGGTCATCCGGAACGTAGTTCACTAGAAGCGCGTTTTCTGCGCCGCCTCTTGTCGAGTATCGGCGACCCGCCGATCGAGTTCCATCTGGCGTGGTCGGGGGAGCGCATTGCATCGCCTGCGGTTGCCGCAACGGAGCGTGTGCGAATCGCAGACCGCGCCACCTTGCTGGGTTTGCTGCGGGATGCTCAGGTCCGCTTCGGGGATGCCTACAGCACGGGACAAATCGAAATCGAAGGTGATCTGGTCAGGTTCATGGAGACCGTATTCCAGGGTCTCAACCGGCCGAGCGCCCGTGAAACCATCGCCGCTCGAGTCGCCGCCTGGCTGCACCGTCCGCGCCGCAACTCTCTCGCCGGATCGCGCGACAATATCCATCGGCATTACGATCTCGGCAACGAGTTTTATTCGCTTTGGCTTGGGCTTACCATGGCCTATACCTGCGCCTATTATCCGAGCGCCGACGCGACCCTCGACCAGGCGCAGGCCGCGAAGATGGAGCACGTGTGCCGTAAGCTGCGAATCGGCGCGAGCGATCGCGTCGTTGAAGCCGGTTGCGGCTGGGGAAGTCTGGCGCTGCATATCGCCCGGCACCATGGCGCGAAGGTGCGCGCGTTCAACATTTCCAAGGAACAACTGGATTTCGCGCGCCACCGGGCCAGCTCCGAGGGTCTGGAACACCGGGTCGAATTCGTCGAGGACGACTATAGAAATATCGACGAGAGCGCCGATGTCTTCGTGTCGGTGGGCATGCTCGAGCACGTGGGGCTGGATCATTACCCGGAACTAGGCCGCGTGATTTGCCGATCTCTCACGAGGGAGGGACGCGGATTGATCCACTCGATCGGACGCAACCGGCCGGGACTGCTTCATCCCTGGATCGAGCGCCGGATATTTCCCGGCGCCTATCCGCCGTCGCTGGGTGAAATGATGCAGATATTCGAACCGTGGGGCTTGTCGGTGCTCGATGTCGAGAACCTGCGGCTGCATTATGCCCGAACCTGCCGGGACTGGCTGGAGCGGTATGAAGCCGTGTCGGACAAGGTGCTGGCGATGTTTTCCGACGAGTCCTTCGTGCGCATGTGGCGCCTGTACCTGGCGGGATCGATCGCTGCGTTCAACACGGGGTCACTGCAGCTGTTTCAAGTGCTGTTCACGAAACAGGAAAATAATGATATCCCGCTCACCCGCGAGTACATGTACTCGAACTAGATGGCATCGATGCATAGTGCCGAGGCCATTGTAGTCGGCGGCGGCCCGGCCGGTTCCGCCGCGGCGGCGCGGCTGCGGGCGGCGGGCGTTGACGTTCTCGTCCTCGATAAAGAGGAGTTTCCGAGGCAGAAACTATGCGCCGGCTGGATTACTCCCGAGGTGGTGCGGGACTTGCGGCTGGACATCGCCGCCTATCCCCACGGCTTCTTGAGCTTCAGACGGCTGCACTGGCATGTTCGCGGACTGCATCTGCCGGTTCCCTGCGTGCAGCATTCCATCCGGCGCTTCGAATTCGATGCGTGGCTCCTCGAGCGCTCCGGAGCCTCGGTGATACGCCACAATGTCAGGGACATTGCGCGCGACGGCGAATTCTACGTGCTGGACGATGCTTTTCGCTGCCGCTACCTCATTGGTGCGGCCGGGACGTCCTGCCCGGTGCGCCGGGACCTGTTCGAACCGTCCATGCCGCGCGCCCGCGGTTTGCAAACGGCGACTCTCGAATTGGAGTTCCCGTACGATTGGCGGGACGCGGACTGCCATTTATGGTTCTTCGAGCATGGCTTGCCCGGCTACAGCTGGTACGTTCCCAAAGCTTCGGGCTGGCTCAATGTGGGAGTGGGCGGCATGGCGACGCGGCTGAAGCAGCGCGGCGAGAACATCCGGCAGCACTGGCAGCATCTGTCGGCGAAAATCCTGCGCGATTTCGGGATTCGCATTCCAGGCGAGCCGAAGGGCTATAGTTATTATGTTCGGGGCCCGCTCCCCGGCCGCATCGGCAATGCATTCCTCGCCGGCGATTCCGCCGGTCTTGCGACTCGCGATCTGTGCGAAGGAATCGGACCCGCGATCCGCAGCGGCGAACGCGCGGCAAAATCGATCATTACCGGCGCCGAATACGATCTCGACGATGTCACCGGCGGCAGCCTGGGCGGCGGGATTCTGACCCGTTGGATGGATTGGGCCTTCACTCGCGGTGTAAGCCGGGCACCCCTGATCAAAGATCTCGCGTCAAAATCAGCTTGATGACCCGATGATCCGACGCACCGGTCAGACCTGCGCCGATGCCCGCCTCGATATCCACCCATCGAGTGCTCACGTCGATCACGGCGAACACCTGATGCGATTGCCTGGCCGCGGGGAGGAAGTGGAGACGCGCCCGAAGTCGGCGTACTCCTCCAGCGCTATCTTGGATTTTTCCGACAACTGACGAATCCGCATCCAGCGAGGTGGGCGTTGTTCACGCGGTATCCCTTGATTGGGTTTTGAGACAGGAGCAGTCTAATGTGCGATGCCGCACGTACAAGTTGAGTGTCCCATGCCGCGCTCCGCAGACCTGAAAGCGAACTCGCTGTTGGCAGCGCTGCCGACAGCCGAGTGGAAGCGTTGGTCGCCGCAGCTCGAACGAGTGCAGATGCCGCTGGGTCAAGTTCTCTATGAAGCCGGCGATACGCTCAAATACATGTATTTTCCCATGACGTCGATAGTGTCGCTGCTCTACGTCATGGAAAACGGGGCATCGGCCGAAATTGCCGTCGTGGGCAAGGAGGGGCTGGTAGGCGTCTCTCTGTTCATGGGGGGCGAATCCACGTCGAGCCGCGCGGTGGTGCAAAGCGCCGGGATAGGCTGCCGGCTCAATTCCAAGGACATGAAAAGCGAATTCGACAGGGCCGGGCCGGTACTGCATTTACTGTTGCGTTATACACAGGCACTGCTCACGCAGATGGCGCAGACCGCCGTGTGCAACCGGCATCATTCCCTCGATCAGCAGCTTTGTCGCTGGCTGCTGCTCAGTCTGGACCGGCTCGACGGGAATGAACTCGTCATGACGCAGGAACTGATCGCGAATATGCTGGGCGTGCGCCGCGAGGGCGTCACCGAGAGTGCTCTGCAGCTGCAAAAAGAGGGCCTGATCCGATACGCACGCGGACACATCACGGTCCTGGATCGTATTGGTCTGGAGAAACGGACCTGCGAGTGCTATGCGGTCGTCAAGCGCGAATATGACCGGCTGCTCCCGGCGGTGATCGCCGAATAGCGCCGGTATTCCATCGTCAACCTAGACTGTCAGGTGCCAGCCGTCCCTGATCATTGCCGCGACGCAGTCGTTCGGCAGGTACGTCGACCACTCGGCAATATGGGCGGCGGCGCGGGCTGTGAGGGGATCCCCTAGAGTGCGCGGCGTGAATAGGGGACTCATTTCCGGGGTACTGGTGCGCTTGCCGGAAGGTTCGAGCGTTTGCTGGAATTTCATATTGGCATCCCTACCTGCTTGCTCGACTCGCTACATTTCACTTGGCGCTGCGCGCCTCAAGTCCGTGAATGGCTGGCGCTGCGCGCCTCAAGTCCGTGTATAGCGATAGTTCCAGCCGACTCGCCCGTGCGAGGTCTGTACGGTGG
>Ga0137358_10001773_pt1 | contig 11940 bp, 10 predicted proteins | sample Mad1_20_16metaG_FD_105551 | JGI IMG/M metagenome (GOLD analysis project Ga0137358, IMG submission 105551) | Vadose zone soil microbial communities from Angelo Coast Range Reserve, California, USA - Mad1_20_16 metaG | ecosystem: Environmental > Terrestrial > Soil > Vadose zone | place: USA... | reverse complement strand
GTTCGATGAGCGCGATCAATTTCAAGATGCTGCTCTTGCCGGCGCCGGAGTGGCCCGTCAGGAACGCGAGCTCACCGTGCTCGATCTTGAAGGACACGCCGGCCAGGGCCTCGCGGCCGTTGGCGTAGCGCTTGTGGACTTGGTCGAAGCGGATCATCCCTTAAGCCCCGTCGGGACCCGATTTCAGCAGGGCCGACACGAAGTCCGACGCGTTGAACACGCCGAAATCCTCGGGTGCTTCGCCCACGCCGACGAAGCGGATGGGAATTTTCAGCTTTTGGGCGATGGCGAGGACCACGCCGCCCTTGGCCGTGCCGTCCAGCTTGGTGACCACCAGGCCGGTCACCCCTAAGCCCTTGTTGAACTCCTCGGCCTGGGCGACGGCGTTCTGGCCGATGGTGCCGTCGAGCACCAGCAGTACCTCGTGCGGCGCGCCGGCGTCCTGGCGCTGAAGCACGCGCTTGACCTTCTTGAGCTCATCCATCAGGTGAGTCTGGGTGTGCAGGCGTCCCGCCGTGTCGGCGATCAGGACGTCGATGCCGCGCGCGCGTGCGGCCTTGAGGCCGTCGAAGATGACGGCGGCGGGCTCCGCGCCGCCCGGCTGGGCGACGATGGGCACCTGGTTGCGCTCGGCCCAAACCTCCAATTGCTCGCGCGCGGCGGCGCGAAAGGTGTCGCCGGCGGCCAGCATGACGCTGTGTCCCTCGGCCAGCAGACGCCGCGCCAATTTGCCGATGGTCGTGGTCTTTCCGGCGCCGTTGATGCCCACCACCAGAATGACATAGGGCTTGATGTTCCGGTCGATGGTGAGCGGCGTCTCCACCGGTTGCAGGATTTCCAGCATGGCGTCGTGCAGGGCCTTGAGCAGTGCATCGACATCCTTGAGTTCCTTGCGCGCCACGCGCCTGCGCAGATCCTCGAGAATTCGGCGGGTGGCCTCGGCGCCCACGTCGGCGGTAATCAGGCGGGTCTCGAGATCATCCAGAATCTCCGCATCGATCTTGCGTCCGGGCAGGAGTTCGCCGAGGTCGGCGGTGAGCCAGGCGGGACCTTGGTTCAGCTTGGCGCGCAGGCGCTTGAAGAACCCTCGGACCTTGGGGGTATCGGCTTCATTCGTCATAAGGTATCGGTGCGGGAATCAGTGCCCTTGGGCCTGCTCGATCGTGAAGGGGAGGATGCCAAGGGGGGGTATGATACCGGAGTGGGTACCCTCAAGACGGAAGCGGCCGCCTCCGGCGGCCGCAATTCAGTGCGCATCATTGGCGGCGGTTGGCGCGGCCGGCGCATCAGTTTCCCGGATATCCCGGGTCTCAGGCCCACCCCGGACCGGGTGCGCGAAACCCTGTTCAATTGGCTGCAGCACGACATCGCCGGTGCTCGATGTCTCGATTTGTTTGCCGGTTCCGGTGCGCTCGGGCTCGAGGCCCTTTCCCGCGGGGCGAAGGAGGTCGTGTTCGTCGAGCAGGCCGTCGCCGCCTCGCGCGCCCTGCAGGAGCAGCTGATCCGCTTGGGCGGGGTGGGCAAGGGCCAAGTCGTGGCAATGGGGGCCGCGCGATACCTGCGCTCGCCCCCGCGGCCGTTCGGCATCGTGTTCCTGGATCCGCCGTTCGGGCAGGGCGCCCTGGCGGAATATGCTCCCCTGCTGGACGCGGGCCGGTGGCTCGAGGCGGGGGCGCTGGTGTACCTGGAAAACGGGCGGCGGGACGGAATTCCGGTGCTGCCCGCTCACTGGGAGCTTCTCAAATCGAAGTCGGCGGGCGAGGTGGAGTATCATCTGGCACGGGTCAATGCGCAGGCATAATGGAATGCACAAAAGAACAGCAGTCTACCCCGGGACCTTCGATCCGATTACCAATGGTCATGCTGACCTGGTGCGGCGGGCAGCGAGTATTTTCGACCGCCTGGTGGTTGCGGTTGCGGCGAATCCGAACAAGGCGCCGATGTTCAGCCTGGAACAGCGGGTCGACATGGCGCGCCGGGTGCTCACCGACGTGCAGAATGCCGAGGTGATCGGTTACGTGGGGCTGACGGTGGAGTTCGCCCGGCATAACGGCCTGTCCGTGATCGTGCGCGGCCTGCGCGCCGTGTCGGATTTCGAGTTCGAATTTCAATTGGCCAACATGAGCCGCCACCTCACTCCTGAGATCGAGTCCGTATTCATGACGCCGCAGGAGCAATACACATTCATTTCCTCGACCTTGGTGCGGGAAATCGCGGTGTTGGGCGGCAATGTGTCCGAGTTCGTGCATCCGATCGTCGAGATCGAACTGAAGCGGCATCGCAAGCTTTGACCGAGTCTTCATCCGTGCCGCGCCGCGCGCGGCGAACCCTTGGTGTCCTGTGCTCTGCCGCGGCGCTCATGGCCGCGATCATCGCCGCGCCGCCGGCGGCGCTCGCGGATGATGCCGCGGCCGTTCAGCGTACGGCGCCGCCGCCGGCGAAGACCCTGCTGCCGGGGCACGCCGCGGTTGCGCACAGGGCGGCCATCGCCAGTGCCTATCCCCTGGCGAGCCAGGCGGGGCAGGAAATTCTCGCCGCGGGCGGCAATGCCTTCGACGCGGCGGTGGCGGTTTCGGCGGCGCTCGCGGTGGTCGAACCCAGCAGTTCGGGCTTGGGCGGCGGCGGCTTCTACCTGCTGCATCGGCAGGCCGACGGCTACGAGACCATGCTGGATGCGCGCGAGAAGGCGCCGGGAGCCGCGTCGCGCGACATGTACCTGGACAAGGCCGGCAATCCCGTCGAGGACGCGTCGATTGCCGGAGCACTGGCCGCGGGCATCCCGGGCGAGCCCGCGGCCTTCGAATACCTGGCGCGCAAATACGGCAAGCTCTCGCTGAGGCAGAGTCTGCAACCCGCGATTCGCCTGGCGCGCGAAGGCTTCCCGCTCTATGCGCGCCTGCAGGGGGGCATTCGCTACAAGCAGAAAGTCTTGCTGCGTTCTCCGGATGCGGCGAAGGCCTTTCTGACCGCGGACGGCGGTGTTCCGGAGGTGGGCGCCGTCATCAAACAGCCGGACTTGGCGAATACTCTCGAGGCCATCGCGAATCAAGGCGCCCGAGGCTTCTACGCGGGCCGGGTCGCGGCGGATCTGGTCGCCGGTGTGCGCGCGGACGGCGGCATCTGGACGCTGCAGGATCTTGCGGCATACCGGGTGGTCGAGCGCAAACCGCTGATCGGCGAGTACCATGGCGCGCGCATCGTCTCGGCCGCGCCGCCCTCGTCGGGCGGCATTGCGGTCATTGACGCGCTCAATATCCTGTCCGGCTTCGACCTCCACCGATACGATTCCGCCACGCGCAAGCACTTGGTGATCGAAGCCATGCGCCGCGCCTATCGCGACCGTGCCATCTACCTGGGTGATCCGGATTTCATCAAGATGCCGCTGGCGCAACTCGCCGGCAAGGACTATGCAGCCGGGCAGCGCAGCAGCATACGCACCGACAAGGCCATGCCGTCCAACCTGCTGCCGGGCATCGAATCGGAACCGGTGGGCATGCAGACCACGCATTTCTCCGTTCTGGATGCCGACGGCAATCGCGTGGCGGCCACGATCTCGGTGAATCTGTTCTTCGGCACGGGCTACATGCCGCCGAAGACGGGGGTGCTGCTCAACAACACCATGGACGATTTCTCCACCAAGCCCGGCAGGCCCAATGAATTTGGGCTGGTGGGCGCCACGGCCAATGCGATTGCGCCGAACAAACGCAGCCTGTCCAGCATGTCGCCCACCTTCGTCGAAACGCCCAAAGGCTTGATGATCGTGGGCTCGCCCGGCGGCAGTTACATCATCAGCATGGTGCTGCTGGGGACGCTCAACTATCTGGACGGCATGAACGCGGCAGACATCGTCAAATATCCGCACTACCACCATCAGTACCTGCCCGATGAGGTCGACTATGAACAGGGCGCGCTGACCGACGCGGAGATCAATGAGCTGCAGGCCATGGGGCATACGCTCAGGGTATCCGGGCGCCAGTGGGGCAATATGCAGGTCGTCACCTGGGACTACGCCACCGGCAAGGTGGACGCGGCGTCGGATCCGCGCGGCGAGGGTGTGGGACTGGTGTATTGATCAGCGCTGGCAGGTCGAGCACCAGTACGTCGAGCGCTGACCCTGGACGAACTGCTTCACGGCGGACCTGCAGACGCGGCAAGCCTCTCCCGCCCGTTCATACACGAACAGCTTCTGGCGGAAATATCCAGGCGCGCCGTCGGCGTTGACGTAGTCGCGGAGCGTGGTGCCGCCGATCTTGATCGCCTCGCCGAGCACATCCTTGATGGCCTGCGCCAGCGCCCCGGCCTCCGCGCGGGTGAGGCGGCGAGCCGCGCGGCGCGGCGAAACACGGGCGCGAAACAATGCCTCGCTCGCGTAAATGTTGCCCACGCCCACGACGGCCTGGGAATTCATGATGAGGTGCTTGATGGCGACGCTGCGCTTGCGGGTCACGCGATGCAGGTATTCGCCGTCGAATTCCCTGCTCAAGGGTTCCGGCGCCAGCTTGGCGAGCAGAGGGTGCAGCGCGGGATCGGCTTCCGTCCAATGCAGACTGCCGAAGCGCCGTGGATCGTGAAACCGCAGCAACCACCCGCCCTCCATTCGCATGTCCCAGTGATCATGGGTTCTGGGGAGCGTCTCCGCTTTGACCAGGCGTAAGCTGCCGGACATGCCGAGATGCAGGATCAAGGCGCCCGTGTCGAGGCGGATCAAAATGTACTTCGCACGCCGGTCGATGGCGCGCACGGTCTGGCCGCGAATGACGGCTTCGAGATCGGCGGCGATGGGCCAGCGCAGGCGCCGCTCGCGCACGATGACGTCGAGCACGCGCCGCCCGATCAAGGTGGGCGCGATACCGCGTCTCGTCGTTTCTACTTCAGGGAGCTCGGGCGTGTGAGGCTCGGGCGGCCGGGGCTACTTGATCTTCGATTCTTTGTACGGGACGTGCTTGCGCACGACCGGATCGAATTTCTTGGTTTCCAGCTTGTCGGGATGCAGACGCTTGTTCTTCGTTGTCGTGTAGTAGTGCCCGGTGCCCGCGGAAGAGACGAGTTTGATCTTGTCGCGCATGAGTTGCTCCTTAAACCTTGACGCCCTTGGCGCGCAGATCGGCAACCACGACGTCGACGCCGCGCTTCTCGATGGTGCGGAGCCCTCGAGTCGACACGCGCAGGCTCAGGAAGCGCTTTTCCGTTTCCGACCAGAAGCGGTGAGTATGCAAATTCGGCAAAAAGCGGCGCCGCTTGCGATTGTTCGCATGGGAAACCGTATTACCCGTTTTCGGGCCCTTACCCGTGACCTGGCAGACTCGCGACATGGCGTAAACCTTTGAAATGGAACCTGAAGAACAGCCGCGCTTTATACCAGGTGAGGTCGGCACGGGCAACTTGCTCGCGCGCCCGTCGAGATGGGCCACCGCACCCGGGCGGCTAAGTTATTGTAATTGTTAATTTATTCTGTTTTTAGCGCCTGGACTCGACAGATCGCTCGCCGTGATTGACTCGAGCTCTGCGAGATGTTTTTCTCGAGTGATTCTAAGATCCGCAACGAGCCGCTCAATGGCAATCAACGATCGTTGATCGTCCAGCAGGTCGAGCAGCGAGGCGTGGCTCGTTTCATACGCGGATCGGCCGATGTTCACGACCTGGTGGGCGCGCGGAAGGATGGTGTGATTGAACAAGTCGAGTTGCCGACCGGCATCCCGCATGATCGTGATGTCCGCTACGACCTGTGCGGTCAAATCATTGCCTGCCTGGCGGCGCATGGCCTCGGAGGCGCGAAGCTTGGCCTCCGCCTGCGCGACGGCGGCTTTGAGGGCGTCATATCTGAGAATCGGAATCGTCGCCTGTCCCAACAAGGATTGCGTGACCCCTATCAGATCGGTGCCGATGCTCAAGTTGAAATCAGGCACATATTGAAGTTTGGCGAGCCGTATCCCCTCGCCGCGGCCCCGAATCTCATCGGCGAGAGCGATGAGCTCCGGGTTCTGTTTCGCCGCCAATTCAACCAGCTCTCCATCCCCATAGACAAGGGGATGCGTTGCCGGTAGCTCCGTGGGAACGGGCAAGGGCTCATCCCCCGGACGACTCAGGAGCGCATTGATCGCGGCGCGCTGACTCGGCAGTTGGGATTCCATATTGGCGATGTCGTTGCCCGACATATCCACTTCGTTGCCGGCCTTCAGCACCTCCTGCTGACCGGCACTGCCGGCGCGGTTGCGAGCTTCGACGACCATTGCGATGGTCCGCAGCAGTTGCTGATTGCTTTGCTCCAGGCGGATCAGTTCTGCGTTCAATTGGTAGTCGTAGTAGGCGCTAAGTACCCTGTTTCGCAAGTCGTATTTGGCCTTGATGAAGCGCTGGCCGGCGGCCCGTGCGTTTTCCAGCGTTTGCTTGGCGGCGGCATCCAGCTTGCTCGGCCACTTGATGTCCGTCATGGGATCGTTGGCGAGGGCGAGCGTGCTGCTTCCCCAACTAGTGCGCCCATGGGTGATGGTGGTTCCGGCGGCCACGTTGAGCGTTGTGGTCTGCGTGCCATCCTGCGGAATCTGCTCGATCGCTGACCGCCATTCCCAGTAGTGCTGCTCCAATTCTGCGTTACTGAGCTGCGCGTATTCCACCAATTGGTCGGATGTTGGATCGTTCGGCAGTGCCGGGATTTCGCGCGCTTCAATCCGCTTCTCGAATGGCTTCCCCGACTGCACCGCCGCGGCGCGCTCTTCGCGCTCACCCGGCGGGTGAACGACGCAGCCCGCGAATCCCGCCAGCGACAAGACCGCCATCAAGCGGTAGATAGACGTCACACTACTCATGGACACCCCCGCCGTCATCTGTACCCCAAATGCCTTTTGCTGCGTAAAAGATGACGGGGTAAATGAGCAACCCCATCAGGAAACCGGTGAACAGACCGCCGATCATGGGCGCGGCGATTCGACGCATCACGTCCGCCCCAGTGCCGCTCGCCCACATCAGGGGAACCAAGCCAATAAATGCCGCCGCTACCGTCATCGTCATGGGACGGATGCGCTTCACCGCGCCTTCATGCACGGCCTCGCGCAGGTCCTGGTCCGTGTTCATGCGCCCGGCGGCCTTGAACCGTTCGTAGCTGTTGTCAAGATACAGCAGCATGACGATGCCGATTTCGGCAGCCAATCCGGCGAGAGCGATGAGACCGACGATCACGGCCCCCGACCAGTTGTAGCCCAGCAGCCATAGGAACCATATTGCTCCAGCCACGCTGAACGGCACCGTCAGGAGCACGATGAGGGTGCGAAGCCAGCTACGCGACGAGACGTAGAGCAGCAGAGTGATGATGATCAGTGCGATCGGGCCCAGCACTTTCCATCGAGTGCTGTTCTGCTGAATAATTTCGTACTGTCCGGACCAGGTCAGCGTGTAACCGTTGGGCAGTGGCAGCCGTTCTGCGATCAGCTTCTGGGCGTCGGCCATATAGGAGCCCAGGTCGCGGCCGGACATGTCCACGAACACCCAAGTCGATGTCCTTGTGTTCTCGCTGCGGATCATGGGCGGACCGGGCCTGATGGTGACATCGGCGAGCTGTCCGATCGGTACCTGCGCCCCTGTCGGAACGGAAACCAGCATTTGCTTGATCTGGTAGGGATCGTTGCGCAAATCGCGGGCATACCGCACGTTGACCGGATACCTCTCCAGCTTCTCGACCGTGGTGGAAATTTGCATCCCCCCGATGGCGGTCTCGATGACGTCCTGCACGTCGCCGGTGTTGAGGCCATAGCGGGCGATCTGCTCAGACTTAGGGTCGATATCGAGGTAGTACCCGCCGAGGGTGCGCTCTCCATAGGCACTGGTGGTTCCGGAGACCGAGCGCACGAGGATCGATGCCTTTTGGGCCAGATCCGACAGCACCTGCAGATCGGGTCCCATGATCTTGATGCCGACCGGTGTCTTGATCCCAGTCGAGAGCATGTTCGTGCGGTTCTCGATCGGCATCGTCCAGGTATTGGCGATACCGGGAATGCTTACCGCGTCGTTCATTCCAGGATGCCGGGTGCCGCCCGCATCCGCCCAGCCATAGACCAATTCGTCCATCGTGATGGGCCTTTGCGCGAGCCACACGGTGTGATGGAGGGGCCAGGTGAGCCAGTCGGGCAGCCTGTCGAACCAATAATCCATCTTCCGCTTGCGCCACTTCGTGGGGTCGGTTTGCAGCCGGACCACCGTCTCGACCATATCCAGCGGCGCGGGGTCGGTGGCGGTCTCGGCGCGACCGATCTTGCCGTAGATACTGAGAACTTCCGGGAAAGTCTTGATCAACTTGTCCGTTTGCTGAAGGATCTGCCGAGCCTCGGTGACGCTGATGCTCGGGTCGGTGGTGGGCATGTAGAGCAGATCGCCCTCATCGAGTCGGGGCATCAACTCGCTGCCGATGTGCAGGTACGGCCATGCCCCCGACGCGACGAATGCGATCGCCAAGATCATCACCGGCCAGCGGAATTTCATCGCGCTCCAGAAGAACGGCTCGTATGCCCGCTGCAATGCGTGGCTGATCGGGTTCTTCTCCTCGTGAATTATTGTCTGCGGCAACAGCATCATGGTCAGCAGCAGGGCCCAGCCGCCGGCCATCCACCAGCGGTACGAGGCAAGCGCCGGAAACGCGGCCGCCAGGAACACCAGTCCTACAGCCGGCAAGACAATCAGGGCCAACGTCATCGCGAGGGTCGTTCGTCTGCCCCAGGTTGCCGGCAGCATGCGGGTACTGATGAAATAGCTCATCAGCACGGGAACGATGGTGATCGACAAGATGGATGCTGAGCCGATGGCGAAGGTCTTGGTGAACGCCAACGGGCGAAACAGCCGGCCCTCCTCACCGACCAGTCCGAAGATCGGCAGAAAACTCACGGTGATGATGAGCAGACTGAAAAATAAGCTCGGGCCGACTTCCTGAGCTGCCTCAATGATGATGTCCATCTGAGGCCGCCGCTCACCGCCCGCAAGGACTCGCTCGTCCTCGTGCGCCAGGTGCTTATGAGCGTTCTCGACCATGACGATGGCGCTGTCCACGACCACGCCGATCGCGATCGCGATCCCGCCCAGACTCATGATGTTGGCGTTGATGTCCATTCCGTACATGACCAGCATGCTCACCAACATGCTGCTGGGGATGACGAAGATCGCGACCAGGGCGCTACGGCCGTGCAACAGAAAGAAGATGCACACCAGCGAGACCACGATCATCTCTTCCAGCAGCGTGTGCTTGAGCGTGTGAATCGAGCGCTCGATGAGGTCGGAACGGTCGTAGGCCGTCTTGATCGACACGCCCGGTGGGAGTCCGTCCTCCAGTTCCGCAAGCTTCGCCCTGGCATCGTGGATGACCTGATTCGCATTGGCGCCGTAGCGGGCGACGATGACCCCGCCCACCGCTTCGCCTTGACCGCTCCACTCACCGACTCCCCGCCGCTCCTGGCCGGCGATCTGGAGCGTGGCAACATCGCTCAGTAGGATCGGCGTACCGCTCTCTGAGTTGACCCCGACGGTCACCCGTCCTAGGTCCTCGATCGCGTTGCCGGCCTGGCCGCCATGCGGCGTGCCGAAATACCCGCGGCTGCGGACCATGTATTCGTTCTCACTCATCTCCACGACCGAACCGCCGACATCGTTATTCGATCGCTTGATGGCCGAGACGATGTCCTTCAAGGCCAGGTTGTAGGCGAGCAGTCGCTCGGGCTTGAGGACGACCTGGTATTCCTTGACGAAGCCACCGATCGAGGCCACTTCGGACACATTGGGCACCGCGGTGAGTTGATAGCGCAGATACCAATCCTGCAGACTGCGCAAAGTCGCCAGGTTTTGGTTGGACGAGACCAGCGGCTCGCCATCCAAGGGGCAAGCTCCCGGATGATCCAATGCGCGCACCTTGATGAGCTCGGCCTGTCGGTCGGTTGGGGCTCCGCCAGGTTGCGCGTACCATTTATCAGTCTGCTCGTCGTGCCAAATTCCTTTGGGATGCGCGGGGCAGAAGTAGCCCGGATTCAACACGTACTGGTAGACCCAGCCGACTCCGGTCGCGTCCGGCCCGAGACGCGGCTCGACGCCGACGGGCAACTGGCTGCGCACCGAGTTCAGATACTCCAGTACCCGGCTGCGGGCCCAGTACAAGTCTGTCCCATCCTCGAAGATAATGTAAACGAACGACAACTCGAACATGCTCTGCCCGCGCACGATCTTGGCCCGCGGGATGCCCATCATCTTGGTGGTCAGTGGGTAGGTGACCTGGTTCTCGACCACGTCAGGTGCCTGGCCGGGATAATCGGTGACGATGATCACCTGCACGTCCGACAGATCCGGAATCGCGTCGAGGCCGATATTGACCGTCGCCCAGATTCCGGCGGCGACCAGGAACACGGTCAGCAACAGCACCAGGAGGCGATTGCGGACGGAGAGCTCGATTATTTTTGCGATCATGTGTGTTGAGGGTCCGAGCGTGCCGATTACTGTTGCATCGCCGGCTGCGCGGCGGCCGGCGGAGACGGCTGTGACCCTGTGGAGTTCACGCCGCCACCGAGCTTGGCGATCGCCTCGTTGGTGCGGCTTTCCACGTCCAGCAGGAATTGGCCGCTGGTAACTACCGTTTCGCCCACTTGAAGTCCCTGGACAATCTGCAGTTTGCCGTCATCGGCCCGAATTCCCACCCGCACCGTCTTCGGGCTGAAGTGGCCGCCACTCTCGGCGATGAACGCGATCTGCTTGGTGCCGGTATCGATCACTGCCTCTTGCGGTACCTGAATCGCGTCCCCCACCGGCTCGGCAATGACGTTCGCGTCGGCATACATGCCCGGCTTCAATGCGAAATCCGGGTTATCGAATGTGGCTCGAACCATGAGCGTGCGGGTCATGTGATCGACGTGCGGATAAATGAAGGTGACCTTTCCGGTGAAGGATTTTCCGGGGATCGCGTCCAGCGTTGCCTCGACCGTCTGACCCATTTTGACCAGCGGAATCTGCGCCTCGTACACCTCGGCATCGAGCCACATCGTCGTATGGTCCGCGATGTTGAGCAACTTCATTCCGGGTTGCACCGCCGATCCCTGGACGATCATTTTCTCTTCCAAATGACCCATCGCGGGACTGCGAAACACCACGTCGCGCGGCGGCCTGTCGGCCTTCGCAATCGCGTCGATCTCCTGCTCGTCGATATCCCACAATTGCAGCTTGCGCCGCGCGGAGGCGATTAAATTCTCGGACTCGTTCCGCAACGCGGTGCCGGCCTCGGGACCCAGTGAACGGCGCGACTCGACCGCTGAAATGAGTTCCTGTGCTGCTACCTGCAACTCCGGGCTGTACAAGGCGAACAGCGGCTCACCCTTGCCGATGTGCATGCCTTGCTGATCGGCGTAAAGCTTATCGATCCATCCGCCCATCTTGAGACTGATGTCGTGCAATCCGGGCTCGGGCAACTTGAATAGCCCGACGGCATGGACCGTCACCTGCAGCGGCCCACGCGTGACCGAGGCGGTCTGAACCCCCATGTTCTGCATGACGGCCGGATCAACCGTCAAGTCGGCGCCGCTCGCGGGCGCTCTCGTGTAGGGCACCATGTCCATCCCCATCGCGCTCTTGCCCGGATGATCGCTGACGGAGGACGGGCCGAGCATCGGGTCCCACCACTGTGGCTTCGGTTGCGAGGAGCCGGCCGCCGTGGAAGCGGCGCCCTGGGTTGCATTGCCGCCGTGGCTGCCCCCCGATTCGAGAGCGAACACAATGACACCACCGAGAATCGCGGCGCCGATGATCGCCGCGGCATTTCTTAACGTTTGGTTGTTCACTTCTAGCGGCTCCGAAATGGACTTAAGTTCATGGTCATAAATAATTTGCAATTGAACCCAACAGACAAGACTCAACTCCATTCACGTGCCGAAGTGAATCCAGCTCGCGTCGCGCGCGAAGCGCGCACGAAATCGAGTAACGATG
>Ga0137358_10001768_pt1 | contig 11953 bp, 19 predicted proteins | sample Mad1_20_16metaG_FD_105551 | JGI IMG/M metagenome (GOLD analysis project Ga0137358, IMG submission 105551) | Vadose zone soil microbial communities from Angelo Coast Range Reserve, California, USA - Mad1_20_16 metaG | ecosystem: Environmental > Terrestrial > Soil > Vadose zone | place: USA... | reverse complement strand
CGTCTGACTGAACACCCTCTTGTTCACCAGGAAGACCCCAACCACCCCCACCAGGTGTCTCAATCCTCAGTCGGTCCCCTTTACCCATCCGGATTGTGGCCTTCCCACCGACGTTAATCTCCCGTGTGTTCGGTAAATCATCCACTGTGGCATCTCCGTCCTCCTCGCGTCCTTGCTTGATCCAGATATTGCGTCCGAATCCTCCCCGTTCGCCACCTTCCAGACCATATGGTGCACGCGTCCGCCGCTACAAGAATCGGTTAGATTTCACAACAATGGAAACAAAAGTCGGGTACCTCGGACAGGATAGATACTTGCAACGGTTCCAAGAATTCAAGTTCACGGATCACACCTTCGCCCCCGGAAAATTTTCCTGCCCCAGCGGAGCCCTCGCGCAAACCGAAGGTATGCACGAGCACTGGGTATCGTCGCTCAAGTAGCTCGACATCGCCGATACGTGTATTCGTTATGTGCGTGTGGACTCCTGACGTTCCATGCCAATTGGGGCCTGCCCCCGATCCCCCCGCGATCGTCTACATGGCCGGTCAGCATTACTACAGGGAAAGATATACTTCTAGGCACATACCTCGTAGTAACCCCATCCCGCAATTGCGCGACCCACGTTGTCTTTACCGCCCGCGCCAAACGTTAGATTATTCGTGCATCCTTGACTAGCGGCACAAGCATGAAATGCCCGCAGGACAACGTCTACAATGCGCTGCGATGTAAGTACGTTACCCCCACAGACTGCCGCAGTGCGTGATGGCGCCAAAAGACTACCACTGGGAATTCGTACTGCCAAAAAGTGAACTAGAATAACGGTATAGGGGAGAAGCTCTTACCATCAAGGGGGACCAGGCAACCGGCATTCAGAGGAATGTCAACGTCCAGCATTGAACGTATGCAATATATCACTGCTGAGTGGACGACTGAAGCGGGTGAGTTGAGGTTACCGCGAACCTCACACCCTGTGCCTTCAAAGTCGAACACAGCGGAACCCTCGTCCTCGTTTATCTCCACTCGAAGACAGATCTGTAAATTTTCTCGCGAATCAGTAACTTCCTCCGCATCAGATTTCAGAAGAGCACGTGCAGGAGAACCATCATCCAAATAATCGACCGCACTCAAAATGTTCGTATTCAGTCTCTTGGAAACGTCACGCAGAAGGTTGCGCACAGAATTCTCTGCGTTGTTTCGGATATGATACATGTATTCTTGAACAGTTTTTAGGCCGTAATCCTCCACCACTATGACAAAGGATAAATTCGTTTCATTACCAAGATCCCGGCTTAGCAGAGAGAAGGCGTACTTTGGTGAAGTAATTGAATTCCTTTGTGGTTGGCAGCAATTTGCTAGAGACATTTCTCAAGAATCCAAAGGTGCATTTAAATACTATCCGGCTTACAGCTTTTAGATCACTCTCGACGTCTCGGATATTCCGACATCCAGAGCTTCCCGGGTACATTGCAGGCTTTTCGATCATGTATTCGTATAGTCCCTTGCTATCAAATACGCCTTCCTTCACGATTTTGAAACTGACGATCTCTGCACCCTCTTCGAAGATATTCACAGAGGTTGGAGGCATGGATCCAGGTAAAATACCGCCAATGTCTGCATGGTGTCCACGCGATGCGGTGAAAAATATAATTTTCTTAGACTCTGGATGAAAAACAGGACTAATTATGGTGATGTCCGGAAGATGCCTACAACAAGGAAGAGTTAAGATCAAACATACAGACGGAAGATCGAAAGGACTTGCGATCCTCCTGCATGAGGTGAATTGGTCATCAGGACATCACCTTCCTTGAGATCATCTCCATAAAGTTTCATTTGATATTTAACGGCACTGTCGATTTCAATTGGGATGGGATGCGAGAGAGAATGATGACGCACAAACTCATGGACCCCAGGTGGATTGGAATAAAGGGAGCGTTGGCGACTAGATCACCGTCTGGAGCAAACAAGGCGCACGAGAAGTCCAAGCGTTCTTTGATGTTCGTGCTGATGGATGTCTGCTGCAATGAGCGCCCCATTGCCTCTGCGACGCTCATGAAGCGATTCGCAAAAAGTGTGAGCAGGATAGGATCTGATCCCTCAGAGCCTGACATTGTTGTCGCGATTATTGTGATCGGAGGGTCAAGTAATGGCAAAATGGAAAACTGGGAGCGAGGCAGAAAGCAAAGAGGACGCTGAACAGCCGCAAGTCAACCGTTGCAAAAGACCGCAAGGTTAATATGCCCCCGCGATGTGATAAGAAATGCGGAGATATGCCAGACTCGGAGATATGACATCATGTGCCTCGAAGGCACCTGACTCAAGGTCGTTGATTTGGCTTATACGAAACCAATATATGCCTTAGCCAGCACTGCAGTTACTTTCACTCTCCTCGATGACTCTCGGGTTCCTTTATGGCAGTAGCGTGTGGTTATCTCCCCTCCCTTTAAACCTGCACAGTACGACGACCTAAGCGTCAATGAGATGAGCTTTGTCATCCTCCTGGGTAGTGAGTGATGAATGTCCTAATTTCACCAACTATAATGCAACGCAACAACACTCTGATGACATGGCGAGGATCATCTTGAATTTCAGAGCTGTGTCGTGGAATAGAATGAACTGACAGCAATGTTGGGCAGCTGGCGAATCAAGGAGGCTGTGCGAACCCAACTAGCACTGGATCATATACGCTACTTGCAGCAGCACCACCGATTCATGATACTCGATCCGAGTTCTGTCATCCGAAGATTATATCAATAAATTCGAGCGAAGTTAGTAGGACATATCAACAGTGAAGTACTCCTGGGATATAGCAGCGGAAGTCTTTTGGTGATGCAGTGAATGCGGAGTCGGGAAGACAGGTTAGAATCCAGGACCTTGCCCGGATGTTAGGCTTATAGAGGTAATACGTCCAACTCTTACATTTGTCTGGACCGTCATTGCTCTTGTCCTACACGCGCAACCTCTGCGCGTGCTTCAAAAAATCCGCGGACGTCCATCTCCTCGACTTCTCTGCCTTCCTGTGCAAAAGGCCTGAGGAAATTCTTGAGGTCGTCTCTGCGGAACAGTCGCATCTATTATATCTCAAGAACATCGTCGTCGTCATCAGCGTACCTCATGGTATTGAAGGCGCGAATGCCATCAAGGGCACGGTCACGTGGAAGGCGATCAAGGGCGCGTAGTCCTAGTTCCTCTAATGATAGCTCTGCAGTACTATTATTCACCAGTACTGCAATCATTCATGATTGGAACTCACGGGAATCTGGGTCCTCTGGTGGCTCATAGGTTTTCTCTTCTTCGAGAAGATATGGATGTTTTCGTAGCTCCGAATGGCATGAGTCACAAGAGCACCATCGCTTACGCCAGCCTCCTGAGAGGAAGATGTCGCCTGCACCCAGCGTCTGCGCCTCACTTTGGGCAAAAATCGCCTGGGCAAAGGGATGCGTGGCTGGTGCCAGGCACGCCCTTTGGGACGTGTCAACGGATGTTCCGGACATGCGTGAGCGTTTCGCGCTTGGGTCATCGCTAGAAGGGCCGCAATTGACCAAACTTCTTTTCTTTCCCTGGAGAGTATGGGGGTCTGGTTGAGGTGGTGAAGTACCTCCGGATATGGATTGGTTAGCTGTATGTGTTTGTGTATGATCTGGGTCCGATGCCTCCGAACATGAAGGGATTCTATCTTCCGCTTCTGGACCGACATCTTCGACTTCGACGGGATCGCCTTCCTGGAGTACACCGATGACCTTCCACGAGGAATCAGGGCCGTCGCGAACAACCATAGTGACCCCTGGTGTCCCGGCCCAGGCTTGTAAGACAGGGGTCTGAGAGACACACTTTCTACAGATAAGTGCATCATAATCTTCAGCTGTGATCAATGGGGGAGGTAAGCCTGAAGAGGACACATCCGAGCGGGAATCGACATCTTGATCCACCTGTGCAACACCATTCTCTTCCGCCACGGCCTCTGGAGACGGAAGGCGGGATGGGGGACGAGTACGCAAGTTCAGACAGGATTCGTGATACCAGTCCTGAAACGCACGTGAGCGAGGATCTTGGCTGGAGTATATACGAGCGCACCTCACACGAGAGACATTGGATCATAGTTTCCCGCTCTGACTTCGCATCGTATGGCCTTCCACAGCGACAGAATTTACCATCAAAGTTTTGACCATACTCGTTCTCCTCGTTCAGAGCTTCTGGATGTTTATGAAGAGAGCACGAATAGGTTAGGGCAGTGGTTGGGCAGTCACAACGAAATTTGCGCTTTGGAAATAGCTCGAGTTGTTCGTGGTCGGTGTGACAGGCGATAGAGCAGGAGGAGCAGATGCCGCGTCGCGCGTTACAGGTGATACAAAGGTAGACAGCCTGGCGGATATGACCACGGGAGTAAGTGCAGTGAGAAAACGAATATGGAAGTGCCAAAGCAGCTTCGTTCTCGAGTTCCTGTTGTGAATCAAGGTATTCTGTGAGAGTACTGGCCATGTCGTGCTGGCTGTGCCAATTACTATGGCTGGAATAAAGTAACCACAGGCACCAGTAAGGGATTCCCACGTGCATAATACTGTCTGAGGATACATTCCGCTCTACCACTTCAAATTTCATGCAAATTTTTATGACAGAAATAGTCATAGCAACGTTTCACAGTCTTCTCATAATTTCTGGCCATTAAACCAACAGCACCAAGTTGTTGAACACTGCACGGCTGGCCACGTGGTGGTAGCCGGAAAGCACGGGCCGCTGTATCCGCAGTAAGCGGCGTCCCTCGTCTTGTCTAGCGCCGCATCCCCTCCCCGTAGCACACACAGGCTCACCCTCCCCACCAACAATGCCAGCCCCCAAAAGTAAAGGAAAGAAACGTGCACACTCTGCCGCTCTCGGCGCTGGAGATGGATCCTCTTCAAAGCGCTCGAAATCTGATTCACCCGACTCCCGTAAGTCCGACCCTCATACCGCCTTACTTGCCTTGTGGCAGCCTCACACAGCCTGCAGCGGGCTCAGAACCTGGGCTACGGGTTATGATGCAAGATAAATTTTGTCTTGCTACTGCCTATAAAGATGCCAAGCTCTCAAAGTGTACATCGTGCTCCCGTCGCAATGGGAAGGATACCTGTCGTTTCCGCGACATTCGCTACATCAAACGCGACGCCGCCGGTGCATTTCGCGGGATAGGTTTTCAAACCAAACCCGCTCAGACTCTCAGGCGGGTTAGATTCCCTGAATTATGGAATAGGGATCTGCGGAAGGAGCATGTCGACATCATCAAGGTGCGTGCTCTATTGTCTGGCACCTTCCAAAGCATCTCTGACTTTACACACAAGCGTGTCGTCGCGGTAGGTCTTTTACCGGTACTACAAAGAGAGGTTAAGCATCTGGAGCACCAAGAAACTATCTGCCGGCCTCGCGAAATTGACGTCCGTGCAACGTGCGGTAAGAAGGCTGACTGTCTCTCTCGGCTCGCTTCTGACTGTGTGCTCCAGACACTTGCTTAACGTCACTCTTCTCTTTGTCGTGGATGTGTCGCTTATGCGGACGTGAGGCATGCGCAGAGTGTTACGCGAAACTCTGCTCAATACCCCCAAACACGACTCCGGTGAGCACGCCGAAGGATCGCCGTGATCCCGAGAGACGTCTCGTTGCATGCGTGCCGCGTGAAAGCCACTCTCCTCAGCAGTTCTTTCCTATCTCGCGTTTTGCAGAGTCGGAACTTCGTTCAGCTGTCGAGGAGATGAGCACCATCCTAGTTGAAGACAAGCACGCGGGCCCTTCAAGAGAGCAAACTCCACCAAAAGCGATTCCCGAGAGCCCGGCACCACAACAGGCCGGTAATTCATCAGCGAACCTCGACCTACTTGCCGCCGTTGTTGCTACACTTCCCCATCTTCCAGATACCAAGCTATCGCCATCACCCCCAGAAGTGAAGCCATCGGCTTCATCACCACCGACACCGGAACCTTTGGCACTTGACCAGAGTATCTCAAAGTCGCCTCCTACTCCCACGCCGCCGCCGACTGCCGACGTCATTCCTCTGGTCAAGGTAGAGAATACTCACGACATCGAAGTGGCTACAACATCCTCTACCTCTGAGCCTGTGTCTAGTCCTCTCCTCCCCATTTCGCCATCCACTTCTGCATCTGAATTGTCTCAAAGACTTAAATCGAAGTCACCAGCCTTGTCTATCAACGCCATCATTCCCGAGGATGATCAAAGTACCAAGCCCAAGCATAATGCTCCCTTTCACCCAACAGTCACGTTCAGTGATTCGACCCTCACCGAGGAAACCTTTCGACAAGTCTGGGTTGAGGGTCGCCCGCTCGTTGTCAAGGGAGTTCTTGACAAGTTCCACGTAAAATGGACTCCACAATACTTCATCGAGAAATACGGTGACGTTAGCTGCATTGTCGTGGATTGTGTCACAGAGGTGCGACGAGAGGTCACAGTCGGTTGGTTCTTTGGCCTGTTCGGCAAATATGGCGAACGGGACAGCTCCCGTGTGTGGAAGTTGAAAGATTGGCCGCCATCAACAGATTTCAAGAGTGCATTTCCAGAGCTATATGATGATTTTTCCCGCGCTGTGCCGATTCCGAGTTATTGTCGCCGCGATGGCGTACTCAACATCGCCTCGCACTTCCCCCCAGACGTCGTCGCGCCCGACCTCGGTACGCTCTGGCCCTCCCTTCTACTAGATTTCAGAGGCTAATCTCAAGGAGGGTAGGCCCTAAGATGTACAATGCATTTGCCACAGTGGACGCAGACGGCTCCAAAGGCTCAACGCGGCTTCACATGGACATGGCGGATGCAGTGAATATTATGGTGTATGCAGAACCGTGTAGTGACGGCACACTCGGTGGCGCGCGTTGGGATCTCTTCCGTGCGGAGGACGCCCCAGCGATCCGGAAATTTCTGAGAGATCGCTTCAACCTGGCTGATGGTCTTGACCCCATTCATTCGCAACAGTTCTACCTCGATAAGCAGCTGCGTGCCGAGCTACACGCGAAGACAGGAGTGAGGAGCCACCAGGTGATCCAAAGGCAAGGCGAGGCGGTATTTATTCCTGCTGGATGCGCACACCAAGTGTGTACCGTTCGGCTTCTTATTTAGACTGAAAAGACATTGCTGACCATTGCTTTTTTTGATAGGTATGTAATTTGTCCGACTGCATCAAGGTAGCGGCGGATTTTGTCAGCCCAGAGAATATCGAACGATGTGCACGTCTGACAGAGGAGTTTCGAGCGCAAAACTTAGAGCGGATGTGGAAGGAAGATGTGCTGCAGTTGCAGACGATGATGTGGTATGCGTGGGTGTCGTGTTCGCGCCAATTGCCCTAGCGGCACGCGGTACTTGTGACCCGATTCTCTGTATTCTCGCATTTGGCACGAGACAGGAGCAGTGCACGCGATTTTGGATTTGTATGTATTCACCTCATAACCAGGCGGACACGGCACGGCACACTTGTATAATACATCGTATTACATAACGCCCGTTTTTCAGTAACAAATTCACGTGGCTGTACGTATCAGGCAGTACGTATCAGGCACTACGCTACGCATACCACGTTCGACAAACATCACGATCTTGGTAGCTGGACGGTGTCTGCAACACAAGGTAGAACGACAAATGCGATCCTTTCAGCTGTTACAACACCCAGAGCAACCCTGCCGGCTGGAACTAAACAAGTTCAGAAGGTTCCAGTAACAGGCATCCCCGTTTGGCTTCCTAGGCTAGCCTGCTCTGCCGTAAACGCCAAGTTTACCCGTGCTGATCCATGACTAATTTTTACCGTAGTCTTACCGTATGGGCCTGCCACTCATCTCTTAAAAGAGGTTCGGAATAAATAGGCGCGGTATACAGTCGCCCAGTGACCATGACCGACCAGCTTTCGCGGCAGACATCTACGGGTGATCAACTCGCAGCCATTGCCCATTTTCTTGATGAGCTCGAGCTCAAGACGCCCATAAGGCCCTTGGCAAAAGAGACCGACGGCAACACAGCCCTCCTCGACACCATCAACTCCCTCGTCTCAGTTGTACGTGTCATCTTTCCTTAATGACTACTAGCCTAGAAACCGACTTTTCGCCCTACTACTGGGCACTGGGATGCCGCAGGGCGCATTCATCGCGGGAGTCCAGACACAGATAATTGGCATCGTCGATACTAACAATACGACCGAACTCGGCCGTGCGACGAATTGGTTCGCCTTTGTTGGACTCACGCTCGATCTGATCGGAACGAGCTCAGGCGTGGCGCGCGCGCTCTTACTACAAGCGGCTATCCGGCGCTCCCACCGCCTCGTCGTGCGTCTCACGGGCCAGATCGATGGCGCGCGACATCAAGTGCGCGAGCTACAGCAGCGCGGCGTGGACCTTTCCGTTGACCCGCGCGCTCACGCGTCCCTCACACGCACCGTGCGCGGCATCTCGCAGATCGTAGCACTGCTTGCGGAGGACGGAAGGTTCGGCATGCAAGTCACAGATGTTATCACAGAGATCGAAGCTGCTGGCGAGGCAGCGCTCGATGCGCTGGGCACAGACTCTGCCTTGGGTAGGCGGAGGCGTCGCGATTTGTTTCATATGCTGTGGTTTGGGGATGTTGTACTGCAGCATGTCCACGTGGAGGGCCTCGGGCATGTTCCTGTCCTGTCGCTTGCGGGTGGGACGCTGTGTTTGCTCATGAGCGTGCTGTTGTATGCCGGGAGTTCGCAACCACGCAGCGTCTGGATTACATGCTCTACGATTTTCGTGGTCATGCTCACCTGCGTTCTGTTCCCAACTACCAATACTCACAGTAAGTCATTGCCTTTGTAGACGTGTGTGGCTGATTGGTTGATTTGAGCACAGAACGCAAGCGTGCCGTTCTTTACAATCGCGTCGAAGCGGTGTTACAACAATGTCCTCCTGTCGAACCACCAGTGTATTCAGACTCAGCTCCACATGAGAAAGACTCAAGTGCAAGCGCATAATAGTACATTTAGGTGACGGGTCTTGGCTAAGGAGTAGCTTATTACTGGAGGGTATGCACCGACTTCCTCCACCTTGGTTACAATCTAAATAGATTATTCCTTTTTATGAGACCTGCTATCTTCTAACGGACATTTGTGTATCGACTATACTGAACTAGTCCATTCTACCCTTCAGCGTGCGCGTGATGACCTTTTCTGGGGTACTGTAAAATTTTGTAATGATGAGCGATCAGAAATGATACTGCGTCAAACAAACTCACATTATATGTACAATGGCTCCCCAGCCTGAATACGCGTCGCGGTCAATAGAATTGAGAAGCGTTTGGCTGATTGTCTCGAAAAGGTCCTCCGGACCGAGGTCTGGTTCCCATAGACCCTCTGCAACACCAAACAGTTTATCTGATGCGGTCCCTGCTACGATGAAGTCCTCTGCAAAGTTCAGGCAGCCGATGAGGTCCGCGCCAGCGATGTATGGCTTGAAGCCGCCTGAAGGTGTGCGTTCTAATCCGGCAAGCACTGGCTCGGTAAAGTAAGGCCCGAAGCGCCGTGAGTAAAGTGTACTAGATACGAGATGAGCAAAGGTGGAGGGCTCGATGGCGCGGGATTCTTTGATGGTGAACATGTTCACGAGGTATCGGAAACGATCACGCCTGGTTGCTTATAAGCATGATACCACCATTATAAAGTATTGGGAAGAAGGTCGTACAGAGTTGTGATATCTGTTGCAAGGCCTGTGAGACCTAGGTATATCCTGTCGGACACCGGGAAGATCTATGTGCATGTATGCACGCATACTCAGTAATGGAACGGGATAGGGGGGGGGGGGCATAGCCTACCTTCTCAAAGTTCAACGCTACCGTCATTGCACCCGCACCAAGACGCAAGTCACTGGCGATTGCGACGCAATCTTTGCCGGCCATTGCGATGACCGACCCGCCATTATGATCCATTATAGACTGTGGATAAATAGATGGGCCACAGATGCACCATTCTAGTAATAAAGACAGCGCACCATCTTGGATTATCGAGAACGGGGATGCAGTAGATGTCACAGGTGCTTGCACGTACACGACCAACAAGTGCTTGTGCTTCACTTACGCGTTCTGTGTGTCACATCACATGCATCATCACACCTTGTCACGCTACTTTCACTTGCAATACTGTACAACGAGTATGGCTACATGTTATAATCGGCTATCGTACAATCGCGGTACATGATAAGTAACCCAACTATCAACGTATCGCTGGATCACTTCCCACTATTGAGCTCTTCCGCGCGGGCACGCAACTCTTCGCGGGTCTATGACGGATTAGACCATATCGAAAAGTATGAAGTTGATCGGAGCATACCTTGGGTTTTTCAAGGCTCTTTAAGATATCCTCTGAGGGGATGTGAGGATCCCGGGCATGGAAAGCCTTATGGTATGCTTCCGTTCCAGCCTGTGGATTGACGGCGTGGCCGTGCTGCGGACCCCCAGCGAGGTCTGCGGGGTCATTAGTTTTCTATTGTTTTTGTCAGAATTCCGAGCGATGCAGGAGTGCATGGGTGACGGACAGCGGGGTGAGGCTGGATTGTATACGATTGCTCCTGTTGCTTGTTCGTGGACATGGTGATGGTGGTGTAAGTCGAGGGGGTGATGTCATTGAAATATGCCCGCGTGATCCCGGGCGATGCCCGGCCCGTGTCTCAGGGATGTGTCGGGGCGAGAAAGACAAACGCGAGGCGATGCGGCACTCTGCCAACTTGAACTGCCATGCCTTCCTCCTCCACCCTTTCTGCCAACGATAGAAATATCATAAAGTCTGTCATTCCATCGTCGACGAAGATCTTAGCCGCTTCTCTCGCTCGTATATATTTTGCCTACCCTGATCCCCACTCGTGGTCATATAGTGGCTTGCAAGGCGCTCTCTTACTGGTATCAGACAGCGGCCGAGGTGCTCATTTCTTATGCCTCGTCGACCTCGTAGGCACCCGTGGTAAACTTTGGGAACACGAGTTTTATAACGATATGGATTATTATCAAGATCGCATCTTCTTTCATACCTTCGCGGGCGATGTGTGTGCTACATACAGTCCCTTGTTCTACATCGACTAACATCCATGGGACAGGACTGCATGATTGGATTGGTCTTTCCCGCTGAGAATGATGCGAAGAATTTTTATAAGCATGTGGGGAACCGCAAAGAGCTCAAATGTACGTCCTCTACCTAATAGTAGGGACATTAACTCATTCTCGCAGCGAAAGCCAAGGCAGACTCGGGAGCTCCGAAAAAGAAGAGTCTAGCCAAGGGAGGGATCGATAAATCCCTTATCTCTGCGCCGACAGCGGGGTCATTCGTCCATGTTGCCCACATGGGTTATGATCCAGAGAAGGGCTTCACATCTTCTGGCGTCGACCCCTCTTGGATTGCATTCCTCGGTGATCTCAAGGCCCATGGCGTTGATGAGGCAGTCATCGCAGAGAACATGGACTTCATCAAGACATTTGTCCGTGGCGCCCAGGAGAGTGGAGCAGCCAACGGAGGACCAAAGAAGAAGAAACCGCCACCGCCAGTATCTAGACGAGCTGCGCATGCACAGCAGGACTCAACTTCATCAACAGCCACGCCGCCTCCCACTCTACATCCTCTGCCCCCGTCCCGGGGCACACCTCCCCTCCATGCTCTCCCTTCTTCCGCAAACACGCACTCTCCTGTCACTCGGTTACCTCCGCGTGCTCCGCTTCCGCCTTCCCGCACGTCGGTAGCCCCGCCGCCTCCAGCCCCTCCTCCAGCCCCGCCACCTGTACCACCTTCCCGCCCTATCTCAGTCGCTCCACCCGCGCCGCCACCGCCACCTCCACCCCCCGTGGGCCGTCCGGCTGTACCTGCACCGCCACCGCCTCCGTCCGGAAGACCAGGGCCTCCATCTGCACCGCCGCCTCCTCCTCCCCCAGTGAATGGTTCTGGCTTTGCGCCTCCCCCCCCCCCCCCCCCCCCCCCCCCCCCCCCCCCCCCCGGGGG
>Ga0137358_10001765_pt1 | contig 11959 bp, 11 predicted proteins | sample Mad1_20_16metaG_FD_105551 | JGI IMG/M metagenome (GOLD analysis project Ga0137358, IMG submission 105551) | Vadose zone soil microbial communities from Angelo Coast Range Reserve, California, USA - Mad1_20_16 metaG | ecosystem: Environmental > Terrestrial > Soil > Vadose zone | place: USA... | reverse complement strand
GTGGATACTAAACGAAATCCTCAACGGCTGCATCCCAGCCGGGAGACCAGAGATGACCGTGCACTACGCACAGAGCGTGATGAATACCCGCGAGTTGCATCCCATCCTCCGCGCATGGCACCTACTCAAATTTCTCCGCGCCCACATGATCCTCGCCAAAAAGGGTTCAGCCTCGCCCTCCGGCGCGGAAAGCGTTGCAACGTGGGTAGAGTGGATGGTCGCGCCGGACCCGACGCACAAACATGATGAAAACATACTGAAGGAACACGCAATCGTATCTGCCCTCGAGCTCTGCTACCGCTGCAAAGACGTGCATTCAGCGCTTCGAATAGTCCGTGCCGTGATCTCGGACGACTCGCAGGGTCCAACTAGCATACGCGGTGCTGGCTCCTTTTCCGTACCGGTCGAGGCCTGGACGTACCTATTTCACCTCGCGACTAAGGCGTCCCCGAATGAGATACGGCAGTGTCTCGAGCTCTTGAACACACACACCTCTATTCTCGGCGTTTGGGAATCGACTTTGGCCGGAGAACGGCTGTCACTGCCGGAGAAGACAGTTCATGCATCACTCGCACGCCATATCGTCCAGGCGCTCAAAACGCCTCTGCCATCTTCGGATCGCGAGGGTGCAGAAAGGTCAGATGTCGCAGAACCTGAAGAATGGTCTAATATTCGAAAACTGGCCGAGTTATTCTTGGAAAAGACATCCAGACGAAAGAGTTGACCAGGTACCATGAATCTTTACGCCATATACTTAGACTATTTCGAGCGGGAACACTCTTCCTTGTCATCACTTTTCGTTCTTTACTAATATAATATCCACTTCCCTAACTTACGCAGCAACAGAATTTTGATTCGTCGTACCGCTCGTTCTGTAGCCTTCCCAAAAGTCCACCGGCAGGAATGCGATTACCTCCCAGACTACTGTATGAGTTCAAAGTTCCGAAAAGCTGTCCGTGGGTATGACTATGTGTGAAAAATCAACACGAGGTATCCGTGAATGCAAATGTAGCTGGGGGTAACGTATTAAGGAGGATGCAGACCGCGACCTGGGGATGTACTGTACAGTTACTTATTATTGAGACAACACTCTTGGCAAGAGGCAGTGCGTGAACGTATGAAAGACCGACCAAATGCGAGAAACTTCGCACGTAAGACAATTAAATTAGAAAAACACCGGCCTACTGAACCACCCCATAATACGGAGCTCATGCAACAGACTTGGGCCGATCATCCAAGGATCGCCCTTTAAATCCACCACTCCCTGTTTGGAGGAAGGCGGGAGAAGGCGGGATGAACGTGTCGTCGGTGAGTGCCATCGAGACAGGTTCATATCCGAGCTGTGATGAGTAGCGATGCATCGATTCGGGCGGTGGGGTAAACGTGTCTGAGGATATCGTTCCAAGAGGCATTGGATATGGAGTGAGCCGCCGGTTCGTCCTCCGGTTCCGCGAAGATGATGCATTACGACGACGATAGATATAGACAAAAGCGGCAATAACGAGTAAGAGGATAACGAGGGCGTTCAGCCCGAGGATCGCAAGCATAATGGGGAAGTAGGTGTTAATCTTGTTGAGCGTATTTGTGATTGTGTCCGATAGGGAGACAGTAGTTCTGCCAGAAGAAGTCGCTGCCGAATTTATTGAATTGTACGAAATATTCGTGCGGGGAACACTGCCTCGAGCGGTTGCAAAGTCCTTGGACGCTCCATTCGGGTCGATGAGGGAAAGAAATTTGAGGTAAGGATCCCCCATCTTTCCGGAATCATCAAAATCGCCAAAGTCATACACAGAATACACAGAACGGAGGACGCTATCGCCAAGAATCATATCACTGGTTTGTCCACAACGTTCTGTTTAGCGGGAATTCTGAATCGCCACGAGGGAAGTACATACAAGTGACCGGAGGCTATGGCTGAAATGTCCTGGGGAACGAAAGAGCCCACGCAATTGTTTGGATTGGTGCTGCCTTTCGGAACTACGTCAAGAGGGTGCAGAGGGAAAACTTGGCCACTAGAGAAATCGTCAGGTTGCATAATATCACACAGACAAATGTCCTTTACTTGATCTGTATGGCGATGTCGATCTCTGTACCGCATGGGACCGACCATAACCCAGCTTGTGGGTCTAGTTGTGCCCCTGGGACATTCCCGTAGATCGCCTCGCACACTTCAGGTGGTGCGTAGCTGTGGGACGCTCTAGAACGCGAAACTAGCTACAAAAGAATGCAAACACACCTGTAAGACGTCCCACTATCCAGTAATGCAACCGCTCTGTTTGATGGTGCATCCGGGACGGTACTAGTCATGGGGACAGTCGTATTCCCACTGGCATCCAAAATGCCCTCTAGTATAACGGTCCAGCGCGTGGGGTTAGCCACAGGGAAGGTGGGGATTGGAGGAGTCTGGTTGACCGCAGAGTAATCGGGGTCAAGTTCGCCAATAAGAAAGGTTCCCTCGACATCAGCAATCGGGTCAGACGATCTTTGCAAAGAGATCGCTATGAAATTCGGTTCCTTGGGGTTTGCACTAAAAAGGTTGTACAGAAGGCTACGTCCTGATGACGATCCCGTCTTATTGACGACGGCATCGATACTAGAAAGAGAAGTAAAGCCTAGACCCATGATTCCGCTCGCGCCATACGTGACGGCAGGGTTCTGGGCACTAGATACGTCGAGAAATGCTTGATTTGGGATGGATATGCTGAAGGCGAATGATCTCAGAGTATAGGAAATGAAAAGGGAATGACATACCCAGAAAATTGTACGGTAGAGTAAGATATGCGCCCGAAAGCCCACCCGATGCCATACTGCGGAGGTCAATTGAGCCGAGTACACCGTATGAATGGGGAGCGATGATGGCTCACAGTCAGATTGTAGGTTGCTGACTACTATGGAGTTAGCTGCCATGCAGTACGAAAACATAAAACAAGCACCCACTGATTGGTTCGAGTTGGGTAACGGTGAATTTTGGCCCTTTATCCAAAGGTCAGATGAGCCAGTGTCCATTTGCAGATGATAATCTATGTATTAATGAGAGACCTCTCTGAAATTAGGTCCGGACACATACCAACGCCTCCGAGTGTGATCTAGAGGGAGAGTTAATAAACGAATTCAAGTACTTAAGCACCGAACATACATTAGCAACGTAAATCATGTCATTGACGGAACTTAGAGCGAGCTCTAAGCGCACAACACATTCCCGACGACAAAGAGCACACACCTGAGATCAGCACCATCTGGCAAAGCATTGGAGTGCGAGGCAAAGACATGAGGACTGTAAGACGATATGCTTGTGGACCCAGATCTCCTCCAGAGCGATTGTCTGCTCGCTTTCCTCACTGGTAACTTGAGAGCCAGCGAAGTTGCGGCGAAAAGAGCGAAAGAGTACAAAAGAATGGCGAGTTTCATTTCCAAAAGGAAAAGAGAAGGGAATGAGAGAAAAGAAACGAGCGTCGGATGGAAATGAAGGTGTAACCGTGAAGGGGGGAAGGCGGAGAGCTTCGGAGAGCTTCAAATTGAGGGGAGACGAGCTCGGAAGAAAGCCAGGTACGAGGCAAAGGTCACTTGTGGGGAGGTTCAAGTGACCCTCGCGAGGTTTCCTGCGTGCCCTCCATCGTCTGACGTTCTATAGTCTTATTATCCCCAAGAATCATCCGCCGTAGATTCAGAGTTTCCCGGAATAAAACGTAATTCTCCACTCGACTCTTCCCATGACCCCTTCTCGCGCTGCCATTCTCCGGCTCATCAACGTCTCCCAGCATTCCAACTGCCCTTGTCATGGATCTCACACATCTCACAATGCCCATGCGGCCTTCAACCAGCTCAGAAGACTCGCGACACCTGTCGAAAAGGTAGACAAGGAATATGCCTTCGAGGTATTTTAGCTTCCTCTTTGCTTGCATGCTATGCTGGGGCCATGACAATCTTCCGATACAGGTTGCTGCATCTAATCTTCGCTTTGGAGATGGTGTCACTCGTGAGGTCGGTATGGACTTGAAGAACATGAAAGCAACCAAAGTCGGTTCTGCGTTCTCAGATGTGGTTCAATGCTGATACGATAAATGCTATAGGTGGCTGTTTTCACGGACCCCAACGTTGTCAATCTTATTCCTATGAAGATGGCATGTCGGTTCACTGTTGTTGTGTCACGTTCGCACCTGACCTTACCTCAAGGCAATCGAGTCGCTCTCATCGCAACAGGACTTACGTTTTGAGATATTCGACCGAGTTGTGACGGAACCAACGGAGGAGAGTTGGCGAGAAGCAATCGCCTGGTCGAGGCAGCATGATTTCTCCCACTTCCTTGCGTACGTGGCTCGACCACTATGAGTGGCTATTATGGCTCATCTGCAACTCAGCGTCGGTGGTGGAAGCGTTATTGACACGGCTAAGGCTGCCAATCTGTGCGCTGCCCGTCTTTAAATCCAGCGGCCGTATTGATCTCTTCGAAGGTTCACAGTATACAAGGATGCAGACCTGTATGATTTCATTAACGCCCCCATAGGGAAGGGTCTGGCCATCTCCCAGCCCCTACGCCCTCTAATCGCGGGTAAGTATAATGCATGCTGACCTTCTATTAGCTGACTCTGGATCATCAAGTTCCAACTACTGCTGGGACTGGCTCTGAAACGACTGGTACCGCTATTCTTGACATTACTTCCAAGTCTTTCAAGACCGGCATTGCCAGTCGCGCGTTGAAACCCACTCTTGGAATCGTTGACACGTTCAACACAGAATCTTGCCCCACCGCCGTGCACATTAGTGCAGGCCTTGATGTGCTCTTCCATAGTTTGGAAAGTTTCACAGCAATACCGTTCGTTGTCATGTCCCTCTTGTTACTCAGATTTAACCGCTTGTTGTAGATACACAGAACGCACACCAAGACCGGCAAACCCCATCCTCAGACCTGCGTATCAGGGCAGCAATCCTGTAGCTGATATATTTTCCTCCTGGGCCCTAGAGCAAACCGTGAAGTATCTTCCTAGGGTGGCCAAAGATAAGGACAATGTCGAAGCGCGTCGTCAATTACTGTATGCTTCTGTCTTGTTGGGGTGAATGAGGCATTCATCCTTTTTTTTTAGATTGGCGGCATCTTTTGCTGGTATTGGGTTCGGTAATGCTGGCGTCCATCTTTGCCATGGCATGAGCTATCCAGTAAGACCATTGTTTGTGTTCTCGACGTCCATCCACACTCATGTTTTCAGATCTCGGGACTCAATAAGAAGGGCCCTAAGTATCAGCACGCTGGCTATCAAGTCGACCACCCAATTATACCCCATGGGATCAGCGTCGCTCTTACTGGCCCTGCCGTCTTCCAATTCACTGCGCCTTCCTCTCCTGACAGGCACCGCCAGGCACTGGCCGTTTTCAAGCAAACAACTCTCCTCGACCAGTCCATAACCTCTATTCCGGATAGTGCTGTTGGCTGTCACCTTTTTGAAGCGATTGCATCCTTCTTGGATGGCCTTGGTGTACCAAGGGGTCTCGAAGCGGTCGGATACTCGAAGGAAGACGTTCCGATGCTTGTAGAAGGAACGTTGCCACAACGGCGTGTTCTGGATCTTGCTCCGGGGGTCGGGGATGTTGCCGGTGAGGACGGCAGGGAGCACTTGACGAGAATTTTGGAAGCTTCATTAAAGTACTGAAAATGTCTTCATTCCATACAGCCAAGAAGGCTCATTATCTCATTCATGAGAAGCTGTAATTCTAGCAACTCGTTGGGATTTGAATATCAAATGCAATGTATTCTCCCGAAGCAGATAAGATAGGACTCATGCAAAAACAGACAGATCACGAGACGTTACTTTGAATGTTGGGCTGCACATTTACAGTCATAATTTTAGGGTTAGGGTAGCTTTTTGGACATCAAAAACACTACTGCTCATTCATCTGACACAAATTTAAAAAAAGGCTTCCACAGAATGTCTGGAAGACCTTTTTGCATCTTCTGTGGAAGGGGTTTTCCCAATGCTCACCCCAGTCAATATCCTTAGGCATTTTATCAGTTTGTCACACTTTGGTCATGTGATGTGTCTGTTTTTGCACGAGTCCTATCTTAACTTTACACTGAGAGAGCCATCTTGTTCCATTCGACCAAATCCTGAAATCTGACCAAATTTCCTCCGAATATATCCAAGGCACTTATCACATTGGCGATCAGAACAGGCATAACGCAGTAATGCCGAGTAGCTAACCTGCCATAGGTCAGATCAACTCTTCCATCGGAAAGCCGCTGGACCGTGCTCAAGTCCGAAATATCTTAATGCGAGTGAGAAAACAAGCCAGTATAGCCATAGCAATCTCACCCTTAGCACCCCCCGCATAAGTCGTTGGTATGGTTGTCCGTTTACCGAGGACTACTACCGTTAGGGCTGAAGGGCAAGGCTGCGTGAAGACGTACAAGCAACTAGATCCTCGTCAATACCCTGGCAGAGACCTTCCACATCCGCCGCATGCACAAGAAATTCGCTTTCACCACACATGAGTGACGCACTTCATGACGGCACTGCATTCCTACCTGCAATAATTCGATAGCAAGTCTAATGTCTCTGTAGGAAGCTTCAGCATATATGGCTCGGCGACAGAGGCCAGCCACTTCGTGCCTTGAGAGACTTCGGTGTCAGTGATATCCTGCCACTTGTTCATCGCTACCATCCACTTCTGCCCTCTTCGTCGGCAACTGCTTAACATCTAGAGAAGATTCTTAGTGCAATTCCGGCCAGCAGACACACCTGATGTCGACGACAAGGCGCCCCTTCCCCACGAGAGAAGATATTGTCTGTAGTCTTTCAAGCGAGAACTTTTGTTCAGGAAACAAATACGAAGTGACGATAACCTGAACAGAAGAGCTCTGTTTATTACGGAGATTTGGCATAAAAAGCCTCACCTTGCTGGCACCGTACTCTATCCATGACAACGCATTCCTATCAGTTATTCCACCTCCAATCTGTAGTCCCCCTGAGTGTCCATATGTTCATGACCGGCCTACGAATGAGACAGAACCAAAGCCAACCTGGCCAGGCTTTCAACGCATCCTTAGCTGCCTCATCGTTCCCCGGCCCAAGTTTGATCAAATGTCCGCCTTCCTGTCCATGTAGTTTGTACAGCCGTGCAAAATCTCTGGGCGTTTCTCTTCATGCCAAGTTAGCTGGATTGGGCAGGGAGTAGGACCCCACAGCGCACTTTGCGACAAAGTTTGTTTTCAAGGACCCAGGGTCTGTTTCGGAGAGTGTACCGCCAACAATTTGCTTCACATGACCGTCGTGAAGATCAATACAGGGGCGAAATAAGCTCCTTCGCGAAGTCATGAACACCGCCCGAATCAGAGGTGGAAGTGGGCCTACCGGCGTCGGGCCGGGGGTGGGAACTGTGGCTGAAGAACTGTAAAGTTTGTCCTCTTGCAACAAGACATCGATCAACGTAATACATTCAAGGTCGTCTTCAATGTAATCAACTCTGTTCAAATTATTATGTTCCATCGCTCATACGCTTTCCTCTCTAGATTCTTCTCGCGAGATGCCAAATAAGGTCAAGGCAAATGAGCTTCAGTCAAAGTACGTCTAGATTTCAGTGTCTCGCCTTGCAAGTTTGCTGAAAGCAGATGTGTTCGCCCATCAGGACCAGGAGTGACTTGACGAAGCAATTGGACGAGCTGAAGCGTGAGCTTCTCACATTGCGGGTACAGAAGATTGCTGGTGGCTCAGCGTCCAAGCTGACCAAGATGTATGTTTGCATTTCTCGTTCTGTGTGACCTGGGCTTACCTATGTGTAGTAACACCGTGCGCAAGTCGATTGCCCGGGTGCTCACCGTTACCAACCAAAAAGCACGCCAAAATGTTCGGGAGTATTACAAAAATAAGAAGTACCTTCCGCTTGACCTCCGACCGAAGAAGACTCGTGCTATCCGGCGGCGATTCACTAAGGTAGCTTACATCCCTATGTCCTTTTCACCGACATCGGCTGAGACTTTGGGTCGTAGCACGAGAGGTCTCTTAAGACGCTCAAGCAAACTAAGAAGGATGCTCACTTTCCACGGAGGAAGTATGCCGTCACGGCATGACACAACCCAAGTATTGTTCTATGGGACAAGTCATCTTGACTTCTACTCATAATATGTTCACATGCATCGCGCCGTATTTCATATATTGCATCATGCACAACTTGTTAGGCAAATAGGGTGTTTGAGTGTCATTACCACGGAAATCGAGACGATGTACATTTCCCCCATCATGAAAAGCTCTTCACGGTCACCGATTCACCACTTCTCCTTCACCTCTATGGCGACTACTCTGCATAGTCGCTTGGCCCGTTAGTGCGGATCTACTACCATGCTTCATATCGGTTGGCGGCCAGGTCGGAGTGTTTTGTCCTGCGCCCACCCGCTTAATGTCTCGTTTACCCATACATAGTGACACAGTGCATAGAGCTTCCTACAATCATGAGAAGCGTGCATTATTCGAGTAGCACCAAGATTCCAAGCTCTCAGATGTCAAGTCGTAGCTTATCATTTAGCGAAATCATAAATAGCGGAATGAAGTCCGAGTTGCTCTAGTCGCTTTTGGAACGGGTAGATAGGTCAGGGACAACGCCTTCATCCTCTCGACGGCCGGTTATTTTGACGAAACTTTCCATAGCGTAATCTGCATTCGTAAACTACACAAAATGTTAGCGAAGGATAGGATGCGGGGTGAAATAAGGTTACCCATTGCGCGAAATCTCTCAAAAAGCTAGGAAACAGGCGCAACAGCGGGGTGAAGTTTGCAAAGAAGGGCAAGTAGATCGTCTGCGAGTGCTGCTCGTCCAATGCTCTTATAATTGCCTTTACAATGGTGATCGGCTCCAAGGAAGGGAAGAAGAAGCGAAAAAGCCAGTTGTTGGGGAGCCGGATGGTCGAGAAAAGAGGTGTTTGAATGTGGCCTGGGATGACTAGACTGGTACGGATCTGGGGTGTGTGATAACTAGCTTGCCGGAGTTAGATATCGTCCTGTAATCCGGCTTCGATGGGCGCACCGGTTGTCAAGTTCATACCGCAGCGACTCATGTAATGAAATTACGGCAGCCTTGGATGCATTATAATCGGCTATGGCCATTTCAGTGTGAAGATTAAGATTAAGTCACAATAACATCGTGCAAACAACGAACTCAGCTGCGCCATCCCGTAGAGGCCGGCGATAGAAGCTACGCTGACCTGTACGGCTCGTCAGGAATATTAGTGAGGACGAGCACGGGGATAACTGACGATGTGACCAGACTTATTTCTGATCATTTCGGGGAGAAATGCCTTCAAAGTCCAGAAGTGGGCAAGAGCGTTGACATCGAAGGTTCTGACGTATAGGTTAGATGACTGCTTATTTGGCAGTAAGAAGTAAGGAAAAGCGGACTGCCTAATATCTTCAGGTGAGAGGTCCAGGATGAGCTTTCCTTGGACGACGCCGGCGTTGTTAACCAGTACAGTGGGATGGCCGATCTATAAAATGTGGTCTATGTAGTGTGAAACGGAGGGGGATGGCTACCTACTTCTTCAATGACCTTCTTCGCCACTGCCTCGACCTCCTCCAGGTTTGAGATATCGCATTTATAATAAGCGATGTTATCTGAAAACTGATTGAAGGGACGGTTGTAAGTTCTAGAAAGGGGTACGAACAGTTCTCGGTGACGATAGGCTTCACGTCAAGGACAACAACTGTGACATTGCGGACTGCCAAAGTGTTTGCGAGTAGCTCCCCAATCCCAGAAGCACCTGTGTAGATGGTTCGAAGGTACGCAGCGAGAACCGCGACTGACGCGCACCTCCTGTGATGAGTACAATTTGTTCACCCCAGTCAACTGAGCCTGGCCCAAATAACAAATTCCCTTGATTGCGATATAACCTCGAGTACCATTTCAAAAACCCTTGGTGAAAAGGTTCGTCACAGATATCTGATCTTAGAGGAGACAACGCACAGAATGACGATACCAATACCCAATACACGGATGCCACTATGACGGGAGTATCATTTAATCTTTGTACCTGGGAATAAAAGAAGATAGGCAAAAAGAAGAGAAAGAATGGGCCTAATAACGGTGTTCCGTCAGAATATTCTATCGAGGGGGAGGAATAACAAGGCTTGCTGAATGCAGTGTGCGATAACACCTTGACAACCAGGTCGACGTCGAAGTTGTCGAAGATGAGAACAGGTTCACCGGGAGATTGAGAGTTGTGCTCCATTCTTCGAGAGCTTGGGTACGAGTTACACCTATGAATAATAAATCCAAGGGCCAGCCGTGGTGTTTAGATGAAACGTAACGAAACAAGCACAGCCACGTGGGGACGCGTCGCCACTGACCGTTCCGCGCTCAAGTCTGCCAGCGGCACTGGCATTGAAGAATGCCACAAACACGCAGAAGGCGGGATAATGCTGCAGCATCGCAGAGGAAAATAAAGCAGACTGCGACAGTCCCCGTTCCCTCTCAAGCTCACCAGCCCCCACAAGTACCGCCTGAGGGAGAGGAAAGGAAGAAGTCCCGTCTTTATCTCGCACTTGTCTTCCCGATACTGTTGCTCATCGCGTCGAACTCGCTCGTCGCCTTTCTGTATATCCGCGCATTGGATCCATTGTATGGGAGCGTTCCCATCAATCTTCACATAGAAAAGATCGTCTGGACTGCGACCATCGCTGGCGCCTTTGGACCTGTGCCACCTCTATGGCCATCTTTCGCCGTCTTTGGTGGCTTGGTCACCTCGATTCCCGCTTCTTCTCACTGGATAGCACTCTATACCGGAAGGATCGAGAACCCCGCCGTTGGTTCCACTGTCACGCACCTGGTCGTCCTCTTTCCAGTTATTTACTTTGGTGTCTCTCTGGTGAAACGGATAACGGTGTGGACACACGGTCCTTTCTGCGTTTCTTCACGCGCTCACATTGTTTAGGCTACATTCGAGTCTTATACATCAGATAATATCACTACACGCTTTACCGTCCTTCCGGCGTGTGCTACGAGCGTTACTGGACTTCAACCCGTGTGGAGCAGCGTGATAGATTCGTATCGCTTCGGATACTCTGATAGTGACATCGTGGGTGGTTCGACTACCTGTCCCCACGTCTAAGCTTTATAATTTTTCCTAGCTTCGCATAATTGGTGGCACTATCATTGCACTCTATGCCTTTGCATCAGCCACTTCGATGACATCTTTCCTGAGGCGGCAGCGTAATTCGGACGAACCCTCGTCCGCTGATTCCGCAAGCTGGATCTTTAGGCTTGTTATCCTGACCCTTCCCGCTCTGCTTTGGCTTTCGAATCCTCCTCTGTTGCCGCAGCCTATGACAGAACCTTACACACACCCGAATTTCCCACTACGCATACTATCCTCTGTACCATCCGTCACGGGCAGAGTAATTGTTGGCGAGTTTTTGCCCTCTGACTCTTGGGTACCAGACGCGCCCGAACGATACCCAACTTCCTTCAGATATCTCCGCGCATCGCATTCTATCTTGGGTGGCGTCTGGATCGGGGACAACGTTTCGACACGAAATAATGAGTCACCCGCACTCGACGCCACTGGTACTCCTCTTGGAGATTCCATTTATAGCGCATTTGTGTTGCAAGAAGCCGTTCGCTTGATTGACGGGACCGATCGAGGGGTGCCAAATGGGCAGGAGAAAGCACTGTTCATGTACGCTTATCTGTCTTACACTATCCAAATAAAGCTTGATTTCTTATAGTGGGTTGGGTGCCGGTATCTCGGCCACCTCTTTTGCAAGGCAGAACATTGACATAACGGTCGTTGAAATCGACCCTGCAGTATACAACGCATCTCGGCAGTACTTCGGACTACCCGATCTGGACAGTGGTCGTGTCTACTTGGAAGATGCCCGCGTCGTTGTCGCAGAGAAGCGGCGATCAGCGATACAATCTAATGTCGAAAAATATGACTATGTGGTGCATGATTGCTTTTCTGGCGGCGGAGTGCCACCACATC
>Ga0137358_10001764_pt1 | contig 11959 bp, 7 predicted proteins | sample Mad1_20_16metaG_FD_105551 | JGI IMG/M metagenome (GOLD analysis project Ga0137358, IMG submission 105551) | Vadose zone soil microbial communities from Angelo Coast Range Reserve, California, USA - Mad1_20_16 metaG | ecosystem: Environmental > Terrestrial > Soil > Vadose zone | place: USA... | reverse complement strand
CGATCTGACCGCCGGTGACTGCATGACCCGCGACCCCAAAACCATCCATCCGCAAGAATTCGCCGCGACTGCTCTAGCCATCATGGAAGAAAAGAAAATCACTTCCCTGGTTGTGGTCGACGGCAACCACAAACTCGAAGGAGTCGTTCACCTGCACGATCTATGGGGCACAGAAATGCTGTAGCGCCGGCATCCCGCCGGCTGTCCAGAGGGCATCCTGCCCTCGGTTAGCCAAGGCCCCCCACCTTACATGCAGCGCTACAATTGGATTTGAGGTTCATCCATGTACCACTACGATCCGACGACTGCGCTGGAAGAGCTAGCCGAAGAAGCACTGCTTCCCAATCCCGTCCGCGTCCGGGACATGATCCTGCGTCGCCGCCTGAAACCAGAGGACTCGCTGGAGTTGAACCGGCTGTTCACTGAGTACCAGAAGTTCTTCGGTGAGACTCAGAAACTCGGCAAACAGATTCTCGGAGAACTGGTCGCGAAGTAAGGGTCGGATTCAGCCTGGGCTTCGGTCGTCGTTGTCCCGTCTGGGCCGTGAGACTCTTCGGCACCGTCGCGCTTTTAGCGGAGCCGCAATACTCTCTATCTTTATCTGGGCTTAGCCCGTCATCTGGGCTTGGCCCGTCAGAAAATTTGCCCGAGCGCCAGCGATGGACGGCCCTTGCTCCGTTGTCCCGGCTGCTACAATAACCAATTCTTGACTCAACGGAATCCTAAACTTATGCATCGTTGGTCCGAACTCTTCATTCCCACCCTGCGCGAAGCTCCGGCCGACGCCGAGGTCGTTAGCCACAAATTCCTGGTTCGCGCCGGCTACATCCGCCAACTTGCCGCAGGAATCTACTCCTACATCTTCCTGGGGCAGCGCTCCTTCAACAAGATCATGAACATCGTTCGCCAGGAGATGGACACCATCGGCCAGGAATTTTTCCTGCCCGCAATCCACCCGCGCGAAATCTGGGAAGCCAGCGGCCGCTGGGCCGTCATGGGCGACAACATGTTCCGGCTGAAAGACCGCAAGGGCGCCGAACTTGCCCTGGGCATGACCCACGAAGAGGTGATGACCGACATCGCTCGCAAGGAACTGCGCAGCTACAAGCAACTACCCCAAATCTGGTATCAGATCCAAACCAAGTTCCGCGATGAGCCGCGGCCGAAATCGGGCCTGCTGCGCGTGCGCCAGTTCATCATGAAGGACGCTTATTCCTTCGACATCGACGGCGCGGGCCTGGACGTTTCCTACAAGAAACACTACGACGTCTACTGCCGCATCTTCGACCGTTGCGGCCTGAAATACATGGTGGTTGAAGCGCACTCGGGAGCGATGGGCGGATCGCAATCGCACGAGTTCATGATACGCACGCCCGCCGGCGAAGACCTGATCGTCAGCTGCGAAAAATGCAACTATGCCGCCAACATGGAGAAGGCCACGTCGAAGCTCGCGCCTGTCGAAGACTTGAAACCCGAAGGCGATGGAAAGCCTCTCGAAGTCCACACTCCGGGACAGAAGACCATTGAAGACGTAGCCCGTTTCCTGGGGGTCTCTCCGAAAAACAAAATCAAAACGCTGGCGTTGATGGCCAGTGAAGTCGACGCCAAGGCGGGCAAGACCAAGCCCCGAGCGGTCATCCTGCTTCTGCGCGGCGATCACCAGATGAATGAAGCCAAGCTCTCGACTGCAGTTGCGGGACGCGAAACGCGCCCCATGCAGGAAGACGAGATTCAGGCGCTGTTTCGCTCGCCGGCAGGTTTCCTTGGACCTCTCGGTATCGAGTGGGCCAAGAGCCTGAACGACGGCGACAAGCCCATCCTGATCGTGGACGAAGCGCTCCAAGGCCGCCGGAACCTGATCTCCGGCGCGAATAAAGAGGACTACCACGTCAAAAACATCACGCCTGAAGTCACTTTCCATCCAAGCGCGTTCGCCGACCTGCGCAGCGTGACCGCTGGAGACGCCTGTCCCAACTGCGGCGAACCGCTGCGCATCGATAGCGCCGTCGAGATCGGCCATATCTTCAAACTCGGCTACAAGTATTCGGAGTCCATGGGGGCACGCGTACTCGACCGCAACGGCAAGGAAGTCACGCCCATCATGGGCAGCTACGGCATCGGCATCGAGCGCATCCTCACCGCCATCGTCGAACAAAACAATGACGACAACGGCTTCTGGCTCCCGCCGCAAGTCGCTCCGTTCGAAATCGTAGTCGTCCCCACAAACGTCGGCGACGACAAGATCCGCAGCACCGCAGACGACATTGCCCACCGCCTCGAAGCCGCCGGTTTTGACGTGTTACTAGACGACCGGGACGAACGGCCAGGGGTGAAGTTCAAGGACGCTGACCTAGTGGGCATACCCTTTCGTGTCACCGTGGGCAAGAAGGTTACCGAAGGTACTGTCGAGGTGGTTCAGCGCTCGACACGGGAAATGCGCGATGCTAGCATCAGCGCAATTACCGAACACTTTGAGAAATTGCTGAGGCCTGCGCACTGAAGCTTTCCTCTTCGGCCGCCTGGCTCCAGATGAAAACTTATGGGCACGATTAGACTGATTCTGGTATTCGCTCTGCTGGCCGGCCTGGTATTCGTCAGCGCAGAGGTGATCCCGCCTTATTTTTCGGACTACGAGTTCCAGGACACCCTCGAGAGCGAGGCTCGCCTGGGCACCTACAGCACTAAGGGCGACGACGTCATTCGGGACGCGGTCTTCAAGAGGGCCCAGGACCTGGAAATTCCCATCACGAAAGAGCAAATCAAAATACAGCGCATCGGACCCGGCGGGAACGGCGTCATGATCGAGACGGATTACACCGTCCATATCGACCTGCCGGGATATCCCATGGACGTCCATTTCCACTCACAAAGCAAGAACAAAAACGTATTCTAGGGCTCTCCCGCTGCATCCAACGACCAATCGCGCGTGTTTGCCAACGCAAACCACGACCCTCGATCAAGATACGATCGCGGGTTCTCATTGGTATTCCCCGCCTGCCAAAGAGAAGGCGGCAGGTTAGAATAGGGGGAACGCTTCCCGAAGTCGCCGGTGAAGACCACCGTCGGGGCTCTGGCCGGGGAGACAAACGCGCGGGCGCATGGCTTCATCTAAATCAAAGTGTTGTTCGCGTTCGTAACTTTAGCCGTGTAACTCCGCCCATCGACGTGGCCATCAAACTCAAGATCCCGAAAGCAAGTAGTAAAGGAAAGAACGGCAAGCGCGCTTTTCCGCACGATCCCGTAGTGCGAGCATCGCTCATCGCCTTCTTTACGCTGTCGATGCTGATCGTCGGCGCCTTCTCCTATTTCTACGTGAAGTACGACCGTACCATCGAAAAGCGCTTCAGCAGCCCGGTCTTTAGCAATTCCGCCCGTATCTACGCCCTGCCCAAGACGATCCGTCCCGGCCAGAAGGCCGAAGCCCACGCGATCGCCGCCGAACTGAGGCACGCCGGCTATTCCGAAAAAGATGGCCAGTCGCCCTTGGGCAGCTATCGTCTGCTGCGCGACGGCGTCGAGATCACGCCCGGCCCCGAGTCCTATCACAGCCCCGACCCGGCCCGCATCGTCGTGCATGAGGGCAGGATCCAGAGCATAACTAGTCGCGGCAGCGATCTCTCCGCCTACGAACTCGAACCCCAACTGGTGACCGCCCTGTTTGACGCCGAGCAACGTTCCAAGCGGCAACTGGTGAAATACGACGAAATCCCCAAGATAATGGTCGATGCGGTCGTGTCTATCGAAGACCGCCGCTTCTTCGAGCACAGTGGCGTCAACTTCATTCGACTGTTTGAGGCTTTCGTAATCGACGTCACCCGGCAACGCCACGACCAGGGCGGATCCACCATCACCATGCAGCTTTCGCGAGCGTTCTTTCTGACGCCCGAAAAGACGATCAAACGCAAGCTGTCGGAAATCATGATCGCGCTCGAACTCGAGCAGAAATTCAGCAAGCAGCAGATCTTCGAGTTCTATGCCAACCGTGTAGACCTGGGCCAGCGCGGTTCTTTCACCATCAGCGGCTTCGCCGAAGCTTCGCGCTCTTATTTCAACAAGGACCTCAAGGACATCAGCCTGCCCGAGGCGGCCCTGCTGGCCGGCATCATTCAGCGCCCGAGCTATCTCTCGCCCTACCGCCATCCGGAACGTGCCCTCGAGCGGCGCAACACCGTGCTCGACGCCATGGTGGACACTCACGCCATCACCCGGGCAGATGCTGAGAAGGCCAAAGCCACGCCCTTGAAGCTCGCTCCTCCCAACGTCGAGGCCAGCGACGCTCCCTACTTCATCGACTTGTTGCGCGATACGCTCGTCAGCAAGTTCAACGAACGTGAACTAAACGATCAGTCCTACCGCATCTACACCACGCTCGATCCCGACCTGCAGCGGGCCGCGGCGCAGTCGGTCGAAACCGGCATCAAGCTGGTCGACGACCAGATTACGAAGATGCGCACCCACAAGGTGAAGGTCGGCAAAGGCAAGTTCGAAACCAAGGTGACGAGCGGACCGCAAGCGCAGGTAGCTCTGGTGGCGCTCGATCCCAACACCGGCGCGGTCTTGGCGCTGGTGGGCGGACGCAACTACGGCTTGAGCCAGTTGAATCACGCGGTCGCGAAGCGTCCGACCGGTTCCATCTTCAAACCTTTCGTCTACGCGGCGGCGATGAACACCGCGCTCGATGGCACCACCACCGTGATGACACCTGCATCCATGGTCGATGATTCCGCCTCGACATTCGCCTACGGTGACCAGATCTACGAACCGAGAAACTACAAGGAGGAGTACCACGGTCCGGTCACACTCCGCTACGCGCTGGCCATGTCGCTAAATAATGCCACCGTGAAGCTGGCCGAGCAGGTGGGCTATGAGAAAGTGGCCGATTTGGCCAAGACCGCTGGTATCACCTCTGTGAAAGCAACTCCGGCCATGGCTCTCGGCGCCTATGACGCCACGCCGCTTGAGATGGCCGGAGCCTACACGGCCTTTGCCAATCAAGGCGTCCGCACTTCGCCAATTCTGATCACCTCGGTCCGCAATTCCAAGGGCGACATTCTGCAGGACTACGTCCCCGACAAGCGCCCCATCATGGACTCTCGCATCGCCTATGTGATGACCGACATGATGGAAGGGGTCGTGAATTTTGGCCTTGGCTATTCCGCAGTGCGTGGCCGTGGCTTCCAGGCTCCCGCCGCGGGAAAAACCGGCAGCTCCCACGACGGATGGTTTGCCGGCTACACCAGCAATATCCTATGCATCGTCTGGGTCGGTTATGACGACTACAGCGACCTGCACCTGAGTGGAGCCCAGACCGCCGCCCCGATTTGGACCGAGTTCATGAAGAAAGCGTCGGCCCTGCCCCAATACTCCGACATGCGCTCCTTCAGCCAGCCCTCCGGGGTGGTCGACGTGCAGCTCGACAAGGCCACCAACCGCCTCGCAACCCCATCATGCCCTGAGACTTATACCGCAGCCTTCGTAGCCGGAACCGAACCCAGGGAGACTTGTGATCAGTCAAGCGGCGTAGGTGGCTTCTTCTCCCACCTGCTGGGTTTAGGGGATAAGCCCCTACCCCCACCGCCCGCCGGCACTCAAGCTGCCCAGGATGGCCAAACCGCCCAGGACGCCGAGAAAAAGAAAAAAGGATTTTTCGGCAAAATTGTGGGTATCTTTAAGGAGGACAAATCGGCTCCCCAGCCGTCCAAAGCACCGGACAACGGGGGATCCGAACCCCACTAGCGGGCGACGCGGTCGCGCCCGAAGCTCGGGCGAATGGGACGGCAGCCACGTCCGCTGCACCGTTTCAGGAGGTACCTCTCATGCCTCGTCGCTCATCGAGCATTGCCTTCCTGTTGCTGTTGGTTTCCCTCCACGCTCTGACCGCAACTGGTTTCTCAGCACAAGTTCCACCTAACGCGGACCAGGTTCAGATCAGTCCGCCTCCTTTCCGAAGCATAGAGCCCCCGGCTCCGGATGCAACTGCCGACTCACTGGAGAATCGGGGCGACGGTCTGCGCGTCCAGAAACTTTACCTCGATGCCATTGATTTCTATCGCGCCGCTCTCGCGAAGAAACCGAACTCCGCCGCTCTGTACAACAAAATAGGGATCGCGGAATTGCTTATGCAGCGCTGGTCCGACTCGCGCAAAAGCTTCGAACGCGCGATCAAGTCAGACCGCGAGTATGCCGATGCCTATAACAATCTGGGCGTGATTTTCTACATCGGGAAAAAGTATGGCAAAGCCATTGATCGCTACAACAAGGCGATCCACCTAAAAGACGACGCCGCGTCGTACTACAGCAACCTCGGCGCCGCTTTTTTCTCGAAGAAAGAATTCGAGAAGTCGGTCCTCGCGTATTCACACGCCCTGCAACTCGACCCCGACGTATTTGAAAGAACTTCAAAAGCCGGAGTTGCTGCGCAGATGTCCAAGCCCGAGGATCGGGCTCATTACGATTATGTAGTTGCCAAGTTGTACGCCAAGATGGGCGTAGCCGATCGTTCGCTGGAGTATCTGCGTCGGGCCATGGAAGAGGGATACAAGAGCATCGACAATGTCTACAAGGACGACGAATTCGCCGGCCTCCGCAAAGATCCGCGCTTCACTGAATTGATGACCGCGCGACCCCAGGGTATCACCGACTAAAATCTGTCGCCCTGATAAGGGAATCACCGCCAGGAATTACTGGCCAAGGCTGCGAACGTCGTACACTGCAAAAAAAGAAGACACCATCTCTGCGAATACGATGTACGAACTTTTCCGCACTGGTAAACTCAACGGTCCGAAGGTAAAGTTTTGTAAAACCTCACACACGAAAGTGTTCGTCGGGTTAGATTAGGTCAATAACTCCTGAAAACAACAGGGTGAGTAAGGAGAAACGGTAGCCCACCGATTGCCAACCCGAGCACGCCCCAAGCAGGCAATCGGTGGGTTTCTATTTAGCTGGTAGCTCTGGGCCGTTACCTTTAGCCTTCTCGATTCCTACCTCGCCGCAGAAAAATATGATTTTCTTTCCAAACACATCTTGGCAGCCAAGAAGGCTCTGACGAAGTGGGGAAGGGCACGAGTTCACGCCTGCCGCTAAACCCGTTAGCACCCGTCGCGCTTCAGCGCCTGAAGGGAGCGTTCCTTGCGGACGCGGCTTTTGCCTTATTTTCGTTTGCGATCCAAGAGCCAAGAGCTAACGGCTATCGGCTAAGAGCTAAGAACTGCCCCTCCTCGGACTCCGCTCGCAAATGTATTCGCTCACCACGCGCTTCCACACGTTCTGCGCCTTGAGAATGTACTCCACGGCGTCGCGGGCCGCGCCCTCTCCACCAGCATGCTCCGTAACCATGTGTGCTTCCGCCTTGACTTCTTTTCGCGCGTTCGCCACCGCAATGCCCAACCCGCAGTTACGCATGACGGGCAAATCGATCACATCATCCCCCACGAACGCAGCTTCTGAGGCCGACAAGTTCTCCTGCTGCAAAATTTCCCGGAAACACGTGAGCTTGTCCTGGATCCCCTGGTGCACATGTTCGAGCTTGAGATCCCGCGCGCGCAGCGCGACGGTCTCCGAGATACGTTTCGTAATGATCCCAGTCTTGATTCCCGCCAGCCGTGCCAAAGAAAACGCGGCGCCATCGTGCGCGTGAAAGCCCTTAGCCTCGATCATCGACTGGCTCAGCAACCCAAACCCGCCCTCGTCCTCATGTTGCGCCGCCGCATGTGCCTGGGTTTTCTGCTGCGCGCCAGCGGGCGCAGGAAAAATCCAGATCTTCCCATCGGTAAGCACGCCGTCAACGTCGAAGAGGATCAGTTTGATTTTTTTCGCTCTTATCTTGGACATGGCACGGCGATTCTAGCATTCGTGCTCCGAGCCGCCTTGGCCGGCCACTGTCTTTGCGCCGTGAAACTCCGCGATCTCTGCGGCTTTTCTCCGTGTCTCCTGCGATTTAGATTTCGCTTCGCGGCCTTAGCGAGTCCTTTGCGAGCTTCGCGGTTAAAAGCCTTCGCGCCGGAAAGACGCCTCGGCCGTAAGGCGAACATTTTACGAAACTCCGAGATCCCGCTAAAATGGAAGGAATGTCCCTCCCTGTTCCCAGCACTCTGTCGTGGGCCCATCCGTTGCTGCAGGAGTGGTTCGTCCAGCGCTTCGGAACCCCCACCGAGCCTCAGGAACAGGGCTGGCCGCACATCCTCGCAGGACGCACCACCCTGATCTCCGCCCCGACCGGGTCAGGCAAGACGCTGGCCGCTTTCCTGGCCTGCATCGATCGCCTGGTGCGCAAAGCATTAGCCGGAGACCTGCAAGACAAAACCGAAGTCCTGTACGTCTCCCCGTTAAAAGCGTTAGGCAACGACATCCAGAAGAATCTCGAGATTCCGCTAGGCGAGATCCTCCAAATGGCCGGAGCGCGCGGCCTGCTGATGCCCGAGATCCGCACTGCGGTCCGCACCGGCGACACGCTCATGCACGAGCGCCGCGCCATGCTGAAGCGACCGCCGCATATCCTGGTCACCACGCCCGAGTCGCTGTACATTCTGCTCACCGCCGAAAAAAGCCGAGCAATCCTCCGCCATGTGGAAACCCTAATCGTCGACGAGATCCATGCCGTAGCCGACGACAAACGTGGCGCGCATCTAGCCATCTCGCTCGAACGTCTGGAAGCACTAAGCCATACGCCCCCAGTCCGCATCGGCCTCTCCGCCACCCAGAAGCCGATTGAAGCCGTAGCCCACTTCCTCACCGGCAACGATCGCAAAGATCCCGTGATCGTGAACATCGGCCACAAGCGCCATCTGGATCTCGCGGTCGAAGTGCCTCCGAGCCCGCTAGGTCCGGTGGCCTCGAATGAGATGTGGGACGAGATCTACGCCCGCGTCATCGATCTGGTCGAGCAGCATCGTTCGACTCTCGTCTTCGTCAACACGCGCCGCATGGCCGAGCGAATCGCGCACCAGTTGGGCGAACGCATCGGTGAGGACAACGTCGCGGCACATCACGGAAGCCTCTCGCGCAAATTGCGACTTGCGGCAGAGAAGAAACTCAAAGAAGGTCAAGTCAAGGTCCTGGTCGCAACCGCCTCGCTCGAACTCGGCATCGATATCGGCACCGTCGACCTGGTAATCCAAATCAACTCCCCGCGTGCGATTGCCGTGGCCCTGCAGCGTGTCGGACGCTCGGGCCATTGGCGCGGCGCGGTTCCCAAGGGCCGCCTCTTCGCCACAACGCGTGATGATCTGCTCGAAGCCGCGGCTCTGGTCTATGCCATCCGCCAAGGCGATCTTGACCGGCTCATCATTCCCGAATCTCCCCTGGACGTGCTCGCCCAGCAGATGGTCGCCGCCTGCGCCGCCGAGGAGTGGGGAGAAGTCGCCCTGTTCGAGCTAGTGCGCCGGGCATATCCCTACCGGAATCTCAAGCTCGAAACCTACCATGCTCTGCTCGAGATGCTTTCCGAGGGCATTGCCGCCAAACGAGGACGCTACGGCGCCTATCTGCATCGCGATCGCGTGAATGGCAAGCTGCGTGCACGCCGCGGAGCCCGCCTCGCCTCCATCACGAGTGGCGGCGCCATCCCCGACACCGCTCTGTACACGGTAGTCGCCGAGCCAGAAGGAATCGTAGTCGGCACGGTGGACGAAGACTTCGCCGTCGAAAGCAACAAGGGCGATATCATGCTGCTCGGCAACACGTCGTGGATGATCCGCCGTGTCGAAGCCAATGCCGGTCGAGTGCTGGTGCAAGATGCCCACGGCGCCCCCCCAAGTGTTCCGTTCTGGCGTGGGGAGGCCCCGGCGCGCACCGAAGAGCTTTCGAATCACGTCGCCGAGTTGCGCCAGAAAATCAGCGACCTGCTAGCCGACACTTTTCCCGTCGGCGCCTCGCAGCACAATCCCAAAGTCGCCGCAGCGGTAGGATGGCTGAGGCAAGAATGTGGGCTGGACGATTCCGGCGCCGAGCAGGCGGTCGAATACATCCTGCAAGGCCGTGCAGTCCTGGGCGCTGTGCCCACGCAAACCACCGTGATTGCCGAGCGCTTCTTCGATGAAGGCGGCGGCATGCAACTCGTGATCCACGCCCCTTTTGGCGGCCGCATCAACAAGGCCTGGGGCCTGGCGCTGCGCAAACGCTTCTGCCGCAGTTTCAACTTCGAACTGCAAGCCGCAGCCACCGATAACGGCCTCAACATCGCGCTGGCCGAACAGCACAGCTTCCCGCTAGCCGATGTCTTCCAGTTCCTGCAAGCCGAAACCGTCCAGCCGATTCTCGAGCAAGCCTCCCTGGCCTCGCCGATCTTCGGCACGCGCTTTCGGTGGGACGCCTCTCGCGCCCTTGCCCTGCTACGCTTCCAGAACGGCAAGAGAGTTCCTCCGCAGATCCAGCGCATCCGCTCCGATGATTTGCTAGCCTCCGTCTTTCCAGATGTAGCAGCATGCCAGGAAAATGTCGAAGGCGACATCCAGATTCCCGACCATCCGCTGGTCCACGAAGTCATGAAAGACGTTCTCACCGAGGCGATGGACCTCGACGGCCTCAAGCGCCTGCTGACGGGAATCTCCGACGGAAGCGTTCGTTGCATCGCAGTCGATACCCCGATCCCATCGCAGTTCTCGCACGAGATTCTGAATGCGAATCCCTACGCCTATCTCGACGATGCCCCGCTCGAAGAGCGCCGGGCCCGCGCGGTGGAGATGCGGCGCGTTCTGCCAGAGTCCATCCTGGAAGAAGTCGGAAAACTCGAACCCGCGGCGATTGCCCAAGTCCGCGAAGAAGCCTGGCCGGACGTTCGCGACGCCGACGAACTCCATGACGTCCTGCACACTTTTGTAGCCTTGCCCAAAGATTGTCCCGTTCCGTCGAATTCCGAGAATGAAGGCTCGCCTCTGGCCGCGACGCTCAAAGCGACCGAGCAGTGGAGCCGCTTCTTCGAACCGCTAAAGGCTCAGGGGCGCGTCGGCGTCGCCATAGTCGCAGACGCTCCTGGACAGGCGGGCGTCCCCGCCCGCCTGGACGGGCGAGACGCCCGTCCCTCCAACAGATATTGGGTCGCTGCGGAAAAAGTTGTCAGCTTCCGCCTGCTATTTCCGAATGCCGAATTTGAACACACGTTACCCGAAGTTGCCGCACCCGTGCCCACCTATGACGATGCGCTGCTCACCCTGGTCACCGGCTGGGTCTCACATCTGGGGCCGACAAGCGCATCCCACCTAAGCGCCTTACTCGGCCTCCCCGCGACTGAAATCGAAAAGGCTCTCCTGCGGATGGAAGCCAGCGGAGCCGTCCTGCGCGGCAAGTTCACCGATCCCAAAATCGAAGAGACGGAGTGGTGTGACCGCCGCCTGCTCGCCCGCGTTCACCGCCTGACGGTCGCCACCCTGCGCAAGCAGATCGAGCCCGTCACCGCCGCGCAGTTCATGCGCTGGCTGATGCATTGGCAACACATCGCCCCCGGCACGCAGGTAGGAGGCGAGCGCGGCATCCTTGAAGTGCTCCGACAGGTACAAGGCTTCGAAATCCCTGCCAATGCCTGGGAGAAACAGATCCTCGCCCGTCGAGTCGTTGACTACGATCCAAAGTGGCTCGACCGGCTCTGCCTCACCGGCGCCGTCGGTTGGGGACGTCTTTCCCCTCACCCGGCCACACTGGAGGACTCCGCCCAAGGCAAGCGTCGCGTGATTCCCACCAGTGTCGCTCCCATCACCTTCTTCATCCGCGAAGAAGCCGACTGGATGAACCCTAAACATCCCGGGGCAGATCAGCCCGAGGCTCGCGGCCTGAGTCATGGCGCGAAACAGGTCCTTGAGTTCCTCCGCCAACGGGGCGCATCGTTCTTCGCCGACATCGTCCGCGGGACCGACAAACTGAAAGCTGAAATTGAAACCGCGCTCTGGGAGTTAGTGGCAGGCGGCCTGGTCACCGCCGACGGCTTCGACAACCTACGCTCCCTCATCGACCCCAAGCGCCGCTCCGG
>Ga0137358_10001759_pt1 | contig 11978 bp, 16 predicted proteins | sample Mad1_20_16metaG_FD_105551 | JGI IMG/M metagenome (GOLD analysis project Ga0137358, IMG submission 105551) | Vadose zone soil microbial communities from Angelo Coast Range Reserve, California, USA - Mad1_20_16 metaG | ecosystem: Environmental > Terrestrial > Soil > Vadose zone | place: USA... | reverse complement strand
TGCTCGGTCGCTCCGGTGCTCGGCGTAGCGCTGCTACGCCTGCGCTCCTCGCTTCTCTCGCGCCTCGTCTCGCTCGGAACTTGACGCAGTACCGTCCGCAGGAAGCCGACCGAATGCGCGGCGCCACGGTCGCCGTCGTCGGCGTCGGCGCGCTCGGGTGCGCGGCGGCGGAGGCGCTCGCGGCAGCGGGGGTCGGGCGTCTCGTGCTGTTCGACGCCGACGTCGTCGAGCTCTCGAACCTGCACCGCCAGCTCTTGCATCGGACCGCGGATCTCGGCCGCGCCAAAGTCGACTCCGCGGCCGCCAAGCTGGTCGCGCGTCATCCGGCGACAAACGTCGAGGCGCATCGCGAGCGGCTGACGGCGGTCAACGTCGATACGGCGCTCGCTGGTGTCGAGTGCATCGTCGACGCGACGGACGGGTTCGAGGCGAAGTTTCTTTTGAACGACGGCGCGATCCGCCTACAGATCCCGCTCGTGCACGCCGGGGTCGTCCGCTTCCTCGGTCAGGTGATGACGATCATTCCCGGCGAGAGCGCGTGCTACCGCTGCCTCTTCGGCGCGCCGCCGGCGCCCGGCGACGTCCCGTCGTGCCAAGAAGCCGGCGTCCTCGGCTCCCTCGCCGGCACCATCGGTCTCTTGCAGGCGGCCGAGGTCATTCGCTACCTGAGCGGGAGCGGCGCTCTACTCACAAATCAGCTGCTCACATACGATGCCCTCGCCGGGCGATGGCGGCACGTGCGACTGCGCCGCAACCCCGCGTGCCCGGCCTGCGCGTAAAGAGAGGAGAAGACTCATGCCCATTCAAGTTCGCATCCCGACGCCGCTCCGAAAGCTCACGGGCGGCGCCGAGTCGGTGAGCGCCACCGGCGCGACGATCGCCGCCCTCATGCAGGATCTCGAGTCGCGCCACCCGGGCCTGAAGGAGCGCATCTGCGACGACAACGGGAAAGTGCGCCGCTTCGTGAACGTCTACGTGAACGGCGACGACATCCGCTTCCTCGACAACCTGCAGACGGCGGTGAAAGAGGGCGACGAGGTCTCGATCGTCCCCGCCATCGCCGGCGGCGAGCGCTGAGCATCGGTCCGAACGTCCTCAGCCTGATCGGCAACACGCCGCTCGTCAGGATCCGCGCCCTCGCGCGCGATCTTCCGCAGGAGGTGCGCGTCTTCGCCAAGCTCGAGGGATTCAACCCCGGCGGCTCGGTGAAGGACCGACCCGCCTATAACATGATCCAAGACGGGCTCGCGAGCGGGAAGCTGCGTCCGGGCAAGACCATCCTCGACTCGACATCGGGCAACACCGGCATCGCCCTCGCGCTCTGCGGCACCGTGCTCGGCTATCCCGTCGAGCTGGTCATGCCGGAGAACGTCAGCGCCGAGCGCAAGAAGATCATCGGCGCTTACGGTGCGAAGATCATCTACTCGAGCCCGTTCGACGGCTCCGATGGCGCGATTCTTCTCTGCCGTGAGGTGCTGGCGCGTGATCCCGAAAAGTATTTCAAGCCCGATCAGTACTTCAATCCGGCGAACCCCGAGGCCCACTACAAGACGACGGGTCCGGAGATCTGGGAGCAGACCGCGGGCACCATTACGCACTTCGTCACCGGCCTCGGCACCGGCGGCACGATCATGGGCACGGGGCGGTATCTCAAGGAGCGCAATCCGCACGTGCAGGTGATCGGCGTCGAGCCCGACGACGCGTTCCACGGGCTCGAGGGCCTGAAGCACATGGCGAGCTCGATCGTCCCGGGCATCTACCACGAGGAGGAGCTCGACGGGAAAATTCCCGTCGACACCGAGGACGCGTACGACATGGTGCGCAAGCTCGGATTGGTCGAGGGCGTCGTCGTCGGCCAATCATCGGGCGCGAACCTCTGGGGGGCGTTGCAGGTCGCGCGCTCGCTGGAGCGCGGCACCGTCGTGACGATCTTCTGCGACTTCGGCGATCGCTATCTCAGCACGAATCTCTGGATCGGCTGGCAAGGCGGCTGAGGCTATCGATGGCGCGCGACGACGCGTACGTCGAGCGGTACAGTCGCCAGCTCATCCTCGCCGAGATCGGTCCGCGCGGGCAGGAGCGACTCGCCGCGGCGCGGGTCGCGATCGCGGCGCGCGGGGCGGCCGCTGATCGCGTGGTCGCGTATCTCGCGGCGGCGGGTGTCGGCATGCTCGCCGTCGCCGCGGACCAATGCAGCCTCGTCGATCCGGATCAGCCGGGGGTGTGCGTCGAGACCCTGCGACCCGAGGCGGCCGCATTCGACGCCGCGCTCGTCGACGCCGACGCGGCGAGCGACGCCGTCGCGGCGCGCCACCGCTTCTGGATCGCCGGCGGCCGCGCCGCCGAGACACCGCCCTGTCCCGACTGCGCGGCGGCCGTGCTCGGAGCTGCACGAGCCGTCGCGGATCCGCTCGCGACGTTGCGGGACGCGGTCCTCGGCACCGTTGTCGCGACCGAGATCGTGAAGGCGATCGTCGGCGTCGGCGCGCCGTTCGGCGGCCGCGTACTGACGTGCGAGCCGGCTACGGCGACGCTGACGACGACCGTCGTCGCGCCGCGTCCGGACTGCCGGCGCTGCGCCGGCGTGTGACGTTCGCGCTCGCGAGCGCGAAGAACGCAACGTGCGCGAGATTGGGGTCGATCTAACGCGGACCCCAAGTGGGCGCCATCGCGGACGCGAGGCGGTCGGGCTACATAGCGCGCGTGGACGCGTCCCAGCGCCGGCTCTTGTGGCTCCTCGGGCTCGCCATCTTCTTCGAGGGCTACGGCCGCGCGGTGATCAGCGTCGCGCTGCCGTACGTCGGTGATGACCTCGGCGCAACGGCGGCGGAGCTGTCGTACGCGCTCGCGCTCGTGACCGTCGGCTCGCTCGCGGTGCTGATCCTGGGTCCACTCGCCGACGTCGTCGGGCGGCGACGCCTGTTGCTCGCGAGCGTCATGTTGCTGGCAATTTTCGGCGCCGCAACCGCGACGGCGCGCACGCTCACGGCGCTCATCCTCTGGCAGAGCGCGGCGCGCGCGTTTCAGGAAGGCGCCCTCTTCGCCGCGACGGTGATCGCCGCGGAGGAAATGCCGGCGGAGCGACGCGGCGCCGCGCACGGCATCCTCGGGACGGTGAACACCGGAGGCTCCGGGTTCCCGGCGTTCCTGCTCGCCGGCATCGCGTGGTGGCCGGGCGGCTGGCGCGGGCTCTGCGCCGTGAGTCTTCTCCCGATCACGTTTCTGCCGTTTCTACGCCGGGCGTTGCCGGAGAGCCGGCGCTGGGCGGCGCAGCGCGCAGCGCGACGTCGGCTGCCGCGCGCGTACCGCGGCCGGCTGCTCGCGGCGCTCGCCGTCACGTTTCTCGCGATGAGCTACGACGTCGCAGGCTTCACGTTCGCAAGCTACGTACCGGTCTCGGTGTACCACTGGTCGCCGGCGGCGGTGAGCGCGATGTTCATCGGTGCCGGCGGGATCGGTCTCCCCGGCTGGTGGGTGGGCGGCACGCTCGCGGAGCGCTCCGGGCGGCGCACCGCGGCCGGCATCTTCTTCGTCGGCCTCACCGTCGCGGAGCTGACGTTCTTCCTCGGGGGCTCGGCGACGTTGTGGCCGGCGTTTGCCGCGATGGTGTTCTGTCAGGGCGGCAAGACCACGGTCGTACGCGCGTGGGCGACGGAGCTCTTCCCGACGAGCGTCCGCGGCGCGGCCGCGGGGTGGATCACCGCCGCGGGCATGGTCGGCGGCACGTGCGGTCTCGCGATCGCCGGCGCGCTCGCGCCGCGCGTCGGCGGCATCGGTCCCGCGCTCGCGGTGATCGCGAGCGCGGGCGTGCTCGCCGCCATCGCCGCCTTTCTGTGGCTGCCGGAGACGAAGGGTCGCGAGCTCGAGGCGATCGCGCCGGAGGTGGCGTAGCCGCGGCGCGGCCTGTGTCAGTCGAGCTGCACGCGATAGATGCGCGTCGCGGTACCGCTGAAGAGCGCCGCCTTCTCGTCGGCGGAGTAGCCAGACGCGGTGCGTTTCAACGCGTTCCACAACGTGCGGTAGCTGCACGTATAGCCGTCGACGGGGTAGTTGCTCTCGAACATCGCGCGCGTCGGGCCGAACGCTTGAATGCAGACGTCGATGTACGGTTGCCACGCGCGCGCCAGCTCCTCCGACGACCGCGGCCGATTCGTGTACGACCACGGGAACGCCGCGAACGGCATCGCGAGGCCGCCGAGCTTGACGACGACGTTCGTGCAGGCGGCGAGCTTCTCGATGTTCGCGCGCCAGATCCCGAAGCGCTCCTCGCGCTTGCCGGCGTAGGCGCCGATGCCGAGCGGGGTGCCGACGTGATCGAGGACGATCGTCGTCTCCGGGAACGCGCGCGCGAGGTCGATCAAATCGGGCAACTGCGGCTCGAGCAGCCAGGCGTCGAACGAGAGGCCGAGCGCGCCGAGCACGGCGAATCCCGCGCGGAAGGTCGCGTCGCGATACAAGCCGCGCGGCGCTCGCCCAGCGAGCGGCCCGAGGACGTTCGGATCGTCGTCGTAGGATGAACTGTGGCGAATGCCGCGGAACCGCGCCGGCGCCGCGGCGAGATGCGCGCGCAACACGTGCTCGACGGCGGCGCCCGTGCTCAGATCGGCGTGGCCGACGATCGCGGCGCAGGCGCGGACCGGGCCGTAGATGCCGCTCGCAGTCATCGCCGCGACGCCATTCACGAACTCGGTCTCGCCGACGCAGCGGAACGGCTCCGGTCCGGCGGCGCGATACATCGCGCCGCATTCGAGGTAGACGGTGCCGCGCACGTTGTGGCCGCCGTTCAGATCCGTCAGCAGCTCGTCGAGGAGATACCGCGGCACACGCCGGATGATCTCCATGAACGGGTGATCGGAGGGCGGCAGACCCTTGAGAATCTCCGTCGGCCGATCCCAGAGATGGTGATGCGGATCGACGATCGGCAGCCCGGGCTCGAGGATCGCCTCGCTCGCATCAGTCATGTCGGTCACCGTCACGCGTCCGTGATGCGCCTCGGTGCGGCCTTTTGCAATGACCGTCCGGCTCGTCGCGAGTGCGTCGCAGCGCGCGCAGGTCGTCGTGTTCCTGCGCTCGATCGATCAGACGACGCCGACGTTCCCGTGACTTCCGTGACCTGGCGAAACGCCCTCGTATCTGATTAGGTGCAGGACCGCGTCACGCCGCGACAATCCCCGAGGAGGTCACGCTCGATGATGAGAGGCTCCACCCCCATGCTGCCGATGATCTCGTCCGTCCCGTGCCGCGCGTCCCGCGCCGCCGGAGCGCGCTCGTGAGCGGCGCGACGATCCTGCCGCACGGCGGCACCTTGGTGAACCGTTGGGCGACGGACAAAGAGCGTCAGGAGTGGACGCGTGAGATCAAGACGCTGAAGCGCATCACGCTCACCCGGCGCGAGATCTCCGATCTCGAGATGATCGGCGTCGGCGCGTTCAGTCCGCTCGAAGGCTTCATGGGTGAGGCCGACTACCGCGGCACGCGCGAGCGCATGCGGCTCGCGAACGGGCTGCCGTGGACGATTCCGGTGACGCTCTCCGCGACCAAAGAAAAGGAGCGCGAGCTGCACGCCGGCGACGACATCGTGCTGATGGAAGATGGCGACCGGCCGCTCGGCATCCTGCACCTCGCGGAAAAGTTTACCTACGACAAGGAGCGCGAGGCGGCCGAGGTCTACGGCACGACCGAAGCCGCGCATCCCGGCGTCCGCGTCGTGTACGATCAAGGCGACATCTACCTCGGCGGCAAGATCACGCTCCTCGACCGTCCGAAGGAGATCCCGTTCGCCGACCACCGGCTCGACCCGCTCGAGACCCGCGCGCTCTTCATCGAGCGCGGTTGGAAGCGCATCGTTGCCTTTCAGACACGCAATCCCGTGCACCGCGCGCACGAGTACATCCAGAAGTGCGCGCTCGAGATCGTCGACGGCCTCTTGTTGCACCCGCTCGTCGGCGAGACGAAGGGCGACGACATTCCCGCCGACGTGCGCATGGAGTGCTACAAGGTCCTGCTCGCGAAGTATTATCCGAAGGACCGCACCGTGCTGTCGGTGCTGCCGGCGAACATGCGCTACGCCGGTCCGCGCGAGGCGATCTTCCACGCCATCATTCGCAAGAACTACGGCTGCACGCATTTCATCGTCGGGCGCGACCACGCCGGCGTCGGCTCGTACTACGGCACCTACGACGCGCACTACATCTTCGACAACTTCACCGCCGAGGAGATGACGATCACGCCGCTCTTCTTCGACCACACGTTCTTCTGCAAGGTGTGCGACAGCATGGCGTCGGCGAAGACCTGCCCGCACCCGCCGACCGAGCACGTGACACTCTCGGGCACCAAGGTGCGCGAGAAGCTCGCCGCGGGCGAGCGTCCGCCGAAGGAGTTCAGCCGTCCCGAGGTCGCCGACGTCCTGATCAACTCGATGCGGCGCTGAGCGGACACGTTGCGTCGTCGTGAAACGAGGTGCGACCGTTCTCCGGACGGCTCGCAGCGGTAACCGCGAGCTGTCGCGGACCGTGCACCGCGTCTGCAGCCGCGTCAGCGCCGCGGTCGCTCGTGGGGCTTGAACGAGAGGAACGGACGCTCCTTCCAGAGGAGCGCCTTTACTTCCAGCGTCGCACCGCTGCGAAACCGAATGGTGAGCGTGTCGAGGCTGCTCGCGACCTCGGCGATCTCCTCGCCGGCGAGCCAGCTCCAGTCGACAGCGCAGCCGCCGTCGTCGTTCAGCCCGTCGGATCGCTCGCCCATGCAACCTCCGTTTCGCGCCGTGATGGACGCGGGGCGCAGCTCGCGTCCGTGATTCAGACGATGCCGCGCTGCTCGAGGTACGCGAGGATCTGCCGCGCGCTGGCGTCGACGCTCTGCTCGCTGGTGTCGATCGTCAGCTCGGGCGTGAGCGGCGCCTCGTACGGCGCGGAGACGCCCGTGAACTCCTTGATCTCACCCGCGCGCGCCTTTTTGTAGAGACCCTTCACGTCGCGCTGCTCGCAGACGTCGACCGGGCACTCGACGTGCACCTCGATGAAGTCGTCCGGCATGAGCGCCCGGACCTGATCGCGGTCGGCGCGATAGGGCGAGATGAACGCCGTCAGCGCGACGACGCCGGCGTCGGTGAAGAGCTTCGCCACCTCGCCGATGCGACGGATGTTCTCGGTACGGTCGGCGGGCGAGAAGCCGAGGTTCTTGTTCAAGCCGTGGCGCATGTTGTCGCCGTCGAGGATGTAGGTCCGCACGCCGCGCTCGCAGAGGCGCTTCTCGAGATCGACCGCGATCGTGGACTTGCCCGAGCCCGAGAGACCGGTGAGCCACACCGTGCAGCCCTTGTGGCCGTTCATCTGCTCGCGGTCGGCGCGGGTCACGGCGCCCTGGTGCCAGACGATGTTCGTCGCCTTTTGCTCAGCCATGGTCCAGCACCATTACCGGTGACGGTCCCGACCGGCAAGCGCCAATCCAACGGCCGGCGCCGTCGCGGTTTGACGTGACGGTCACGCGCGATGCCGGGCAGCGTCGCATCTGAAATCGGGGAGGCGGTCCTCTCGCGTTGACACTCGCGGAGGCTCGCGCATACGTGCAGAACCACCATGAGCGCACATCCCAACGGAATCCCTCCGAGTTCCCAGGCCTCGACGCACGACATCGAGCTTCCCCCGGACGGTGCCGAGGAGCGCGTTCCGAGCGCGTTTCCGACGGTCTTCTCCTGGGACTACCGCATCCGGCACGAGGAGCTGCTGCGGCTCTACGAGAAGGGCAAAACGCTGCAGTGGAACGCGTCGACCGACATCGATTGGTCGATCGACGTCGATCCGGAACGCCTCACCGTCGAGGAGCTGGACATCGTCGACAGCCTGCTCGCGTTGCCGGAGCGCCTCGACCTCCCGCGGCGGCGCGCGCTCGACCACCACTTCAACGGCTGGCTGCTCTCGCAGTTCCTCCACGGCGAGCAAGGCGCGCTGCTCGCGACCGCGCAGATCGTCAACACCGTGCCGTGGACGGAGGGCAAGTTCTACGCCGCGAACCAGGTCGCGGACGAGGCGCGCCACGTCGAGGTATACCGCCGCTATCTCACCGAGAAGCTCGGCGTGAGCTATCCCGTGAACCGCCACCTGCACACGCTCCTCGATCAGATCATCAGCGACTCGCGCTGGGACATGATCTATCTCGGCATGCAGATCATGGTGGAGGGCCTCGCGCTTGCCGCCTTCGGGCTCATGCGCTTCACCGCCGCGAACGAGCCGCTCATCCAGCAGATCACGAGCTACGTGATGCGCGACGAGGCGCGCCACGTCGCCTTCGGCGTCCTCTCGCTGCAGGACCTCTACACGAAAGAGATGACGAGCACGGAGCTCAAGGAGCGCGAGGAGTTCGTGATCGAGGCGACGATGTTGATGCGCGATCGGCTCCTCATGGAGGACATCTGGCCGCGCCTCGGCCTCGACGCGAAGCTCTGGCTGCCGTGGTCGCTGCACACGCCATTCATGGTCGGGTTCCGGCAGATCCTCTTCTCGAAGATCGTGCCCAACCTGAAGCGCCTCGGCCTCCTGACGCCGCGCGTGCGGAAGACGTTCGCCGAGCTGCAGATCCTCGAGTTCGAGTCGTACCCGGACTCCACCGAAGAGTCGGAGACGGCGATGCCGCCGGCGCTGATGGCGTTCTTCACGCGCATGCAAGCTGCCGGCGTGCAGTTCCCGGGTCTCGCGCTCACCGCCTGAACCGCGTAGCAGGTCCTTCAGCACCGAGCGCGCGAACGCCGCGGACGACCCGCCGCATGGCGGTGCGAGAGGTCACGGCGTCGAGCCGACGACGCGGTCGCGCCCGAGGCGGTCGAGGACGTTGCGCGTCACCCGCTCGACTGCCGGGTCCCCGAGGCCGTGGACCCAGTCGGTGCAGCCCGTCGTGAAGACGGTCCCGCCGCACGTATACGTACCGAGGACGGCATGCCCGTACCGCAGCCGCGCGAGCGCCGGGGGCGAACGATCGCCGAGCAGCCGCTCGGCGTGGAACTCGAGCTCGTGATCGCCGCCGGGCGCCAGCGGGAGCGGTGTCGTCGCTGCATCGAACGGCGTCGCCGCCGCGGTCGCGAGCACCTCGAAGCTCGTCGGGCAACCGTCGCGACCGGTCGGCACGGGACGGCCGTCGACCATCGCGAGCTCGCAGCCGTCGCACTCGTAGCCGACGACGACGTCGCGCGCGCCGAGAACGTCGCCTGCGCCGAAATGGACCGCGACCAGTCAGGGCTGGAGATGGTAGCGGTCGTCGTCGTCTCCGCCGTCGTTCGGCTCGCCGAGCGAGCTCGCCGGGGGCGGCGGCGACGCGTCGACCGCCTTGCCGGTCCACTTGTCTTTCTTCACGCCGCAGAAATGCTCGCAGACGATGCGCGCGCTGCCACAGCAATGGGTGTGCTCGTCGCACGCCGCGACGTTCTCGGCCGTCGCGTGCTGGCACTTGCACGTCATCGGGCGACAGTCTTCGGGATTGTCGCAGGCGACTCGCACGAGGCGGCGGGCGCGCTCGAGCTCGCGCCGTTCGAGTCGCCTGTGCTCGCGCCGCCGGAGCCACTGGCCTCCGTATTGTCCGCGTCATGCGAGCCAGCGGTTTCGGAGTCGCGACGGTTGGCGTCGTCCGGGGCGTTGCCGGTGCTGGGCATTTCTACGGCAGGCTCGGGCGTGAATTTGCCCGTCCATTTCTGATTGTGGGCCTCACAGAACCGTGCGCATGCCGTGCGGGCGCTCGTGCAGCAGTGCGTCTTCACCGTGTCGCACGCTGCGACGCCGGCAGCGACCGCCTGCGCGCACTCGCAGGTTACTGTCGGGCAATCCTCGACGTGCGCACAGGGGTGGCTGCACGAGCTATTCGCCCGCGAGCTGTGCTGCCGCGCCGTCGCCGGAGCGGTGATCGCGAGCAGTAAGACAGCGGCCGAGATCCACGCAGCTGCCTGGATCGGTCGTCGCGCTCGTTTCATGGCCTGCGGGATGCCTGATCGGTCACGCTGCCGCACACGCTCGACCCCCTCGACGCGACGACCAACGCGCACCGCGGCGGTCGGCTGACGCGCGGTAAGGACGGTCGCTCAGCGCGTCGGGACCGTCAGCTCGAGCGAGACGCCGAACACTTCGCTCAAAAGGAGATATAGGGCGACGAGGGCCGTGAAGAGCGCCGCGCAGGCGCCGATCGCGATGCCCGAGAGGAAGACCAGCGAGATCAACGATCCGGCGACGACGAGCGGCAGCAGGAGCCGCGAGCGGTTGAACGGGGCGACGGGCTCGACGAGCGCGAGCAGGCCGCGCTCGCGCGTCTCCTGGCGGACGGAGTCGATCAGCTGCTTGGCCTGGTCGTAGATGTAATCGAGCATGTCGTCACTCCGTGTCGGCGCTGATCGCGATGATCAGGACGCCTTCCTGCTGCTTTGGTCCACCGACCAGTAGCACACCGTGATCTCGGAGCGCCACCGCAGTGTCGACGAGCGGCCGCCCGCCTTCGAGCAGCATCACTTGCATGCTGACTTTGGCGTCGCGGAGCTCCTTCGGCGCGATGACGAGATAGCGGCCGCCCGGGATGTCGAAGCTCGCGCCCTGTCCCCAATCGAGGACGCGCCTCTCCTGTTTCACGAGGCGATAGGACGAGTAGCGGAACAGGCTGTCGAACTGCGGCTTCATCGCGACGAGCCGCGAGTCGAACTCGCGCTTCTCGCCGTCGGTCGCGAGCACGCTGCCAATCGTGACCGCGACGCCGCCGGCATCCGCCGCCGCCGCGCCGCCGACGAGCGCCAGGAGGAGGAGCGCCGCGACGCCGCTCGGCGACGTGGCCGATGTCCGCCACCATGCGGACGACGCCCGCACCGGCTCCGAGACCCTCCACACTGCGCACGACGGTCGCACCGGCTCCGAGACCCTCCGCGCTGCACGCGACCGCCTCACCGCTGCGGCCCCTCGTCCGAGACCCAAATGACCGTCGTGTTGGTCTTCGGCTCGGAAAGGAGCGTCACGGCCGCCGCGTCGCTCGTGAGCGCGTCGATGCGCGCTTGGTTGTTGACCGCCGCCGGCGTCGGCCCCGGAAGCTCGCGCCAGAGCGCGATCGCGCTCACGGCGAGCACGGCAGCCATCGCTGTTGCGACGAGCGTCGGGCGCCATGCGAGCTCGTGCATGCGTCCGCGGAGGCCGCGCCACGAGCGCTGCACGACGTCGACGCGTCCGGCGATGGTCGGCCAAAGGCGCGAGAAGTCGACATCGGCGACGGCGTCCGTCATCGCGTCGGCGAGCGCATCCTGCAGCCGCTCGATCTGTTGCAGCAACGCCTCGCACGGCGCGCAGCGGGTCACGTGCAACGCGACGGCGCGCATCAACCGCGCCTCGAGCTCGCCGTCGACGAAGAGGTCGAGCAGCTTCTCGGCTTCGCGGCAGGTCATCGACGCCCGCGCGGCGATCGCGTCGCCATCAGAGACAGTCCTTCAACAGCGCTTGCAGCTTCCGGCGGGCGTAGTGAAGGCGGCTCATCACGGTGCCCTTCGCGCAGCCCATCACACGGCTGATCTCCTCGTAGGAGAGGCCTTCCACCTCGCGCAAAAGTATGGCGGCCCGGTGCTCGGGGGTCAATTGCTCGATCGCCGCGCGCACGCGCGCACCGATCTCGCGACGGTGGACGTGACGGAACGGATCCTCGCGGTGGAGCGCGTCTTGCACCGTCTCCTGCGCCTCGACGGTCTCGTCGGCGACCCCGACGATCGGGCGGTGCGCCTCGCGGCGCTGGAGGTCGATCGCGACGTTCACGGCGATTCGGTAGAGCCAGGTGTAGAAGCTCGCCTCGCCCTTGAAGTGCTCGAGACTGCGGAGCGCCTTGAGGAACGTCTCTTGCGACGCCTCCCAGGCGGTCTCGTGATCGCGCAGCATCCCGAGGAGCATCATGTAGATCTTGCGTTGGTAGCGCTCGACGAGCTCTTGAAACTCTTCGGCGATGCGGTCGCCCTTGAGCGTCACGGTTTTCGCGCC
>Ga0137358_10001755_pt1 | contig 11988 bp, 11 predicted proteins | sample Mad1_20_16metaG_FD_105551 | JGI IMG/M metagenome (GOLD analysis project Ga0137358, IMG submission 105551) | Vadose zone soil microbial communities from Angelo Coast Range Reserve, California, USA - Mad1_20_16 metaG | ecosystem: Environmental > Terrestrial > Soil > Vadose zone | place: USA... | reverse complement strand
GTTGGCTTCGGCATGAAGCCGCAAACGTATTTGGCGCAGGGTGACATCATCGAGATGTCGATAACCGGGCTCGGCACGCGACGTCATTTGGTGCGCGCCGGCTGATTTGCCGCTGCTTTGCGCAGTGCATGGACAATGAAGAAAGTTACGCTTACGTTTGATAACGGCCCGACGCCGGGCGTCACAGAGGCGATTCTTGCCATCTTGGCCGAGCGTGGCATCAAAACAACCTTCTTTGTGCTTGGGAGCCGCCTCTGTAATCCCGTGGGTACGGATTTGCTTGACAAGATAGTCGCGCACGAGCACTGGGTGGGCAATCACTCGTTCACTCATTCCGTCGCATTCGGTGATAGCGCCGAGTCAGGTTATGCGATACATGAGATCGGCGACACGCAGGCGCTGATTGCCGCACGAGGCATATCGGAGCGACTTTTTCGCCCTTTTGGCAATTTCGGTCTTCTCGGACCGCATCTGCTTAGTGAAGAAGCATTGGCATATCTGATGGAGCACCGTTTCACGTGCATTGTGTGGAACAGTGTGCCGCACGACTGGGATGATCCTGCCCATTGGGTGGAACGCTGCCTGTCGGACGTTGCAAAGCAGGACTGGACGGTAGTCGTCTTGCACGATATTGAGAACGCTTCGGTGAAAAGACTTCCTGAACTACTCGACGGTCTTGAAAAGCTCGGTGTCGACATCGTTCAGTCCTTTCCCGAAGAGGTCGTGCTGATCTGTGACGGGGAGCCGATGTCGCTAAAGCCCGGCCACGTGGCTCGCCGCATCTGAGCCGCCGGACTCTAACGCAGCTCAACGGACTTCTTGTGCGTCCGTTGATCACGCGCACACCACAACAGCGTTCGCAGCATGGCTTCGACGATGACAACCGAAACTCGGTAGCGGCGACACACTTCGCAGTTGGCCCATGCTTCACGGCTCTAGGTCGAAACAATGATCCGGACCTCGATTGAGTTCTTACGCGGCGACCTACCTCTGGTCACCGCAATCCATGAGGCCATGCTGAAACACCCCCCCTTCGTGACGAAGCGAAAGGCCCGCTGCCTTCTTAAAGGTGGGTCTTGCAACGATAGCGAAGAACTGCTGGGTGCTACGACGCGGGCCGGCAGCGTTTCGGGACAGAACCTTGGGACATGCAGCGATCTCAGCAGGGAACTTCAAACCTCGACGACCGTCGAGCGCGCGAATTCTTCGATGTTATCGAGCAGTAAATCGAGTGCATGGCCAGCATTGTCGACGTTGCCTTCGGCGATTGCGTAGGCGACCGCCGCATGTAGCCGGGCCATCTCGGGTAAGTCTGCCGCCTTTCTGTAATGCACGTACCAGAATCGCCTGGCCAGTCCGTGCATCTGGCGCATAGCGCCTTCCGCAAACTCGTTTCGAGCGGAGATCAGACACAGTTCGTTAAATTCCCGGTCGAGGCGCACAAAGCTGACATCATCGTTGTTGCGCGAAGCCTCCTGAAACTCCGCGGCGAGTTGAGCAAAAACCTCCCTTTCTTCCGGAGTCGCGGATTTCGCTGCCGAGCGACAAATCAGTCTCTCGACTTCCCGCCGGGTTCGAAGTAGCCGGAGTTGCTTTGTGACGTCGATTTCGGGAATCAGCAAACCACGCTGTGGCAGGATCACGATCAGATGTTCGCGTGCCAGGCGCTGAATTGCCTCCCTGATTGGCGTGCGACCGATCCCGGTCATTTCGCTCAACGCGAGCTCGGAGACGGTCCTTCCAGGCTCGAGCTGTAGAGTCACGATAAGTTCCTCGAGCTGCGCGTAGGCCTGCTCGGTAAGACTCTCTGGTTGCTTCCATTTCGACCGGCTCGGCGTGGGCGCTCGCGCTGGCGTGGACGCCCGTGCGGTGGCCTTGCCACCTTTGACGGAGTTTCGTGCGGCCATTGGATTTATCCTGTGCACATCAGATATATCCATCTTATATCATCTTGTCCATCAGCTGACGAACAGTAGCCGTGTACTTCCGTTGACCCTAGCCTGCCGCACAGCCCATGGAATGCGGATGTCGACACAAATCCGATACGGCCCCGCCGAAGCGGGGCCGCTCGTTCAGATTGCGGCTATGGTACGGCGCTCGCTTCCATGCCAGGACTGTGTTCGACAGCAGACTCAGACAGCTCCCCTTATCCATAATTTCCTCGTAGTCGCCGGTGCGAGACTCGCCGCGATTGGCGAAGAACAGCCAGCGGGCCAGTTCATGCCGCGCTTCGCCTCGACTGAGTTGCAACTGCACCCGTCGTCGAATCTTATCCTCGTGGACGTAGCGCAGTATGAAGATCGTCTTGACGATCCGGCCGAGCGTCGTCAGCGCTTTAGCGACTCGATCCGATGGCGAGGCGCTGCTCAAGCGCTGGAGCACTACGTGGGCGGGCGGGCTGGGTATAGCGAAAGGGTCGCGCTTTAACTTGAAACGATATCAAAAGATGTTTTATATATCGCGCCAGATCTCTATTAACCTTTAAACGTTTTTCCAGATACCCGAATGGCCATAGTCAGTGCGGGATATTCCGTTTCTCCTGTCAGGCCGGCCCCAATTCTCGTTATGTCCAGTCCGAAGAGAGGCGCCGGGAGGCTTCTCTCCCGCCATCAACGAGTCTACACGTGCGACCATAACGCAAGCCAAGTCTGCACGAAATTTCGCGCAGAGCCGGGCAATCGGGTCCAAACCGATGACCTGCTGATTGAAAATTACTGGCTGTTAATGATCTGATGTGTGCCGACATGAACGGTTATGACCCGCAAAACGGCTTGTAAACAAGCTCGACAAGCGACTCTATGGTTTGTGGCATTAGCTCATGGCAGGCCACAAAAGATCAGGGATGAAGCAAAAAAGTGTCCAAGATCTTCACCTTGCGGTAGTCAACCTTGCGCAGACTTGCACTTTGTTGTTTTTGTAAATTTCGCGGCGAGCGTGCAAAATAGACCACTTACTTTGGCTTGCTTTTAGTTAATCCTTCCGCAGCTCTCGTCCGATCGATTGAAGTCCCTCCTAGAATTGCCTCTCCTTGTCCTGGACAACCTGCGCTTTCGCTTTCATGTTTGCTCCGTTCTATTTCTGGTTAGGCAGAATTGATTGACTCGTCATTTCGGTGGTGTGTACGGATCCGGTGTGCCGGGCGCGATCGGTGGATACTTCTTCAGGCTTTGCTCGAACTCCGCCACGATCTTCATTGCCGGACCAGCGCTCCATGTGTTCTGGATTCCCGTCACCGGGTATTCCTCCTTCAGATCGGCGCCGGAGTTTTGCCAATGAAGCACGATGCTTAATGGATTCCTACCTTCCCAAGAGTTCCCTTGCCACCGTCATCACGTGGCCAGGCTCAAAGCCAAATTTCCTCTGTAACTCTTTGAGCGGTGCTGAAGCACCAAAGGTGTGCATGCCGATGACGCATCCATCCTGACCGACGTAGCGGTCCCACCCCAAGGTAGAGGCTTGCTCGATCGCGACGCGGGCTTTGACATCTGGTGGGAGCACACTGTCCCGATATTCCCGCGTCTGGTGTTCGAAGATGTCCCAAGACGGCATCGAAACCACGCGAGCGCGGATGCCTTCAGCGAGCAACTTGTCGTGAGCCTGCACGGCCAGACTGACCTCGCTGCCCGATGCAATGAGGATCACTTCAGGATTTCCGTCTGGGGCATCAGCGAGGATATAGGCACCGCGCGCAACGCCGGATGCCGGGGCGTACCTGTTCCGATCGAAGGTTGGCAAGGGCTGGCGCGACAGTGCCAGCACGGCGGGCTGGTGGCGTAACTGCATGATGTAGCGATAAGCCTCAACGACCTCGTTGGCGTCGCCGGGCCGCAGCGTGACCAGTCCGGGGATTGCGCGCAAGGACAGAAGCTGCTCCACCGGTTGGTGGGTCGGGCCATCCTCTCCGTCACCCATAGCGTCGTGGGTGAATATCAAGATCGTCGGCAACTCCATCAAAGCCGACAGCCGGATGGCAGGCCGCGCGTAGTCGCTGAAGATAAAAAAAGTCGCGCCGAAGGCCCGAATCTTGGACAGCGAAAGCCCGTTCACAATCGCCGCCATGGCGTGTTCCCGAATGCCAAAATGCAGGTTCTTTCCGCGCGGACTGTCCGCTTGGAAGCTTCCCGCGCCTTGGTAGGTCAGCGTGGTTTTATTCGAAGGCCCGAGATCGGCCGAACCTCCCAGGAACCACGGAAGGTTTTGGGCAAGCACATTCAGCACTTTACCCGAGGCCTCGCGCCCCGCTACACCCTTCGGGTCGGCGGGGAAAACCGGAAGATCGCGATCCCATCCCGCAGGGAGTTCACGTCGCTGCATCAGGTCAATCTCGTTAGCAAGCTCGGGGTGTTTGGCTGCGTAGGCAGCGAAAAGGTCGGTCCATTGGTGCCTGGCTTCCGCGCCGCGCACACCCACTCCGGCAGCGAAGTGCTCCCGAACGCCATCGGGGACTAGAAACGTCGCGTCCTCCGGCCATCCATAGCTGCGCTTACACAGCCGGATCTCATCCTCACCGAGTGGCTCTCCATGGGCTGCGGCGGTGTCCTGCTTATGTGGGGAACCGTAGCCGATGTGGCTGTCCAGGATGAGGAAGGTGGGGCGGCCCTTCGTCTCGCGAAACACCTGCAGGGCATGCTCGATCCGATCAATATCGTTAGCGTCGCCGACCCGCAGAACGTTCCATCCGTAACCCAGGAACCGGGCCGCGATGTCCTCGGTGAAGGCGATTCGCGTGTTTCCTTCGATGGTGATGTGGTTGTTGTCGTAGACCCAGCAGAGGTTGTCCAAGCCAAGGTGGCCCGCCAGCGACGCCGCCTCCGAAGCGACGCCCTCCATCATGCAACCGTCCCCACAGACGGCATAGATGTGGTAATCGAAGATGTCGAAGCCGGGCTGGTTGTAGCGGCTGGCAAGCCACTTCTGGCCGATCGCCATACCTACACTGGTGGCAACGCCCTGCCCGAGTGGACCGCTGGTGGTCTCGACGCCAGAGACCCAGTGATACTCTGGATGCCCCGGCGCCTTGCTGTCGAGCTGCCGGAAGCGGCGTATGTCGTCGAGCGTCACCGAGGGCTGGCCGAGTCTCTCGTAGTCGGCGTTTACCGCCTTGGTCCCGGTCAAGTGGAGTACGGACCAGAGCAGCATCGAGGCGTGACCGTTCGAGAGCACGAATCGGTCCCGGTTGGGCCAGATCGGGTCCTGCGGGTCGAACTGCATAACGCGGTTCCAGATCGTATAGACCAACGGCGCGAGCGCCATCGGCGTGCCGGGATGTCCCGACTTGGCCTGTTGCACCGCATCTATCGAGAGAGTGCGGATTGTATTAATCGACAATTGATCTAATTCCTCGTTGGTCATTGCTCTTATTCTTCGGGTTACTGCGCGTTTTCTATGAGAGCCACTTTTTTTCAGGCGGCGTCGCTGCCGCAGATCGCTAGACCGCGCTCCAGCTTGCCAGCCGCACCGGACCTGGCAAGCGGGATGCCGCCATCCGGATAGTCGTCGTCCGGGCACAGGCTTTGCGCACCAAAGTCGACGACCTCATGGCCAGCCGCATGGAGTTGAGCGACCATTTCTTCCTTCAAATTAAATCCACCGTGATCAGTAGCGATTCCAACTCGCATGTCGGTTTTTCCTTTTGATCTCAGTTTAACTGTCCTGCCGCTGCCCGATCGGCGAGCACCAAAGCTCTTTCCTGACTTACCCGTCCGGCTGGAATTGACTGATCACCTTCCCGCAAGCGGACAAGCATTCCCGCTTTCTCACTTCCGGTGACCAGCCAAAGGACCCGCCGAGCACGATTGAGAATCGGGTATGTCAGCGTCATCCGGCGCCTCCCCTGATAGATCCGGGTTACGGCAACGTCTGCGTCTTTAACCTGGAGGACCGCGTCGCCAGGCACCAATGAAGCAGTGTGCCCGTCCGGCCCTAGTCCCAGATGGACGATATCGAGTATGGGTGGCGAGCCGGCGATTTTCGCGAGTGTTGCAGCGTACTGTTTCGCCGCCGCTTCCAGGTCGGTTGATTCCACCGGCATGGCGTAGATTTGTTCGGGAGGTAATGGTGCATGCTCGAGCAGGCTTTCCTGCAAATGGGTGAGGTTGCGATCGGGGTCTCCCGCCGGAGCTACCCGTTCGTCGCCCTGTGCCAAGTGCACGCTGTCCCAAGGGCCCCCCTCTCCCGCCAGAACACGGAGAATAATCCATGGGGTATGTCCGCCACTGACCGCCGTACTAAAGCGCCCGCGCTCAGCAACTGCCGCTCGAGCCTCCGCGGAAATGATCGCGGCCGCCGCTCGAGCCACCGCATCGGCATCTGCAAATACTTCAATCTTCATGAGGATGTCTCCAATCCCGACTAACCTTTCACAATCGGGTTCTCCCAGCCTCCGACGGGTGAGACTTTGTGATCGACTTCGCTCGGTCCCCAGCTGTTCGGCTCGTATTCAGTGACGGGGGTGCTCGCCTTCAGTGCCGGATCGACGATTCGCCAGGCCTCTTCGACATAGTCCTCTCGGGCAAACAGGGTCGGGTCTCCCGCTATAGCGTCTCCTAAGACGCGCTCATAAGCATCCATCTCGTCCGCGCGAGAGTGCCGGCTTACTATCATCTCGACCGATTGGCTGACCGTATCCTCCGCCGGGGCGATTACGTTCATGCCCAAGGCCAACGTGACCTCGGGGCTGATCCGAAACCGGAAATTGTTCGGCGTCAGATTGAACTCCTCATACATCGTCGGGGGCTGGCGGAGCCGGACGACGATTTCTGCGCACGTCACGGGGAGACATTTTCCCGCCCGAATGTAGAAGGGAACCCCTTTCCATCGCCAGGAATCAATCTCCAGTTGCAGCGCGGCAAAGGTTTCCACCTGAGAGTCCGGCGCGACGCCTTTCTCGTTGCGGTAGCCACGGAACTGCCCGCGAACAAGGTTCTTACTTTCCAGCGGCGGAATCGCTTTGAGGACTTTGACCTTTTCATCGCGGATCGACTCGCTGTCAGTTCTGGGAGGGGGCTCCATGGCCAGGTTAGCCAGAACCTGAAACAGATGATTCTGAATGACGTCGCGGATAGCACCCGTTTCATCATAGAAACCGCCCCGGCCTTGGACTCCGAAGTCTTCAGCCATTGTGATCTGCACGCTTTCGATGTGGTTGCGGTTCCAGAAAGGCTCCAGGAACGCATTGGCAAAACGAAAAAAAAGCAGGTTATGCACCGGCCGCTTCCCCAGATAATGGTCGATGCGGAAGATTCTATTCTCGTCGAAGGTGCCGAGCAGAATCCGGTTAAGATCTTGCGCCGAGGCGAGGTCTCGTCCGAAGGGCTTTTCGATAATCACACGAGCGCCGTTATTGCAGCCCGATTTTGCCAATTGTTCGACGACCAGTCCAAATAAGATAGGCGGTATGGCCAAGTAATGCGCCGGCCGCTGGGCCGAGCCAAGCTCTTGGCGGATGGCCCGAAACGTTGCTGAATCTTTGTAGTCACCATCTACGTAACGCAGGAGACCGCACAGCTTTTCAAAAGCCACGGAATCAAGGCCTCCATGTTTCTCGACGCTATCTCGTGCCCTCGCCTTGAGCTGGTCGAGCTTCCATCCGGCTTTAGCCACACCGATGACCGGCGCGTTCAGGTATCCACGTTTGACCATTGCCTGCAGTGCCGGGAAAATCTTCTTGTAGGCCAGATCTCCGGTGGCGCCGAAAAATACCAGCGCATCCGAATGGAGAGCAATCACAGTTTCCTCCTCATTTCGCGGGCTTTTCTAAGTGTCCGCCGAACTCGAACCGCATGGCCGAAAGGAGTTTGTCCTGGAAATCCGCTTCACCGCGCGAACTGAACCGTTCGTACAGGGCCGTGGTGAGTACTGGCACCGGAACGCCTTCGTCGATGGCGGCCTTGATGGTCCATCGCCCCTCGCCTGAGTCCGAAACCCGACCGGAGAAACCAGAGAGCGCGGGATCCTTGACGAGTGAGATCGCCGTTAGGTCCAGCAACCACGAGGCGATCACACTTCCGCGTCGCCACACCTCTGCTATGCTACCAAGATCGAGGTCATATTGGTAGTACTCGGGATCGCGCAACGGCGTCGTCTCGGCGTCAATTGCGTGCTGCTGTTTCCCTATATTGGCGTCGCGCAAGACACCTAGCCCCTCGGCGTACGCGGCCATGATGCCATATTCGATGCCGTTGTGGACCATTTTGACAAAGTGGCCGGCACCATTAGGACCGCAGTGCAGGTAACCCAACTCCGATGTGGTACCGAGTTTGTCGCGTCCCGGTGTACGCGGAATGTCACCCAGGCCGGGTGCCAGCGCGGCGAAGATCGGATCGAGATGTTTCACTATCGCGGTCTCGCCGCCGATCATCATGCAATAGCCGCGCTCTAAGCCCCAGACACCGCCGCTTGTTCCAACATCCACGTACTGGATTTTTTTCGTCGCGAGTTCTTTAGCTCGCCGGATGTCGTCCACGTAATACGAATTGCCACCATCAATGAGAATGTCCCCTGGCTCGAGCAACGGCACGAGGTCAGCGATGGTTTTGTCCACAATTGCCGCCGGTACCATCAGCCAGAGCGCCCGCGGCTTCGCGAGTTTTTTAACGAGATCGGCCAGCGAGGAGGTGCCAACCGCTTTGTCCTGGACCAACTCCTGTACCGCCTTCGGCGAGACGTCGAAGACTACACCGTCGTGCCCCGCCTTGAGAAGGCGTCGCACCATATTGGCGCCCATTCTTCCAAGTCCGATCATTCCGAGTTGCATTACAACATTCCTTTCTTCAGAGGTGATTGCTCTTTGAGTTGAATTTCACTACGTGCTTGTTAGCGGCCCCTGCAGGACGGGTCAGATGCCTGCGCCTCTTTTTGTCTTTGCTCTTGTCCTTATCAGATGCTCGATTACTGCGAGGTAATGACCTTCTTTTCCGCCAAAGTAGTAAGGAATCGCGGCCTGATTCACGCCCGCGCGTTGGGCGAGTTGTCGAGTGGTAGCACCTTCCAGGTTGAAAGTACCAAAGATTTCCAACCCAGCCTTGATTAACCGCTGTTTCGCGTCCAACCTCGACTGCACGGCGAAAGAATTATTCATATGATTTAGTCAAATCAGCTATTCAGATGAACAGCGCACGGCTTCCGAACCCGCCCTTGGAACGTCCAATGTTCTCTTAGTTTTAACTTCTGGTGCTTCACGCGGCTATTAGCGGAACTATTCCTTTTTACTGTCCCCGGAAGGATTACTCTTTAACCACCCAAAAGAGTGAGCACTTAGCCTGCATTGCCCACCCGCCACGGCGGAAGATTTGTGAGCAATGCAGGCTCATGATTTACAGCTATCTATCCCGTCCCGCAGCCGCCCGGCAGCCGCCGGAAGGGCGTGGATCAATAAAGCGTATGAGATTTGCGGGCTAGGTATTCGCGTGAATCAGCCCGCGTTTGTTTGCGATGGCAATCGCTTCGGCACGGCCAATCGCTTCCAGTTTTGTCAGGATAGATCTGACGTGACCCTTTACCGTAGCTTCGCTGATATAAAGAATCGCCCCTATCTCCTTGTTGCTTCTGCCGTTGGCGATATACCGCAAAACTTCAAGCTCACGCTTCGTGAGTTCGGGATGTGCAACCGATTCCGCCAACTTCAAGGTGATCTCAGTCGGAAATAGCGTTCGTCCGGCAGCGACCGCGCGAACCGCTTCCTCAATCTGCTCAGCATCTGCGGCTTTCAACAGATAGCCCTTGGCTCCGGCACGTACGGCGCGGCGAATGTCTTCTTCGCTCTCGTAGGTTGTTATCACGATGATCCGTGGTTTGCGCGCTCGGCCGGCCATCAATTCAGTAACAACTTGTAGTCCATCTTTCTCCGGCATCCGAAGGTCGACGATAAGGACGTCGGGAGAATGTTGATGATAGAGCTCGCAGGCTTCCTTTCCATTGGCGGCTTCCGCCACAACTTGGACGTCCTCTAACGCGCTGAGAATGCTCGACAGCCCTTCCCGAACGACCGGGTGATCGTCGGCTATGATAACGCGTATCTGTTCAAGCGGGGTGTTGGGAGAGGAGCTTGTTTTTTGCAGGCTATTGCGGCGCGGCTTTTCCGCCTGCGATGTTAGAGATTGGGGAAGAGGGAGAAGTGACATAGTGCTCGGCAGGTATTCAAGCTGGATACGTGCCAGCGCCGCAGAAGCCGGCCTATTTCGGGCTCCACCCATGAGAGGAAGGTCTAAATGCTCCGTGTTTACAAACCAACAAATCGCGAGTATTCGCGAAATGTTGCCACATCTCGCGAAATTTATGGGTCGGTGGGAGGCGGACTTTCCGTGGGTAGCCCGCAACATGTGCTCTGTTCGGGCGGACGACATTAAGGCGGCTGCGTTTTGAGGCGAGACAGACGAGCCGCTCCGTTCGGATTTTGAGGTTGGGCGAGGTGGAGATCCTTCGCCGGACAGTCGCCGCTACCGCTATGCGGCGCTCCGGGCGTTGTCGGCGTTAGAGGCTCTTGAAGCGACGCTTGCTGATCTTCAGTGTTTTGATCTTTGATTCCAAGGTCGATGCCGGCATGCCTAGCTTGGCAGCCGCACCGTATGGTCCGGCCACTTGGCCCCTGGTTTGAGCCAAAGCAGTCTCAATCATTGCCTTCTCCTCAATCGTAAGCTTTTCGGGTAGCGCCTGATTTGCCGACTGGGTGGGGAGTGGCCCCCGAGAAAGCCAACTCTCATCCACCGAGAAGTTTTCCGTGTCGCAGACAATGACAGAGCGTTCGATGACATTTTGTAGCTCCCGGATATTTCCCGGCCACGGATACGATTGGAGTAGTTCCAGAGTCTTGTTGCTGACGCTTCTTATTTGCTTCCCCGCCTTACGCGCATAGCGATCAATGAAGTATTTGACCAGCATAGGGATGTCTTCTTGCCGTTCGCGCAGGGAAGGAATCTCAATCGGAAACACATTGATCCGATAAAACAGATCACTCCGAAAATCGCCGGCAACGATCGCAGCCTGTAAGTCGCGATGGGTGGCGGCAATGACTCGCACATCAGCCGGGATCGACTGATTGCCACCCACGCGTTCAAACTCTCTCTCTTGCAAGACACGCAGAAGAGCAATCTGGGTTTCCGCCGGAAGCTCCCCAATCTCATCCAGAAAGATCGTTCCTCCTTCCGCCAACTCAAAGCGCCCAAGGCGCCGTTGCAGCGCTCCGGTGAAAGCTCCTTTTTCATGGCCAAACAGTTCCGAGGCAATGAGCGAGTGCGGAATAGCCGCACAACTCACTTTCACAAAGGCTCGTCCCGAGCGTTGCGACCGTTTGTGAATGGCACGCGCTATCAACTCCTTGCCGGTTCCAGTTTCACCAGTAATCAGAACGGTGGAATCTGTCGGGGCGACCTTGGCTACGCGAGCAAGGACTGCTTTGAGCAAAGGAGACCCACCTACGATCTCCTCAAACATGGATGTTTGACCGATCTCCGCGCGGAGCGCGATGTTCTCCTTGTAGAGTCGGTCCTTCAAGACCGCTATTTCCTGGAGAGCTTGCTGCAACTCTTGCTGTGAATGCTTGGCGGCGGTGACATCCATAACCGATCCGACAAATTCCAAGCACCCCGACTCATTCTTTAAGGGACGACCGATTACGTGAACATGCTTGGTGGAACCGTCCGGCATGAGCAGACGATGACCAAAGTCCAGGTCAGTTCCCTTCTGCGCCGTGCGATCAAGCGTTTGCCGAACGAGAGCAAGATCGTCGGGATGAACTCGCTGGAACACCAAGTCCAAGGTAGGCCTACGGGACCGATCAAATCCCGTGATTCGATAGGTCTCTTCCGACCAGAAGATCTCGCCAGTCGAAGTATTCCAGCCAAAACTGCCCGTGTGACTTAGCCGCTGCGCCTCGGCAAGGTAAGCTTCACTTCGCCGCAGGGCGTCTTCAGCTTGCTTTCGATCCTCGATATCAATACTCGACCCATACCATCTGACGATCTTTCCGCAGTCGTCGCGCAGCGCAACCTT
>Ga0137358_10001754_pt1 | contig 11988 bp, 6 predicted proteins | sample Mad1_20_16metaG_FD_105551 | JGI IMG/M metagenome (GOLD analysis project Ga0137358, IMG submission 105551) | Vadose zone soil microbial communities from Angelo Coast Range Reserve, California, USA - Mad1_20_16 metaG | ecosystem: Environmental > Terrestrial > Soil > Vadose zone | place: USA... | reverse complement strand
TCACCGACCTCGCCGTTCAATATCTCCTCAACCACCCAATACCATGAGCAACCTGCACGGATTCGACATCGCCGTCATCGCTGCCTACTTCCTCGTGCTGGCCGGGATCGGGTACTGGGCGGCACGCCGGGAGAAGAACGTCAGCGCCGACTTTTTCCTCGCGAGCCGGGATGTAGGGTGGTTCGCGGTGGGCGCGAGCCTGTTCGCCTCGAATATCGGAAGCGAGCATCTCGTGGGGCTTGCCGGTACCGGGGCGGCGAGCGGGCTCGCCGTAGGTCATTTCGAATGGCTCGCCTGCTTCATGCTGCTGCTGCTCGGCTGGCTGTTCGTGCCGTTTTATCTGCGCAGCGGTGTCTACACGATGCCGGAGTTCCTCGAGCGGCGGTTCAATCCGGCCGCGCGCAGCTACTTCACCTGGGTGTCGATCATCGGCTACGTGCTGACGAAAATCAGCGTCACCCTCTTCGCCGGCGGCATCGTGATGCGCGAAGTAACGGGGTACAATGTGTGGACCAGCGCCGTCATCCTGATCGTCATCACCGGGATCTACACGGTTTTGGGCGGCTTACGCGCCGTGATCTACACGGAGGTGATGCAGGCCGTCGTGCTGATCATCGGGTCGGCGACCATGACGGTGCTGGGCTTACAGGCGGTGGGCGGGTGGAGCGGTCTGGAGGCGCGCGTGCCGGCGGACTTCTTCTCCATGTGGAAGCCCATGAATCACCCCAACTTCCCCTGGACGGGCATCGTGTTCGGCGCGCCGATCCTGGGCGTCTGGTACTGGTGCACCGACCAGCACATCGTGCAGCGGGTGCTCGCGGCCCGGAACGTGAGCGCCGCCCGCACCGGCACCATCTTCGCCGGTTTCCTGAAGATCCTGCCCGTGTTCATCTTCGTGCTGCCGGGGATCATCGCCGCGGCCTTGTACTCCGACATCCGGGGCGGGGCCGCCGATGCGGCTTATCCGGCGCTGGTAACGCGGCTCCTGCCGGCCGGGTTCAAGGGCTTGGTGCTGGCGGGGATGCTCGCCGCGCTGATGAGCTCGCTCGCGTCCGCGTTCAACTCTTGCTCGACCCTGCTCACGTGGGACGTGTACCGCAAGCTCCGGCCCAACGCGAGCGAGCAGCGCCTGGTAACGGTGGGACGGCTCACCACGGTCCTGCTGGTCGGGTTGGGTCTGCTGTGGATCCCGTTCATGAAGTACGTCTCGCCGCAGATCTACATCTACCTGCAGAGCGTGCAGGCCTACATCGCGCCGCCGATCGCGGCGTGCTTCCTGCTGGGCGTCTTGTACCCGCGACTGAACGGAACTGGTGCGTTAGCCGCGCTCTGGACCGGCCTGGTGATCGGGACGGCGCGTCTCGTACTCGAGCTCGCACGAGGCAGTCTGGCGACCGGCACCGTGTGGGCCTGGTTCGCCACCATCAACTTCCTTCACTTCGCGGCTCTGCTGTTCGCGCTGTGCTCGGGGATCCTTATCGCGGTCAGCCTGATGACCGCCCCACCCGGAGCGGCCCAAACGGCCGGGCTGACGTACGGTGCACCGGAGATCACCGCGGTCCCGGTCCCGGCCGGCCCGCGGAACCTCAATGTCGTGCTCTCGATCGTCCTCGTGGCCACGATCGGAGTGCTCTGGATAATCTTCCGGTGAGCGCTCGCGCGAGGTGGGCGGAGGTTGTGGAGGTGGGTAGAGGTTGGTGGTCGTTGCTATGGTTCGCCGCAGGGCTCTCCCTGGCGGCGTGCTCCGGCACAACGTCCAGAACCTCCACCAACCTCCACCAACCTTCTTTCTACGATCCCGCCCACGACCTCGGGATGCTGTTTCACGACGTCCAGCTCTCGGGGATCTTCCAGGATTCGAAAACGTTCGCCGACGCGCGGCCCCTTCTCGCGCCGGGCGAAATCGTCGCCCGCTACGCTGCCGCGCGCAGCGCGCCGCAGTTCAACCTGCGGGAATTCGTGGCGCAGCACTTCGAGGTGCCCCGGCCGGTCGGCGAAGGTTTCCGGTCGGACCCCTCGCAGACCATGGAGCAGCACATTCGCGCGCTCTGGCCTGTCCTGACGCGCCCGCCCGATACTCCCGACGCACACTCGTCGCTCATCCCGCTCCCCAACCCCTACGTCGTCCCCGGCGGCCGCTTCCGCGAAGTCTACTACTGGGACTCGTACTTCACGATGCTCGGGCTCATCGAGAGCCGTCGGACCGACCTCGTGAAGAGCATGCTCGACAACTTCGCCCACCTGATCGTAACGGTCGGGCACATCCCGAACGGCAACCGGAGCTATTATCTCAGCCGCAGCCAGCCGCCGTTCTTCGCCGCCATGGTCGGGTTGTACGCGCGGGCGACGGATACCACGCAGGCCCTGCAATACCTCGACGCACTGGAGGCGGAGCATGCGTTCTGGATGAATGGGGCGGAGCGTCTCGCGCCGGGGGCGGGCCAAGCGTACCGCCGCATCGTGCGGCTCCGCGAGGGCGGGCCGCTGCTCAACCGGTACTGGGACGACCTGCCCGAGCCCAGGCCGGAGGCGTACCGTCCGGACTACGAGATCGCGCAGACCCTCCCTGAAGCCCGTCGCGAGTCGTTCTATCGAAACGTGAAGGCCACGGCCGAGAGCGGTTTGGACTTCTCGAGCCGCTGGATGCGCGATCCGAAAGACTTGCGTACGCTGGAGACGACCGAGCTGATCCCGGTGGATCTCAACAGTCTGCTCTATCACGCCGAGCGGATGATCGCCGCGCTCCGGGCGTTCCGGGGGCGGGCAGGTGACGTGGACGTCGCGCGGCAGTTCGCCCAGGCAGCCGCCGACCGTCGTCGGGCCCTGCTGGCCGCGGCGTATGATTCCGCAAGCGGGTTCTTCTACGACGTGCGGTGGCGCAGCGGTACGCGCGTGACGGACCGGCCCACCCTGGCGGCCGCGTCGCCGCTGTATTTTGGACTCGCCACCCCCGAGCAAGGCCGTGCGGTCGCGGCGCGCCTCGAGCGGGAGTTCCTGAAGCCCGGCGGTTTCGTCACGACCTTGATCGCCTCAGGTCAACAATGGGACGCCCCCAACGGATGGCCGCCCCTGGAATGGCTGACGATCGAGGGCGTGCGCCGCTACGGTCGTGCCGACCTGGCCGATGCCGCCCGCGACCGCTGGCTCGCGCTGAACCGGCGCACCTATCGCGCGACCGGCAAGATGACCGAGAAGTACGACGTCGTCGACCTCGAGCGGCGAGCCGGCGGCGGAGAATACCCGACGCAGGACGGATTTGGATGGACCAACGGGGTGGCGCTGGCGCTGGCTGCCCAGCAGCGCTGAAGGACACCGAGCCACCTCCGCTGTTGCAGCGTCCCTATCGCCTGTGGCCAACGGGGAGCATCCGCCACACACCGCCCGCGCGCCGTGGCGGCGCCGCGACCACGATTTTTTTGACGCGCTGAAGGCTTCGTCGCCGCGGCTCCGAGTCGCTGGCCCGCGGTCGTGTGACCGCGCACACGTTTCAAGATTTGGCATGGCGCTTGCCTGCCCGTCCCCTCGCCTCGCCGAAATTGTCGGCCCGGTCGTCACCATGGAGGGGGGACGTGCCACGATCAGAATTGCTCCGGCCCCGGAAGGCGGCCGGCCCGTCGCTGCTGTGCGCCGCGCTGCTGCTGGCGTCGGAGCCGCTGCGCGCCCAGACGCCGGGCGCGAGCCTCGTCGCGCGGCGGGTAGATCAACCACCCAGGCTCCAAGACTTTCTCACGCCTGACCCGCCGGCCGGCGGCGTTCGCGTGACCGACTTCCGTCAGCGTGAGCCGGGCGACGGCGTCCCGGTGAGCGTCCCCACCACGGCCTACGTGAGCTACGACGATGCCAATCTGTACGTCGTCTTCGTCTGCCAGGAAGATCCGGCGAAGGTCCGCGCCGGGCTGACGAAACGGGAAGAGATCTCCGTGGACGACGGGGTCGCGGTGTACCTGGACACATTCCGTGACCGCAAGCGCGCCTACCTGTTCCAGGCGAATCCCCTGGGCGTGCAGCTCGACGGCATCGTGACCGAGGGACAGGACGACGACTACAGCTTCGATGCCGTGTGGCAATCGGAGGGTCGCCTGACCGCCGATGGCTATGTGGTGCGGATCGCGATCCCGTTCCGCAGCCTCCGCTTTGCGAAAACCCCGGTTCAGTCTTGGGGTATCGCGCTCGCGCGCTTCGTCCGGCGGTCCAACGAAGAGGCCTATTGGCCCGTGGCGAGCAAGCGGCTCGCGGGATTCGTCCCTCAGTTCGGGACGCTCGAGCAGCTGCGCGACATCTCACCGGGCCGAAACGTCCAAGCGATTCCGTACGGCGCGTTCACTGATGCGCGGTTCCTCGACCTCGAGGCGCCGGCCTTCCGCAAGGCGACCGACCGGCGTCTGGGCCTCGACCTGAAGACCGTGGTCCGGGATGCCGTCACGCTGGACGGGACCGTCAACCCTGACTTCAGCCAGGTGGAGTCGGACGAGCCGCAGGTGACGATCAACGAGCGGTTCGAGGTGTTCTTCCCGGAGAAGCGACCCTTCTTCATCGAGAACGCGGGCTACTTCCAGACGCCCGTCAACCTGTTCTTCTCGCGCCGCATCACCGATCCGGGCGCCGGAGCCCGCCTCACCACCAAGGCGGGCCGGTGGGCGCTGGGCATGATCGGGATGAACGATCGGGCTCCGGAGGAGTTCGTGGGATCGGGGCTGGCCCGCCAACCGCACGCCGGGATCGGCGTAGTTCGGGCGCAGCGGGAGATCGGGCGCGAGTCTACCGTCGGGTTGCTCGTCAGCAACCGACAACTCGCAGGCGGCGCGAATCGGGTCGCCTCGGCGGATGCACGTCTCGCCCTCAGCAAGACGTGGATCTTCACGAGCCAGGTGGTCGCCACGTACGCACGGGACTCGGGTGCCGCCGGTGCGTCGGGGGCGGGCCTGTATGCGGAGTTGTTGCGCGACGGACGCAACCTCGACTACTCCGCGCAGTACCTCGACCTGAGCCCATCCTTCGATGCGCCGCTCGGCTTCGTGCCGCGGGTCGGGGTCCGGGAAATGGTCCACCAGCTCCAGCTCGTGCGGCGGCCGGATGGCCCCATCGTGAAGTTCGGTCCCACCTTCACCACCGGGTTCATCTGGGATCGCAATGGCGCGCTGCTCGATCGGTCGCTCAAGGCGTCCTGGGAGCTGAAGCTCGTCGGCGAGACCAAGCTGCAGGTCTCGCACGAGCGCGCGTTCGAGCTGTTCGAAGACGTCCCGTTCGACCTGCATGAGACGAAGCTGTCGTTCGAGAGCGAGTGGCTGAAGTGGCTCGCCTGGTCCGTGTCCTACAAATACGGGACGGACGTGAACCACAAACCGCCGGCGGGTGTGGCGCCGTTCGTGGCGGGGGCGGGGAAGGGAGAGCTCGCGGTCACGCTCCGTCCCACGCCCCGGCTGCGGCTCGACCACACGTACCTGTACAGCCGGCTCACGACGCTGCCCGGGGCGGCGCCGGCGGGAGGAACGCCGGTCCGCGTGTTCACCGACCGCATCCTCCGGGAGAAGCTCAACTACCAGTTCAGTCGCGCTTTGTCGCTGCGCACCATCGTGGACTACACGACCGTGGACCGGGACTCGACGCTGTCGCGCGTCGCGCCGGAGCGCCGCTGGACGGTGGACGTGCTCCTCACCTACCTCGTCAACCCGGGCACGGCGTTGTACGTGGGCTATCGCGACGGCTACGAGAACCTCGCCCTGCAGCCCGGCAGCCCGCCGACGCTGTATCGCACTGACGAGCCCACGATGTCCGTCGGGCGCCAGGTGTTCGTCAAGATGAGTTACCTCCTGCGGTTCTGAAGCGCGCAGGGGTCGTTCGGAGTGCAACGGCGGACATCGGAGGGGTGTCGTGCTGCGAATCGCGATTCTGATGGGACGCTCGTTTACGGACGAGCGAGGCATGCCGGAGGTGGTCCGCCTGCTCGGCGAGCTGGGCGCCGCGGCGCGGCTGCTGCATCTGGGCGACGATCTGATCGATGTCGCGCGGGTGCGGCTCGACTACGACCTCTACGTGCTCAAGAATCGGAATGACCTCGGCATGAGCGTCGCGGCGGATCTCCACCGCGCCGGCGCCGCGCTCCTCAATCCGTACCCCGTCTCGACGCTGCTGCGAGACCGGATCGTGACGTTCCGGGTGCTCCGCGCGGCCGGGGTCCCCGTTCCCGAGACCTTCGTCGCGTCCCACGCCAGCCAGCTGTTGTCCGCGCTCGAGCGGGGGCCGCTGATCATCCGGCCGCACCGCCGCTCCCGGCTGCGGCGGAGCGAGCTGGTCTCGAACGCAACCGAGCTGGCGGCGCTGGGGCCCATGGAGGAGCCGGTGCTCGCGCAGCGATACCACGCGCCGGACGGGCCGATTCACCGCAAGGTCTATTCGATCGGGAGCGAGCGCTTCGGCGTGCGCCGGGTTCGGCCCGCGCGTACGCCCGAGGAGACGCGGGGCGAGCCGTTCCCTCTCACTCCCGAGCTGGAGGACATCGCGCGACGCTGCGGATCTGCGTTCGGCATCGATCTGTTCGGTGTGGACGTGGTGGAGAGCGACGGCCGCACCTATGTCATCGATGTCTCGAGCTTCCCCGGCTTCAAAGGCGTGCCGGACGCTTCCCAGCGCCTGGCGCGATACATCTATGCCGCCGCCGAGCGCGCGGTCCGGGGCGAGCCGATCGTTCCCGGCGACTCCCTGTCCACCCGCCTGGCGGCGGAGAACCACGCCTTCGGTGGCTCCACCCTGGATCTGGTGCTCCGGGCGCTCACCACGACCCCGGCCACGGCCGAAGAGCTGGACGAGATCCAGAACCTGGTTGACGAGATCAGGCTGCGCGTCGAAGCGCCGAGATCGACGCCTCGACGAGTCGGTTCGCCGTCCACCCGCGAGGCATCGCCTCCCCGGGTCGCGATGTACTCGCAAGGGATGGTCGGGTTCGGTCACATTCGCCGCAACGCCTCGATCGCCCAGGCATTGCGTGCCTCGTCGTCGCCGCCGGCGATCGTGATGATTGCGGAAGCGTGGCAGGCAGGCGCGCTCCCGATGCCGGAGGGCGTGGACTGTGTCACGCTCCCTGCGCTGCGGAGAGAGCCGGACGGGGCCTACAACCCACGCTTCCTGCTGGACGTGTCCGACCAGGACCTCATCGCGCTCCGCTCCCGAGTCATTCGCAGCGCGATGCAGGTGTTTGAGCCGGACGTCTTGATCGTGGATCATCTGCCGCTCGGCGTCGCCAAAGAGCTCACCGGCACGATCGAGCACCTGCGGAAGCGCGGGAACACTCGTCTTGTCCTCGGCATGCGCGAGGTCCTGTACGACCCCGAGACCGTGCGCCGCACCTGGTCCGATCAGGCCAACATGGACGCCATTCGGGACCACTACGACGCGATCTGGATATACGGGGATCCCGCCGTGTACGACCCCATTCGGGAGTACGACCTTCCCGACCACGTGGCGACACGGGCGCGCTACACGGGATATCTCGACCAGCGCCCCCGCCTCGAGTTCGCCCAGGCGCAGGCCGGCCCCCTGCTCGCGAACCTGCCCCCCGGCCGGCTGGCGCTATGCCTCGTCGGAGGCGGGCACGACGGCGGTGCCCTGGCCGAAGCGTTTCTCGAAGCCGACTTGCCGCCCGATACCACGGGGGTGCTCGTGACCGGGCCGTTGATGCCGGGAGAAAACCGGCAGGACGTGTACGAACGCGCCGAAGGCCGCACGCGTTTTCAGGTGCTCGAATTTGTCCCGGACCCCACACCGCTGATCGAGCGGGCCGAGCGGGTCATCGCCATGGGGGGCTATAACACGATCTGCGAGGTGCTCTCGTTCGAGAAGCACGCGCTGATCGTGCCGCGGGTGAAGCCCGAGCCGGAGCAGTGGATCCGCGCCGAGCGTCTGCGCGAGCTGGGCCTGGTGCACGTGCTGCACCCCGACGAGCTGACCCCGCGGGCGCTCACCCAGTGGCTGGCGCGCCCCCTCGGCCCGCCTCCCGCCAGCCGCAGCCGCATCGATCTCGGCGCCCTCACGCGCATCCCGGGGCTGCTGGCGGAGGTGCTGGGCGCCGAGCCGGCGATCGCCGTGTCCGCCGGGGGACTGGGCTGACATGTCCGAGTCCGGGACGGCGCGCACCCGCACGGTGCTGCTGTATGCGCAGGACAGCAAAGGGATGGGACACATCACCCGCACCCTGACCATTGCTCGGCACCTGCTTGCGGCCTATCCCAGCACCGTCGCCTACATCACGACGGAGTCCCCCGTCGCCGGCGACTTCGCGCTCCCCGAGCGGTGCGACTACGTCAAGTTGCCCGCCGCTCCAGGCCTTCGGGCGTTGCGCACGCAGCTGTTGCGCGACACGGCGCTGGGGTTGGCTCCGGACCTGGTCCTGGTGGATCACGAGCCGCTGGGCCACAAGGGCGAGTTCAGCGAGGGGCTGCGTGCGCTGAAGGCACAGCGCCCCGCCACGAAGTTCGTCTTCGGGCTGCGCGATATCATGGACGATGTCGGTCGCATTCGCGCGCAGTGGCAGCAGCTGGGCGTATACGACGCCTTCGAAAGCCTGTACGACGGCATCGCGGTGTATGGCTCGCGCACGCTGTACGATGTCGCCCACGCTTACGCGATCCCGGCGTCGGTCCACCCGAAAGTGCATTACTGCGGCTACATCCTGCGGGACCTGCCGGCGGTCGATCCGGGCGTGGTGCGTCTCCAGCACGGCCTGCCACGCAACGGGCCGTTGGTACTCGCGACCGTGGGCAGCGGCAGCGACGGGTACCCGGTGCTCGACGCGGCGCAAGCTGCCGTCCTTCGGCTGCAAGCGAAGTTCCCCGACCTGCAGGCGATCCTGGTGACGGGGCCGTTCATGCCGGCCGGCCATCGGGCGACCCTCGAGACACGAGCCACCGCGACGTGTCGTGTCGTGGCGCGGGCCGACAATCTGCAGCTGATGGCCGCCGCCGACGCCGTCGTGGGGATGGGCGGCTACAACAGTGTGTGCGAGGCCCTGGCAGTGGCCCGACCGCTGGTGATCGTGCCGCGCGCCACGCACAAGATCGAGCAGCAGATCCGCGCCGAAACGCTGGCGGCGCATGGGTTGGCGCGGTGGGTCCACCCGAGGGAGCTGAACGGTGAGCGGCTCGCGGAGGCGCTGGAGTGGGCGCTGTGCTGCGATCGGCAGGCTCACGCACAACGGGTGCGCGACATCATCCCCTCGTTCGACGGCGCGGCGCGGCTGACCGCCTATCTCTCACCTTGGCTTGGCGGTGATTGAATGACCGTCCCGACCCTGTCCACCCTCGACTCCGGACAAACCGCGGCGGTCCTGAGTGCGGCGCTTCATGAACTGCACGGTCCCGACGCCCGCCTCGAGGGGTGGACCGCGGACTTCCGGTTCACCGAGCACGGGAAGCAGCGCGTGGTGCGTTACGATCTGCAGGCACGACTCGCGGGCGGCGCGGAGGTCCAGCGCGACCAGTGGGTCGGCAAGTTCTATGATCGCGACCGGGACGCCCGCAAGGTCGCCGCCGTTCTGCAGGTGCTGGCCCACGGCGATTTCGGCGCCCGGGGCGGTCTGAAGGTGCCGCGGGTCGTCGCATATCATCAGTCACGTCAGTCACGTCATCAGCTGTTATTGACCTACGAGCGCGGGGAGCCGGTGAGCTTCGCCATCGCGCACGACACCGGCGCCGTTCTGGCGGCCATTGGGCGCACGCTCGCGGCGCTCCATGTCGCCCGCATCCCGCTCGACGCGGTGACGACTCCAGCCACCGTGCTCGCGGAGCTACGATCGCGGGTCGGGGATCTTTGCGCCGCGCTTCCAGGCCAGACGACCGCCATCCGGCGCACCTGGAACCAGCTGGAGGCACAGGCGCCGCCCCTGCCGGTCACGCCTTCCTTCGTGCACGGCGATTTCGGTCCCGCCAATCTGCTCTGGAGCGTGGGACGGATCGTGGTCCTCGACTTCGACAAATGCGCGCTGGGCGACCCGGCCCTGGATCTGGGGAATCTCCTCGCCCAGTTGCGCCGGATGACGGTGCGGAAGCCGGGCCGGCTGCAGGACTTCCCCTCCGCGCGCGCGCGCGTCGTGGGCACCTATCAGGCCTGGTCTGCGCCCGATCCCGGGCTGGACGAGCGCGTCGCATGGTACGAGCGGGCGACGCTGCTCCGCAAGATTCACGGCCTGGTGTGCAAGTCGGCGCCGCCCGAGGAGCCGGACGGCCTACGGCAGCGGCAGGTCGAGGCGTCCCGCTTGTTGAGCCTGACATGACCAGACAAAAGCGCAGGGGCTCGCGGTTCCGTCGGATCTTCCTGACCCATCTCCGCCAGGTGAAGGGCCGGCTGCTCTTCGCCGCCTTGTGCACGGTGGGCGTCACCGCCGCCGAGCTGTTGAAGCCCTGGCCCCTGAAGGTGATCCTCGATCACGGCATCCTCGACAAGCCGTTGCCCGAGGCATTGGAGTTTCTTCAGGGCATCGTGGCGGGCGGGCGGGTCACCCTGCTGGTGGAGGCGTCCTGCAGCATTGTGGTGATTGCGCTGGCCGGGGGGCTGCTCTCGTACTTCCAGATCTTCATCACGTCGTCCATCGGGTACGAGACGGTCTACGCGCTGCGGCGAGAGCTGTTCGCGCACCTGCAACGGCTGTCCCTCTCGTTCCACAACCGGGCGCAATCGGGCGATCTGCTGACCAGGATCGCCGGCGACACGAACACCCTGAAGGACCTGTTCGCGGACTCGCTCCTGAAGTTCTCGGCCCAGTTCCTGACCATCGTCGGGATGTTTGCGATCATGATCGCCGTGAACTGGCAGGTCGGTCTGATCGCCCTCGCCACCCTGCCGTTCCTCTGCTTCAGCCTGTTTCACCTGTATCGCCGCACCAAGGCGTCCGTCAAAACGCAGAAGAAGCAGGAGAGCCAGGCGGTGTCCCGGATGAGTGAGGTGCTGTCCGCCATCCCCCTGGTCCAGGCATTCGCGCGCGAAGACCTCGAAGTCGAGCGATTCGACACGGCGACCGCCGAGACGCTGCGCGAGAGCATCCGCGTGGCACGCCTCGAGGCGGCGGCGACCCGCTCGTCCGAGCTCATCACGGCGCTGGGGACGGCAGGCGCCGTGCTGTTCGGAGCGCTCCAGGTCCTGCGCGGCCGGATGCTGCCCGGGGAGCTCGTGCTGGTCGTCACCTACTTGACCAACGTCTACAAGCCCATCAAGACGCTCGCCAAGCTCTCCACCGATTTCTCGAAGGCCATGGCGAGCGCCGATCGCATCTCCGACGTCCTCGAGATCGAGCCGGAAATCCAGGACAGCCCAGACGCCATCGAAGCGGACGCCCTCAAGGGGGAAATCGTCTTCCGGGATGTGTCGTTCGATTACGGCGAGGGGAAAGAAGTGTTACGGCAGGTGTCCTTCACCGTCTCCCCGGGACAACGGCTCGCCCTGGTCGGGGTCTCGGGGGCCGGCAAATCTACCGTCGTCAGCCTCATTCTCCGGCTGTACGAGCCGCACGACGGCACGATCCTCATCGACGGGGTCGACATCCGGCGCTATCGGCGCGAATCGCTCCGGCGGCACATCGGGCTCGTGCTTCAGGAATCGATTCTGTTCGGGGCGACCATCCGGGAGAACATCGCCTACGGCAGGCCGGAGGCCGCTCTGAAAGAGATCGAGGCCGCCGCGCAGGCGGCCAATGCCGACGATTTCATCCGCGAGCTGGATGACGGATACGACACCGTCATCGGCGAGCGCGGCGCGACTCTCTCGGGCGGGCAACGGCAGCGTATCGCCATCGCGCGTGCCCTGATTCGCGCTGCGCCGATCTTGATTCTGGACGAGCCAATGACCGGTCTGGATGTGGAGAGCGAAGACAGGGTCCGCCAGGCGCTGAATCGCCTGATGGCGGGAAAGACCTGCGTCATGATCACCCACGACCTGCAGTCGATCGCCAACGCCGACCAGGTCTTGGTGCTGGAGGAAGGCCGGATCATCGGCCGCGGCACG
>Ga0137358_10001752_pt1 | contig 11993 bp, 15 predicted proteins | sample Mad1_20_16metaG_FD_105551 | JGI IMG/M metagenome (GOLD analysis project Ga0137358, IMG submission 105551) | Vadose zone soil microbial communities from Angelo Coast Range Reserve, California, USA - Mad1_20_16 metaG | ecosystem: Environmental > Terrestrial > Soil > Vadose zone | place: USA... | reverse complement strand
TGTGGAAAGCAGACTGTGTTGGCGAGCGGCAATAAATCCGCAGAGAAGAAGAGCCTTTGAAGCGATGGGAGACCTTTTTTCCGAGTCCGGAAGCAAAAAAGACACTGTAGGGTCCCCCGACGTCAGCCATCATCTCCGGACGCAGCAGGACAACAAAACTTTACGAGAGTGCTGCCACCTATCCACCAAGGAAGTCGTCTCCTCATCCGTCAGGCTGGCAACTCCGGCGTCAAACAATGTCCTCGCTGCCAACCGCAGCTCGCCTGTGAAATAGAAGACGAAGTAAATAAAGGAAAAGAAAATAACGTGAGTTAGTCATACTTGAGACATCGAACCACCACCTGGCAAGTGAGGAAAGGCTCGGAGGTATGTAACCTCTGCCCACTGTGTGGGAAAGAGATGTTGCGTAAAACGCGATGACTGTATTGATGTGGTCCGCCACATCTGATGGCAGATTTAGCATCGACAACAAACATGAGGCATATGACCCACTTCCAAAGTGCGTCAAGGCGCGCAAACAAGCTATCAGGGCTAGCGCCCTGGAGGCGGACACATCCCCGGAAATACACCAGGGGCTCTGTGAGCTCCCTGATGCAATCAGAGTGCTTACTTCATTCCTAGAGTCATATCGTGTCAGAATGCAGCCCTTGTGTTGTTGGAGACAGTAGCCAAAACCTATGTAAACCAACAGATGCCTGGGTAGCTGGGAGACCCAATCTGTCTCTGCAAATTGCGTCGATATCGGAATTGAGACCGGGTGTGAGAAGGACCTGCAAAAGAGAGCGCAGAACCTCGGCGGTCCGCTCTCGGGTACTAGTATCATCTCCGGCCGTTGATCTGGAAATGGATATTGCGCGTGTAAGAAACGATCCCAGATCAACCAGTATTGTGGATGCTTTTGAAAAAAAAAAGTTCATCAATTTTCTCGAGGTACATCGGCGTGAGACGGGAGAGAAAACATACCCGAATCAGGGGAAGGAACCGGGAGAGTGGTTGGCGCGTTTCCCATTGAAGGCGAATCGTGAATCGACCTGCTCTCGGAATGAGATTTGGTACAACACATATGACAGCAGTGGTACAGACAGCTCCGTCCAGCCACCCTGAGCGAGCAGTTCCTTCACTTTTTCAAGGTCCATGGATCGCCAGAACTCAAGAGTCTTGACATCCCATAACCGCGCGCGATCATCAGCATATAAAAGGAGAAGATTGTTTCCACCGACGCATATCCTCGTAAGAGGTGCTGGAGCGCCAGGGACCATGTAAAGGCTGACGATGTCAGATATGGTGGTATAGACATCATAGCCGCAGAAAATGCTTACAAGTTGTAGTTGTCCAACGCAACGACCGCAATTGTGCCATCTCGGGAAATGCAAAGCAGACATCCCGCCAATGGACCACCTTTATCGTACCTCAGATACAGGACACGCTGGAGTGGGGCGATGAACAGAACCCATCGCGCCAAAGTCTTCATAGATCTGAAACAGGACGAACATCAGGCATTGGTCCAATGCCCTTCACCACTGGTCTTACTCTAGTGACCATATCGCGACAGAGCCGTCGTCTGCACCGCCAACAACAAGTCTTTCCCCTGTTAGGTCGTTTTGAACGACGTGTAATCCGATGACATAGCCATTCAACGGGATATCAGAGATATCTCCAGGTGGCGGAACCGAGTTCAGCTGAACCAGATTAGAGAACGATGACCGACCAATGGTTCCGTCACCTACAACACCGTCATCGGCAGGGGTTCGAGAAGGGATGAGATGTCTGAGACAACATACTATAACCCAAGATAATGTGCGTGAGCTCCAGTGGGAGCAGGCACGTGATGCGTCTGGCCTGACTGTCATCAGGGACCTTCTTCGTTTTCTCTTCGTCAGATGATTTCCACAACGTCGTTGGTGTCCACCCTCTCCGATTTTCTCCAGAAAAATTAACGAATAGCTCAACCTGGCGTCGGCGCGCGCTGCTGATCCCTGTAGAAAGTACAGTTGTAGGGGATATTGCATGGATGGCTTGAGCCACCTGTATTTCCACGGTGCTAACGACGTGTGATCTATCAGAATCAATCAGCGGCATCACTACTTACAGCGTAAATCGGCTCCGTACTGTAAAATACCAGAACTTCGCCCGTCCAGCAGTCTATCGTTGTTCGGGTCCACTAATCTCAGCTCAGATACTTGTATTCGATCCTAGTAAAACGCAATGAGCCGAAACGATCTACGGACTCGCAGAGATATGCAGGCTTACGGGGTAGATGGCGGAATATGTATCCCAGCTGAACCATGTGATATCCTTCAGCTCTTCGTGTGCCGCTCTCAAATGATTGATGACAAGCCGTTGTGAATCAGATTCGAACCCCTAATAAAGTGTCAACTCTGTTTTGCTTGCAAGGTCTAGGCATCACCCACGAAAAGTTCTGAATCGGACCATGCGATGCCTCTAATCCGGTCCCTTGTGAAAAAAAGTCGTAATCCCTTCAATCTTTGACGAGGCTTCAGTTCTCCGATGTCAAGCGGGTCCTCCAGTGTAAGTTTGCATCTTTCTCCACGATTATCTGGGGGCGCAGTGTGTTCAGGAGAAGCTTTGAACGGATTCAATGCGGCTAGGGCTGTGCTACTGCTGTCATCTTGTGGCTCCGATTGTGGCTGGATAACAGCCGAGACAAGGACCGCGCGCTGCACGATGAGGTGATTTGATGAATCGACATGGAAGAATTTGGGTGCATCTAGGTTGTCGTCAGCGTTTCTCCTACGGTGATCGTCTGGATGACTCACCGTCCCCACAGGTGCCCAATCCGATTCCCGCGCTCGGGCCTTCAACCAGCCACTCGGCAACTTTATCGAGGCCGAGGTCGTCATCCCCGCGCTCAGTATTGTCCCGCAGTTCAAAGACAGATACACGAGACAGCTGGTGTTGGTTGAACTCTTCACTATCTACAGACAAGTCTTCAGTCGATCCCTCGTCGATGACCGCAGAGGCAAGTATGATAGTCGACTTTGTGGTATAAGGTTAGCGAAACGATGAGAACTTCTTTTAAACATTCGTACCTCTCCAGTCTCGTGAACGAACAAATCTTTCCATGTCCATACAGACTCTGAAGAACCTACTCCTTTGGCACCAGCTGGGGGTCCCACGGGATGTTGAGGAATTAGCGAGGATAATACACATGACCCATCATCGACAGAGTATACGGAGAGATCACTGTAGAAGAATTGAACAAACTAAAAGGAAAAAGGAGGGAAATAGTCGAACCCTTGGGACCGCAGGCATATTAAATGGCGACAGTTTACAAGCGTGTGCAGACCTACGACTCCATTTCCAGGGCGTGACGGAAATACGTGAAACTCTAGAGAGAGTTGATATGAGGTGATAAAGGGTGATGGTGGGGAACTATGTGAAGTAGAAGGTAGAGAGGTGATCGACGGCGTGGGCGAGTGTGTTGCACTCAACACCGACTTGCCTTCATCTCGTGGAGCTGAACCTGAAGGCGATGCTAGACCCTTTAACAGTACAGGTTGCCTTTCTGTGGGAGTTGTCCTGTCAAAAGACCGGCGTGGTCGATCTATCGATAATGAATCCTTGATACCCCCTTTCAGAATCTCCCGAAGTTTTTCCGATTCCTCATCGAAATCTACATAATTCTTTGGGGCCTGGGCTTGTTCGTCAGAGACAGCAGATACAACGCGAGCGCGAGGAGGAAGGGAAAATGGTGTGAGAGAAGAACTCGGAGTTCTCGGACGAGAGTGGGAACGACTGGTATGACGGGCAGATTTCTGGCTGGACCTGGACGACAGGGGTTTCTCGATGCTGATTGGAGCAGAGGTACCATGCCGGTTTTGGCGCAAGAGAAAGAGCGTTCCGTCTTTACAGCCGAGTGCTACACCTTCCAGGGTGTCGGAGGAGCCAAATCGTTGGCCTGAAGATGTCGCCGGGCCGGATCTAAGCCAGTACGACGTGAGGCATGACACATCTGTGGTGGCAGAGGCCTGATCTATAAGGACATTGGTACAGGATAGAACATCAGATGATCCTTCGAGCGCTGAATCGCTTGAGGAAAGGGTAAAGGGAAGCACGAGAGGGACTGAATTCATAGATCAATACGGCAGGAAACCAGACTGGCGTTGGACCCCAGAACTGTGATATTGTTTCGACTGGACAGTCGCGGAGCGCGGAGTGTGAGAAAGTGGTCAACCCAAGTTGAGAGTATTAAAGGTGCAAAACCCGAGCTATCCTCTCTTTGTCGGAAACCACCGATAAGTGACAGAGTGGCCGCCGTATAGCCGAGACAACGTTCCGATCACGTGCCATGACCCCGTGTTCGCTTGGCATGGCAAGAGGCCGTCTCGTTAATACCGGTACCGGACTCCCTTCCCCGCGTTTAGAGAAATGTCTGAGGAGAGGAACCCGGGGCCAAGCTCAGATCAGTTTGATGCTCTCATTGAGCTGTTGGCCAGCGATGATGCCCGTGACGACTCTAACTTCCATATCGCCCCAGAGGGTGTGGCATCAACGGGGATTCGAGACGCCAATGGAAAGCTGGACTATGCAAAAATCCGATCGTTGTTCTTACAAAGACAGACTAACGATGATGGGAATCACGCCATGCTTTCAGACGCCCTTAATCATGAGCCCAACTCCGAGTCAGGGTTGAAGCCGCCTCAGGTTAGTACAGATCTCATTTCAACCGAAAAAAAAACATAAAGACGAATTTTCCCGCCCGCTGAAACAGTGAGTCCAGCGGTCGGGCGGGCAAATTCGTCAATATTCAGTCTACCTTAGATTGTGGTGGAAGAACCGACAGCTTTGATAGGAGACCCTTTATTACCCAAGCCTTTGTCACGGCGAGGAGGCATTGAGTCTAGTGAAATTGAGGCAGTTCCAAAGGTGTGTTCATTTATCTATCATGGGATGGCCGTTGACCTTACAACAATAAAACCTTCCAAGGACGGCGATGTTCATTATTCCCAATCCGTCCTTCCCCCCGAGGTTACTTCCCCTCCCCTGTCAACGTGTTTCTGGGTGCTCATTTTCGGTGCCTACAGGCATCCGGAGACACAATAGTGCATCATCTACAAGCTGCCCTGTCCAAGGCCGAAGAGGAAGTTGCGCAGCTCCGGGACCAGCTCTCCCAGCTTCAAACCCAGGCTAATAAGCTGTTTGAATCAAGCCCTCCACAAGGTATGCTTTCACATCATATCTCCATACGATGTTCGTGGACCTGGCTCTTTTTAGAGAGTCGAGATGTCGGTGACATTCGTGGGTACATCGCCAATACGCCGAGATCTGCACAGTCGACCCTGAATAACGTGCAAAATGTAAGTTTCCTCGTTCGGGGGCTTTTATTTTTCATATCAAATCAATCACGAAATAGGCGTTTGCAACGGGGTCGGTGGATTCAGCGCCGATTAAGGTGGATCGCTTTGACGTGGAACGGGCCATCCAATTTGTTTCCCGGACCGATGAATTGGTTTGGCGGCGGTCCCGGTACCCGATTGGCCCCCCGGCGCCGGTATTTTCTCAGGGTAACCTCGATGCCCTTGCTGAACGTCTTACCCTATGGGAAAGCATCATCAGGGCACCACCCTGATAATCGATACGAGATCAGGACTGTTGCCGTTCATCTGTGTAATGAAACTCTATCTTCTCTGGTTCTGCTAATTTCTGAGTTTGACCTCCCAACAAGATTTCGTCTTCTTTTACGTCGTTCACAACAAATGAGCTCCCCTGGACCAACCTTGGCCGCCGTTTTCGACCCTGTGACCGCTTACTCAGCGGGGCAAAATGGTTTTGATTTCCAGATTCGTTTCCAATACACAGTGCTGTGGCAAGGGCATAAATGATGGTGGCTATGTTTATCGGCCTTTATTTTTCTATGCGGTATTCAGAGATCCTGATAGGCATATATGAGGGCTGCTATGGCCCCGACTAACGTGAATTGTAATACGGTTCTGTTTTACCCCTCCTTCATCCGAGCTCGTAACCCCCTTTCCGGTCATGACCAATCTCGCAATGCATCCGTATCAAAATTCAGACGTTCCCCAGGCCCTCTATCGTAGTGACATTGCCTTTGACGAGGGATGCGAACTTGTTTTGCAATTGAGTACGTGAAAACATTCGAAAGACTCTGCACCGCAGAAAGAAAAACCTCTCCAGGTCTCTTGGGTTTTCTTGCGGGGTTCATATGGTTCATGAATAGCAAATGGAGTTGGCAGGAGGTGTTCGCAGTGCTTCATGGCCTGTTAGCGGTGCTGAGCGAAGGTGAGTAAAGGCGCTCACGTGACCAACCTATCGCATCTAAAACCACTTGAGGCCTTCTACCCAGTTATTCGTAGCACATATGATCGGTTCCTCCTTCAATGTGTATATGTATTGCCCTGACTCCATGTTGCGTGTTGCGTGTTGCTGATCCGTTCTACCTTGACTGATTGGCGTCAAGTCCGATCAATCGGCCATAGAAACCGGCGTGAGAAAAACAATAGAGAGCCCCAACTGCCCTGCCCCGCACTTCTCTGACCAGACGATGATAGCGTGACCCGCGAGTCGCATCAGCGCGCGATCCGCAAACGACAAGAACTATTCAGCCGGGGTTTGATCCCGTCCGATATGACTCGGTTAGTAATCCATTCAGATTCCGCGGTGTGATTGACCCACTCCGGACTACAGTTTGCTTTGGGCCTCCATTGGTCTTTGAACTAATCCCCCAAAGTTGTCGTATTTCATCGCCCACGTGGCAGTACAGGCAGTGCAGTTCTCACAACCACCAACCAGGCTGCGGTTTCCGCAGTTCTAAGCAACTGTACGAGGCAGTGCAGACAGTGATGATTTCTAGAAGGGGAAGGAGCTGGAGCCATTGTTTCCCGCCCCACTTTTACGTTTGTGCATGAGGAAGACCAGAAGATATAACTGAGTGGACTGACTCCGCTGTCGTTCTCTCGCATTATGTTCCCAACCCCATCATCGTCTGCTAACGTCCCCCGCCATTTACCCTCGCCTCCACCGTCTCCCTTGCCGGGTGACGAGCAGGGGCTGTGCGGCCTGACTGGCGACCAATGGCACATGGTGATGAAATTTAGCATACCCCGTGAGTGGGCAATTCATTACATTCCGCCGATCCTTTCCATACTTATGAGGTATTCCGTTTCCCGTGCGTGCTCCACAGTGCTGCTCCCCGTTGCAATTGCGCTCCTCATCTCGCTGTACAAGGAGGCCGAGATCTCATTTCTGTGGCTTGGGGTGCAGGATCGCTTCAATACGATCAGGATGGGTGCGTACTCCACCTCTATTTCGTTCATCGCACGATACTGAACAAGCCTAATCGCTATCGCTATTCCGCCACGCTCACGTCAACCTCAAATGACTTTAGGGTTGCGCGAGAGGTCATTTGGACACCTGCTCTCGGAAGACGACATTCGCAGTGGACTCATTACCACGGGTCCTGAGATTACCCCGCGCCGTTACCCCATGGTCACCTTCATCCTTGCCCATACTCCTTCTCCCAATGCGCCGTGAACCCAAGAAATTTCATTGATCTAGACGACCGCCAAGATTACCCATATCACGACATATAATCCTGATGATAGATTCGCCAGTCTAATGTCTACCCATAATCCCCCTGAACACCAAGTAGGGTGTCTCATTAGTTACCGTTCGTGCTTCGGTGTCACAGCTATATCATATAGCCTAGTTATAAAAGGTCCGAATTAATTGATTAGAAGCTGGAGTTCTTTGCAGCCTTGCGCCCCTTCTAGAATAGGTAATCGGTGGCATCCACGCCCATTCCGACTGTCAGCGTGAGCGCAAGCTTCTCTTCTTTACGATGAAATAAAATGTGAAAGGTGCAGTACAGTGTACAGTATTAGTAACAGAAGCGTCATTGAAAGAATGAATTGACAGCCAAGCACAGCCAGAGCCACAGCAAATGACACAGCTCAATTGCAAATTTCATAAAAATTTTGACATACATTCCCACCACCATGCGGTCATCTTGTTCCGAGTCATTTTTTTCTGCATCACCATCATCACCCCGACTCTGTCAACCTCCTTTCAGCACGTCGATCTCTCTCATAACCCGAGTCGCGGTCCATTCATATGATCCATCACAAACCTGCCAGCCAGTGACACGGTGCATTTCCGTCTCTCTCGATGACGGGAGAAGATTACTGTACGGTGCCTGATGGCTGGGCCATGTGTTATATCAGGGGTATAGGGGGTAGTTGGTGGATGTCGTACTTCTCTGGGGCAGCATCATGATTTGATGAGGGCTCAGCTGCTGCGCTTGCGCAGCTCTGAACACAGCCGCAGGCCAAAGGGAAAGAAAAAAGCACCCTCTACGAGGATACGTATACAGTACTGTATTACGGCAAGTTACAGTAAGTTGTAGAGCCGCAAAAAAAAAGGACGTACTGTATCATCGTGTCCTCCGATTCCCTCGGATCTGCAGATCCACCCCGCGTCTGTCGATTGGCTGAATGGAATGAATGAATTAGATAGAGGGTGGTGTCCCCGGATCTCACGCACGCAGGGGACGTCTCAGAACCCTCTATTCAAAAACTTAGGCACCAGAATGTGCAGTACAGTATACAGTTCTACATAAGGGGGTTTGTGTTGACAGGCTGTGACAGCGACGAGTCGAGTCCGTCGATCGCGGGACTCTTCTTTACCAATTGAAGAGCCGGTACTACTGTACAGCGCTGTGTGTAGTAGATTATTAATTCTGTAGTAGGCGGGTGTGGGGTCCATGGCGTTTGGTTCTTATTTCTAACCGTTGCGATGAAGTCGCACTGAGGGAGAATAACCGATCATTTTCACTCTTTACGTTACCTCTCAAGGTCTTCCAATAAGTGGCGTGCTAGCCTTGCGCGTAGCTGTGAGGGTTCTACCGTCGTACCGACAGTTTAACACGGCCACACAGTGTGTGCTAGCAAGTACTGTATCCGCGGCCACGGCGGCTGAATAAATACTAGATTTTATGAGTCCGCGAATTTCGGGAGGAAGGGGCCAGCCGGCAGGTCCGCATCATGTGTTCAAGGTTGTATCATGGTGATCAGGGCCGTGAGCAAGTCAAGTGACACTCATGGTCAAGGCGACTGCGAAACTCGGGTTGGTTGACATTGCGAAAATGGACCATGCCATGACAACACATTCCGTAATACACAGTATAGGTGTGGGTCCACGAGCACCGTACAGTACTGTACAGACCACCAAAGCATCGAGCTGCTCCCAAACAGCTGCTCAAAAAGACGTCTGTGGACCTTAGCCGGGCACATAATACAGTACTGTAATGATTCATTGGATGATCCTTTTTATTGCTCCCGTTTGCTCCCGAGTCCATTTTGCTCCCGGAAGTCTAATTGAGTCTCTTTTCTGCTCCTGAGTCCCCCCCTTGTGCCCTGTGCACTCGCTCCTCAAAGTACAGTACTGTAAATTCAGTTGGTGAGATAGGAACCTTGTTTATTGTTGTCCCTCAATCGAGCATAACGAAACTCGCCATACAGTAAACTCTGTTACCACTGTACGTCGCTGAATGCTCTCCCCTTGATTCGGACGTGCGCTCATTTATGCACCTAGCCTTTCATTGGGCCGATTTTATCGGTAAGCGCCTGTTCCACCCATCGATTGGCTGCGACAGAGAAGATCGTCATGATAGTGTACCTTGGCTCTAGGTGGTGGAGAGCGGCGTACATAGCGTCGTGTTGGTGGGGGTTGCCGTTCGCGATCGCTTACGTACGTCGACATGCGACCTATTGCCGACACGTGACGTAAAGTACTCACTCGACTTGGGCTTGATATACCGTATGAAATACTGTAGTACACTTTTGCTAAGCCTCATCGACATTATGTCCAGGTGGTTGGTCTGTCGGTTGTGGAACGCCACCGCAGTCATGCAGAATACTCTGAAGCAGAAAGGCGAAAATGTATAGTAAGGGGAAGGCAATAAAAGGATTATACAGTCCAGGAGCAAAATGTCATCAAATCCAAGTCCATGAAGCACACGATCACATAGGGGTGGAACCGTGGGTAGATTCAAGAGACTTAAACCAGCACGTGTCACAGGTCTTTATGATGAGAAGAGATGAATGAATGAATGAGTGGACGAGAGCAGTCGACTCTCGGGGTTCAGCCAGCGTTGATGGGGAGTTCAATAGGACACGCCGCATTGGTGATTGTGGTCGCGGTAGAATGCTTAGTGGGAAGACCCTCGATGCTCATGTCAATATTGAAGCGGAATTGAAGACCTAGCCGGGGATTAAGCCATCGAAATAGACAAAATTATGAAGAGGAAAAGGACGGACCCGGGCGGGTCCCATTTGCGTACTGATTCCTATTTTTGCAAGCATTGTACCAGTAGATCCCTACGAAAGAGTCAAATACTCAGCAAGGGTAAGAAGACATTAGAAAGAAGCTGACTGACATGTCAGATCGCTATCGTTAGTCGCCAGATATGTGAAATTGAGGGGCATTTGGATGTCTGTGAATTTCTTCGCGGGAACTTTGGTCCGGTTCAAGTGACCCGTTCCGACGAGACGGAAAGAGTTAAGGTCGTACACCTGCGCATCCAGCTGCTTGAAAACGAGAGGCAGGAAGCTCGAAGTGGTGTCCACCTGGAGCTGTATATTCGCCGGGAAGGTGAAGTTGGCAGGAGCGCGACTAAATTGTGCCGTGATGGACTGGTTGAACCAGCCTGTGGCGGATGTAAGAGGGTTTGACCCGTTGACGGCAAAGTCAGGTACGCGTGGGATGACAATGGCAAGGGTGATCCCGATGCTGCGAAAGAGAGAGATGGGGTGTAAGATATAGACCAGATCCGCGCGGGTGCACCAAAAAAGTGAGGGAGAAAACACATACATAGCACAGAGCGCGAAAACGACAAATACGATCGTGCGTCGAGTGAGCCATTTGCTGCCGAATAAACCATACTGTCCGCGATTGAAGGCTCTCCACTTGCGTCCGAAACCTTCCGACTGCTGTTCTTTCCGCCCCTTCTTGGTCATGGCGTTCAACTCATCCTTTCCCCATTCAGCACCAAGCGCAGGTACGGTCACCATCTCTACAGGAACCTTGGCAGAATCCTCCTCCACTCTCGTTGTTGGGCGGGATGATGGGATCTGTTGATATCTTTCACGAATATCAGCCAGCCAAGCACTGACAATGATAGACTAAAACTTTTTCACATACGCTGGTTCGCTTTGACCGAGATCAAATGCATGGCTGTAGCGGGGACCGGCATTGTTAAAGTCCGCATAGATATCCCAACCACCCTCGTTTGGCCGCTCGAATTCGTCGTGTCCACCCTTGACGGGTTCCTCACGCCCAGCATCCAGATACGACATCTGATTATATCCGGCACTGTGCACGGGTGCAGGCTCTGCAGCGCCCCTCGGAAGGTTGCCTGTTGCATTCGGGTTGAAGAACGAGGAGGAAGAATCACGACGGGCTCGATGGTCAGGGGATGAGGGCGGCAAGGCGTAGTCTCTATTGAGAGCATCTACGGAGGACCTACGACCCCCGTAGAATGACGATACGGCCGATCTGCGATCATAATCCATGGTGGACTGCGAGAAGTGGAAGGAATGTCGGCGTCGTCGTTAACGGCGGTGAGGACTTTGAACGGGTGAGAGCGTGCCGAAGCTCATCCTGCCGGATCACACGTGGCTTTTAGTTTCACACGCCATCTTTCTTCCCCACTGGCATAGCCGGTTCGATTGTTCTTGTAGTAATAATCGTACAGAGCCCCTGCCACATCACCGCGTAATCTCACTGACAAGCAACCCCAACCAACACCGAATTCGCACCCACGGAATCGATAAAGCGACCAACGAGGTCTCAAATAGCCCCGCTTGAAAGTGTGCCCGTCTTCCGGTCTCCCTGCCGTACTCCCCACACCGCCCTCGCCTCTCATAGCTGCCCTGGGACATTGACCCCAATAGATTACCGTTTGTAAGGCTTGCAAATGGCAAATAATCGTCGTCGGACTCGGAAGAAACGAACCG
>Ga0137358_10001750_pt1 | contig 11994 bp, 13 predicted proteins | sample Mad1_20_16metaG_FD_105551 | JGI IMG/M metagenome (GOLD analysis project Ga0137358, IMG submission 105551) | Vadose zone soil microbial communities from Angelo Coast Range Reserve, California, USA - Mad1_20_16 metaG | ecosystem: Environmental > Terrestrial > Soil > Vadose zone | place: USA... | reverse complement strand
TCAATCGAGGCATGGACCGATTTGCGGATTTCTGCAGGACCGTTTAATTCGGGATTGGAGCTGCACATAACCGCAAACATCAAAGCTGGAGAAACGAGTTTGCGGCTACCGGCGCGAGGTGCATGAAACAACTCGCGAGTTACCTAAGCGTCTACGCCGTAATGTTGCGTAACTCCCTGATCAGGGAGATGAACTTTAAGCTTAACTTCCTGCTATGGATGTTGGTCGAGGCATTCTGGTTCGCTGGGCAGCTTATCTTTATTGAGGTCATTTATAGTCAGGTCGACGCCATCGGTGATTGGACGAAATGGGATATGGTATTGCTGGTGGGAACGCACCAGATTATAAGCCAGATCTTTAACGCATTCTTCTTTACCAACTTGATGAACCTTTCCGAGCTCGTTCGGACCGGTAAACTCGATTTTGTCTTGTTGCAGCCAATCGACGGGCAGTTTACCATCTCGGTCCGCCGTTTCGGCATTGACAGCCTGGTCAATGCATTCGTTGGAATTCTGATCGTGTGCTACGCGCTTCACCGCATCCGGGTGATCCCGTCACTCGGCCAGGTTATACTTTATTTGGCAACCGTATTGATCGGAGTCTCCCTACACTATGCGGTCATGTTCGGGCTTTCGACCGTCAGTTTCTGGAGTGTCCGGGCCCAGGGAATCATTTATGGCTATTACAACATCATGAACTTGGCCCGATATCCTGACGTGGTGTTTAAGGGCCTCGCTAAGTTCCTTTTCAGTTGGGTTCTCCCCGTGATGGTGGTCACTAATGTCCCAGCCCGGGTACTGATTCATGCTAGCGAAACCCCGTGGCGATTCGTCGGTCACCTCGTGTTGGTTTCGTTTATGATGATCTTGCTTTCACGAATGCTCTGGCGTGCCGCCCTTAACCATTATTCGAGCGCCAGCTCTTGACGGCCGGTGTCAAGGGCAGAAGCTGGGATATAACCAAAGAATAATTTCGCGAATTCTGATTTGTTTTTAAACATCCGAACGCGATTTTGCGTCGAACAGAAGTCGAGCCAAATCCGATAGAAGCATTCCCGGGAGCGGCGGCCAAAAGGGGGTCGATTTTCCCGCCGATCTTTCCCCTTGAACCGAACGGTGATTGCCAGTATATGTTCGCCCTTCCTCGCTCGGGAAGGGGAGAGCGTCGGAGTAACTCGGTGCATTTAATTTATGGCCAAATCGAAAACACAGAAAAAACAAGAGGCGTCTCCGAATGGGCACTCGCCAGCGGAAGAAACCGCTCAAGTTTTGACCACTGGCACGAACAACGAAACAAGAGACGAAAAGCTCAGCCCTTTCCTCAAGAAACAAAAAGCCAAGCTTCTTCAACTTCGGGACAGCCTTCTGGACGCAATGTTGGGGGTGTCTCGGGACACTTTGCGAGCACGGGCCGAAGGAAGCGAAGCCTCAGCGTTCGGCATGCATCAAGCCGATGCCGGCAGCGACGCCTACGATCGCGACTTTGCGCTCAGCCTGCTTTCCCAAGAGCAAGATGCGCTTTACGAGATTGAAGAAGCCCTTAAGCGGATCGACGGCGGAACCTACGGCATCTGCGAGATGTCGGGGAAGCCTATTCCCCATGCTCGGCTGGAAGCAATTCCATTTGCTCGTTATACGGTGGAATGCCAGACGGTGATCGAAAAACAGAAGAAAGCCACTCGTATCCGGCAGCCAGTTACCTCTTTGTTTGGACTGACTGACGAAGAGGGCGGCGACGGCGAGGAAGAAGAACCGGCATCGGACAACAAGGAATAAAGGAATAATTATGCCCAGAGACATCATTATCCTCGAGTGCACCGAGGCCAGAGCCCAAGGTAAACCGGTCTCCCGTTATGTCTCCACTCGCAATAAAAAAAGCCTCAATACCCCGGGCCGATTGGAAAAGAAAAAATATAATCCTCACCTCCGACGCCACACCTTGCACCGGGAAGTAAAATAGTATCATGGAACCGAAGACCGCTAAACGCCGATCGAATTTCCGTCGCGCCAATCGCGCTATGCCTCGGCGTCGTATCGATATCGCAATTGAAGCGCTCGATTACAAGAACCCGGATCTCCTTCGCAAATTCGTCACCGAAAGCGGAAAGATTTTGCCGCGGCGTGACACCGGCATGCCGGCTTACTTGCATCGAAAGATTACCCGAGAGATCAAGCGAGCCCGCTCGGTACTTTTAATGAAGTAGCCATCGCGTCGTCGGCATATTCGCCTGCGACTACGCCAAGCCTGGGTCGTAGCCGCTCCCGAGGGGTGTCATGGGATCAAAACTAGAGCGCGACGAAACGTGCATTTGCTGTCTGCCGGGTGCTCTTTGTCATTCTCTTGGAGCCTCAAGCAGATGGGCTCCTTCCCGGAATTCTCTTGCAGCTCACAAGCGAGTGGCTATGTTCACCCCTCCTCTGATCCCGTAAAGACGCCCTGGAACAGGCCGTCCGGGAGCAGATTAAACTTAGTGGCAACCATGGTTACTTTTGTGTTTGTAATTTCGTTATGACTGAAATGCAGGAGCTAATCGCGAAGTCCCTGCGCGATTTCAAAGAAGGCAGTATCGTTAAAGGGCGGATTTTGGAGATTCGTCCCCGCGAAGTGCTCGTAGATATCGGCTATAAGTCCGAGGGCGTGATCCCAGTGTCAGAATTTGAAGACTCTGACGAGGTCGAGGTAGGCGACGAGGTCGAGGTACTGCTGGAACGGCTCGAAAATGAAGATGGGATGGTCGTTCTCTCGAAAGAAAAAGCCGCCCATAAGCAAAATTGGGACAAAATCGTTAAAGTTTTTGAGGGTGATGGTTTGATCAAAGGGAAGGTGAAGGCGGTGGTTAAGGGCGGACTGACGGTCAATATCGGAGTGGAGGCTTTCCTGCCCGGCTCGCAGATCGACATCGTACCGCCAAAGGATCTCCAACAATTCGTAGGCAACACTTACGATTTCAAAATTGTTAAGATCAACGACGAGCGAAAAAACGTTGTTTTAAGCCGCCGCGAAATCATCGAACAGGAACGGGCGGAGAAACGAACGAGATTCCTGGAGTCGGTGAAGGTCGGTGACACGGTCAAAGGCAGCGTGAAAAACCTCACCGATTTCGGCGCGTTCATTGACCTTGATGGCATGGACGGACTTCTTCATATCACTGATATGACTTGGGGAAGGCTCACCCATCCAAGCGAGCTGCTGAAGATCGGCCAGAGTCTGGATGTGGTTGTTCTCGACATTAACAAGGAGAAAGAACGTGTCTCGTTGGGGCTAAAACAAACTCAGCGCAACCCCTGGGACAAGATCGAGGAACGTTTCCCGGTTGGCGCAACAGTGCACGGAAAAGTTACGAATCTGGTACCTTACGGAGCCTTCGTGGAGATCGAAGAAGGGGTGGAAGGTCTTATCCACGTTTCTGAGCTCTCTTGGACGAAGCGCATCACCCGTCCTTCTGATGTTCTAGCTCAGGGCCAGGAAATCGATGCCATCGTGCTAGGCGTAAATAAAGAAGAGCAGAAGATTTCTTTGGGTGTTCGCCAGCTTGAGCCTAATCCTTGGGATGCGATCGAACAGCGCTACGTGATCGGCTCCGAAGTCAAAGGTAAGATCCGTAACATGACTGCTTACGGTGCCTTCGTCGAACTGGAAGAGGGTATTGACGGCATGATTCACGTGTCGGATCTCAGCTGGACTCGCAAGATCAATCATCCGAGCGAGATTCTGAAAAAGGGCGATGACGTAGAGGCGGTTGTCCTGGACATCGATAAGGTCAATCAACGGATCAGTCTGGGGATCAAACAGCTCGAATCCGACCCGTGGAAGGAAATCGATCAGAAATACAAGATCGGTGACTTGGTCAAAGGAAAGGTAACCAAGTTAGCCAGCTTTGGTGCATTCGTTCAGCTGCAAGACGACATCGATGGCTTAGTCCACATCTCTCAGCTCAGCGAGGAACATGTAGCCAAGGTCAAAGACGTTTTGAAAGTGGGCCAAGATGTTGAAGCTCGCGTTATCAAAGTGGATAAGGCGGAGCGACGGATCGGCCTTTCAATCAAAGCGGCGCATTATTCCGAAGACGAATTGCGGCGTGAGACCGAAGCCTTTGATAGTCTCCGACCGGGCGAAGATATGGTCGGCCTGGAACAGGCGTTCCAAGCGGCCGAAGAAGAATATCGGCCCAGTGACCGCAAAAAATAGTTTCTGGAGAAGGCGCCCAAATAATTTTGGGTGCCTTTTTCATTGAGAATCTGCAGATATTACCGCAACTTTCCCTGGTAGAATTTGCCCTGAGTCGAAAGTGTGGTTGATCGAGAGCCTCCGGCAAACCGCAGATTAGAATTTAACCAAGCAAAACATATCAGCATGGAAACACCACAAATCGTCGCATACTTAAAAACCCAGTGCGGATGGAGCAACGGGGTTCGCGCGGTCTTACGCAAATACAGCCTCCCGTATCAAGAAAAGGACATCATCCAGAACCCGGCGTTCCGTTGGGAGATGGAGCAGAAAAGTGGCCAACCACTTTCGCCTTGCATAGAGATTAATGGTGTGATGCTCGCCGACATCAGTGGTGAAGAAGTCGAGCAATATCTAGTGGAAAACCATTTGATCCAGGCGAGCTCCAGTCCCACCGAAGTTGCGATCAACGCACCTTGCCCTCCGGAACAACACGAAGCAGCAAACGTTTCGTTTCACCGGTAGTCCGCGAATTCCGCACGGATCGTTACGTAACCAGGCAGTTATAAATTATCCAAGCAAGAAAGGGTCTCTGCGAGGATGAGAGCGTTGCTTTCGGGGTGGTAGTCTCGAAATGGGGACGACCTTTTTCGGTAGCGGCGACTGTCCGCCTGGGCCGGAGCGTTTAGCAGTTCTGGAAAATTGAACAGAGCAACTGGTCGAACCCGGCCACAAAGCTCAGTCGCCACCGTGCTGCTGATGGTGAGGTATCATTGCACGCAATCCTGGGCAAGTACTTCGAGGTGTCTCAGGCATACAGGGGGCCCGGACGTCCTTAGAAACATGGCCCGGGCTTTAGCCCTGGTTGCACGTTTCAGAGTGCGCCGGTCTGAAGGATCGGTCGGTTTCAGTTGTGGTCTCTCGGGTCGATTCCTCAGCGTAACGTCTATTCCACAAATTCGATCTCAATCGGATCGGATATGAAACCTCGCTTATTCGCCTGCCCTAAGAATTCGCGGATCGCTTGCCGGCCGATCTTACCGTAATCCAACGTAAAGTCGTTTACGTACATACCGATGAATTTGTCGGCTTGAGCTAGATCAAGGTCGCGCGCTAGAGGCATTGAATGTTGCACCCCGGCTGCGCGATGCTCCAATCCATACCGGATGCTTTCCTTTAGGATATCAGAAATCTCCTTGCGGTGCTGGGCTGGTATGTCTTTTCGGATCACATTTCCACCCAAGGGCAACGGAAGATTGGTTTGCCCTTTCCACCAAGCGCCCAAATCCAGCACCAATTGGAATCCTTGTTGGGCGTAGGTCAATTGACCTTCGTGAATTAGTAGGCCCACATCCGCTTTGCCCGTTTTGACAAAATCGAAAATTTCGTCAAACGGCGCAACCACCGCAGATCCGTTGGCAGTAAAAAGACGGAAAGCGAGATATGCGCTCGTTTTTAGCCCCGGCACCACAACTTTCTTGTCGGAAAGCCAGTTCGAAATTTCGGGAGCAGTTTTTGGCGCCTCAGATAACGAGACCAACATCGGGCCATATCCATCTCCCATGCTGGCTCCGCATGGCAACAATGCATACTGCGAAGTCAGGAACGCATATGCATGAATCGACACGGCCGAGATATGAAGTTCGCCACGCAACGCGCGTTGGTTCAGTGTTTCGATGTCCTGTAGAATGTGCTGAAAGCGATAGCCCCGGGTATCGATCTTGTTTTCGGCAAGCGCATAAAACATGAACGCGTCATCGGGATCCGGGGAATGCCCAAGAAGTAGATCCATTTCGAAACAAAGCCGGAACAATCTAAGGCTGCAACCTTCTGTCCACGAAATTTTCGTGGGATGGAGCGGCAGACGAGTCAGATTCGGGGCGACTGCTGTGAACTCGTTCCACTTCGCCCTGCATTTCGCGCCAACGAGCACGTCCTCTGGGAGAATAAAAGAGATAGCAAATACCTCCGACCAATCCAAAGAGAACGAAGTAGGAAAACCCGAGCAGCGAAATCAAAACCGCTACTTCGCCGGGCACCTTGCAGAGATCACGAAGCAAAATCTCGAACAACGATTCACGAAATCCGACGCCTCCTGGCGTGATCGGTAGAGAAATAATGCAGGTAACGATCGGCATGATCGTGATCATGTCGAGGAACGAGACGTGCGCATGCACCGCCTGAGCAGCGCAATAAAATGCGCCGTAGAATGAGAAAAGAACTGGAAACGACAAAATAAAGGCGCAGAGGAGCGGCACTTTGGCGCGAGCAAACACATGGTACGCTTCGGAGGTCTCGATCAGTCGCTCTCGAAATGGGGTGTGCCGCGGTAAACGGTTGGCCAGCTTCAAGCCGCTCACTAAAAAAGATCCGACGGTTATGACGGTAAAACCAACCAACATGCAAAGAAGGATCCAGAGCAAGAAGGAGGCTTGAGGGGTTTGCTGTAACCATTGCCAGCGGAGCCCGGTCGTGACCACAGCAGCAACGACTAGGGCCAGCATACCAATCAGCCGGTCCATCACGATGGTTAGGATGGCCTCCTTTTTTCGATCCGGAAATTCCCGCATCGAGAAATAAAGCCGCGCAAAATCTCCGCCGGTATATCCGGGCATGAACAAATTGAAAAACAGCCCGACAAAGAAAAGTTGGGCAGTTCGCGGCCAACTCAAATGCATGCCTTGTACCCGTAGGAGAATTTTCCAACGGGTGATGTTAGCAATCTCTCCCGCCAGCGCGACGGGTAATCCGATGAGCAGCCAATGGCCGTCCGCCTGGCTGAACGCCGTCGCCATCTGAGCGCGTTTTTCTGGGCTGTGAAAGACCCAAATCAAAATTCCAATCGTGAATACCGCCTGCAGCGTGCGGATAAGAGCTTTCTTCATCGCAATAAACGAGAAAGCGTTTTACACGTCTTTTCGCGGCCGCCAAACCACGGCCAAGAATCACCGGCACAGCGCATCTTACACGATCGTGGCTCGTTTGATTTCATGACCCGCTGAGAACTGATTGGCAGTTTTGGAAAAGAATGAGCCTCGGCGACTCAGATTGATCGGACAGCCGTTCATAAACTGCAGCTTCCATTCTGATGGGCTACTTGCTCGGCCCGATCGAATATCTGCTTTACGGGCGGCCGGCACTCGTTCTGTCTTATTGATTCAGGACGATACGCTCGGATCTTTCAGGAAATCAACGGTCCTTTTCCACCTATGCATCACCTCGCCAAACTGTGAGAACGGAGGAATTTCCAAAGGTTGCGAGATGTCGGGTCACGGTACAGTGTCCGGCGCGCCATGAAGTTCATCGACCTAAACTCACCGGAGAACGCAATCCCAAGCGCAGAACTGGATCGCAGCTATTTTCCGTCCGACCGTCTCGTCCAGCAGGTCCGAGAGATTCTTGATCAGGTGCGTCTCGGAGGCGATGAAGCGCTTCTCCGGCTGGTTGAAAAATTCGATCGCACCATTTTTTCTCGGCGAGAGTTAAAGGTCGATCAGCGCGAATTAGGTATCGCGGCCGACAACATTGACTCAGAAATCCGTGATGCGCTACAGATCGCCAAACGAAATGTCCAGGAGTTCGCCCGAAGGAGTCAGCGCACTGATTGGCTGGCGAAGAACGAGCAAGGAGCCGAAGTCGGTGAATGTTTTCATCCTTTTCAACGAGTCGGTATCTATGTTCCGGCAGGGACGGCTCCGCTGGTGTCGTCGGCCATCATGACCGTCTCCCTGGCAACGGCAGTAGGTGTCCCCGAGATTGTAGTAGTCTCGCCAGTGGGAGCCGACAAGAAAATGAACGACGCGCTAGTCGGCGCACTGCAAATAGCCGGAGCAACAGAGATTTTTAAAATCGGAGGTGCCCACGCCATCGCTGCGTTGGCATTTGGAACCGAGACCATCCCGAAGGTTGACAAGATATTTGGTCCGGGAAACGCCTATGTTACTGAAGCAAAGCGGCAAGTATTCGGATACGTCGCAGTTGATTTGTTGCCTGGCCCTAGTGAAATCCTGGTCCTCGCTGATGATAGTGCACGGCCCGCTTGGTTAGCCGCCGATTTGCTTGCGCAAGCTGAGCACGGCCCGGGAAGCGTAATTTGCCTGGTATCACCGACTCGATCCATTTTGGAAGCGACCCAAGCGCAATTGATCAAGCAGATGGCAGATCTACCGCGAAGAAAATTTCTGGAAGAGGTAGTTTCCAATCGTGCTTACGCAGTTCTCGTGAACGACTTGGCCCATGCGATCCGATTGGTAAACGGCTTTGCTCCCGAGCATTTATCGATCGTGACGCAGGATCCTTGGAGTGTTGCGAAGCGGATTAGAAACGCCGGAGCTATTTTTTTGGGTCCTTATTCACCAGTTGTAGCGGGCGATTTTATGGCCGGACCTAGCCACGAACTACCTACCGGCGGTGCTGGAAAATCGTTCGGTGGATTGACGGTCGATCAATTTCAAAGAAGAACTAGCATCGTCAGCTACACCGCCGACGCTCTCCAAAAGTCGCTGCCGGTCCTCGATAAATTGAGTGAAGCAGAGCAACTGGAAGCGCACGGACGCTCTGCCCGAATCCGGTTTACCACAACGAACGACCACGAACGGGAGTGAACACCAACGAACGACAATGCCCAACTGGTGTTCATTGACGTTCGCTGTCGTTCGTAGTTAATTAATGCCTTCTGCGCCGTTTGAATCTCAGCTGTGCCAATGATCGCGCCAACGCTGCTTCGGCTTCAGCTAATTCTTCGGCTGCGAGACTCTTGTCCTTGAGAGCGGCTTCTGCTCGTTTTATCGCTTCCTTGGCGACGTTCTCGTCAATCGATTCGTCTTCTATCGCCGAATCGGTGAGCACCGACACCTGGGTCTGGGTAATTTCTGCGAAGCCGGATCCCACTACCAATTCCGTCTGCTTGCCGTCTTTGAAAATCCGTACCTCTCCTGGCGCAAGCTGGGTCATCAGTGGGACGTGGGCGGGATAAATACCCAGTTCTCCTTCGCTCCCGGGCAAGACAACCATATCCACGTCATCCTGGTACGCTCTCCCTTCGGGGGTTACGATCTCGAGCTTGAGTTTCGCCATTGCCAATCAGCCTTCGGAGCGAATTTCGTCGATGCCACCCTTCATGTAGAAGTTCTGCTCCGGTACATCGTCGTGCTTGCCTTCGAGAATCTCTTTGAATCCGCGAATCGTTTCCTTCGTACTGACGTATTTACCCTCTTTTCCGGTGAATACTTCGGCAACGTGGAAAGGCTGGCTCAGGAAACGCTGGATCTTTCTGGCCCGATAAACAGTCAACTTATCGTCCGGGTTCAATTCATCCATCCCAAGAATGGAAATAATATCTTGCAGATCTTTGTAGCGCTGCAGTACGCGTTGGACGCCGCGCGCCACATCATAATGCTCTTGGCCGACAAATTCCGGAGACAAGGCCTTCGAGGTCGATGCCAATGGATCTACTGCCGGATAAATTCCGAGCTCCGAAATAGCTCGATCCAGGACGATGGTCGAGTCCAGATGGGCAAAAGTATTGGCCGGCGCCGGATCGGTCAGGTCATCGGCAGGAACATAAACCGCCTGGAACGAAGTGATCGATCCTTTTTTGGTGGAGGTAATTCGCTCCTGGAGTTCTCCCATTTCCGAAGCCAGCGTTGGCTGATAACCCACCGCTGAGGGTGTTCTTCCCAACAGCGCGGAAACCTCAGATCCAGCTTGAGAAAACCGGAAAATATTATCGATGAAAAGAAGCACGTCTTGATTCTTTTCATCGCGGAAATACTCCGCCATCGAAAGGGCGGTCAGCGCCACTCGAAGACGCGCCCCCGGCGGTTCGCTCATTTGACCGTAAACCAATGCGACCTTGGATTTGCTTAAATCTTTTTGGTCGATCACGCCGGCTTCGGACATTTCGTTGTAGAGATCGTTCCCTTCGCGCGTGCGTTCGCCTACCCCCGCAAATACAGAGAAACCACCGTGTCCTTTGGCGATGTTGTTGATCAACTCCATGATGACCACAGTCTTCCCTACTCCGGCTCCTCCGAACGCTCCCACCTTACCACCTTTGGAAAACGGGCAGATCAAGTCGATGACCTTGATTCCGGTCTCGAGCGTACTGGCCGACGTGTCTTGCTCGGTCAGAGTAGGCGCATGACGATGGATCGGGTAACGCTTTTCAAACTTTATCGGGCCCCGCTCGTCGACCGGCTCGCCAATCACGTTGCAAACTCGTCCAAGCACGCCTTCCCCAACCGGAACCGAAATAGGATCTCCCGTGTGCGTCAGTTTCATGCCACGTTTCAACCCATCGGTAGTCGACATGGCAATTGCGCGGACCCAGCCGTCGCCCAAATCCTGCTGAACTTCGAGAACCAGACGATGATTTTCGTTGCCAACTTCGGACGTGATCTCCAGCGCGTCGTAAATCTTCGGAACCTTTTCAGCCTCACTGAAATCGACGTCCACGACGGGACCGACTATTCGCACAATTGTACCTTCGCTCATACTGAAGTTATCCGACGGAGAGTTGCGCACTGGCAATCTCGAGCAGCTCGGTGGTGATGCTTGCTTGCCGCACTTTGTTATAATGTAGGGTTAGATCCTTGACGAGTTGCTTCGCATTATCGGTAGCGTTTTTCATCGCCACCATTCGAGCACTGTGCTCGGAAGCTCGTGCATCGAGGATCATCTGAAAAATCTGAAAAGTAATATAATGGGGTAGAATCGCCGACAGCACTCCCTGCTCACTTGGCTCAAAAAGGAACTCGCCAGTCGGAAGTTTTTCTCCCTTTTCTTCCCCAAGTAGTTCTTCGGATGAAGCCGGTAGCAAATTCACCGTAGTCGCCTGCTGAACCAAAGTGTTTATGAATTTCGAGTAAACAACGCGTACTCGATCGACTTCGCCCGACAAGAATTTTTCGGCGCAAAAATTGGCGATTGGTCGCACTTCCCGAGTACGAGGTAATTCGCTCACTTGAAAATCAGCGAGCAAATTCCGCCGAGTTCGAACCAGAAACTGGACCGCCTTTCGACCGACGGCCGAAAACGAAGGATCGACAGCGTCGATTGCCGTGAGCTCGCGAAAGAGATTAGTGTTCAATGCGCCGCAAAGGCCTTTGTCGCTGCTGATCACCAAGATCAGCTCGCGCCGAACCGGCCGTTCCACCAGCAGCGGACTCGCTTGCGGATCGACCTTTCCCCGTAGTGCCGCCAGGACCCGGAAAAGCGCTTCCTGGTACGGTCTTCCCGACAATGCCGCCCCCTGCGACTTCCGCATCTTGGAAGCCGCAACCATCTGCATGGCCTTAGTGATCTGCGCAGTGCTTTTGACTGAGCGGATTCGCCGCCGGATATCGAGCGTGCTTGGCATTTCCCTTACGGCTTATAAAACAACTTAAAATCCTTCAGTGCTGCGTGGAGCTTTTCGTCGAGTTCCTTGTCGATCGCTAGTTTTTCCAGAATCAATTGGAGGATATCTTCTTTCCGCGTCTCGAAATATTCGCGAAGTTTCGCTTCACAATCCTTGATCTTGTCCACCGGAACGTCATCAAAGTAGCCTTTCTGCATCGCAAACAGAATCACTACTTCAATCTCGACGGGCATGGGGTCATGCTGTCCCTGCTTGAAGAGCTCCACAATACGCTGACCTCGATCCAGTTTTTTTCTGGTACCGGGGTCGACGTCTGATCCGAATTGGGCGAACGCCTGAAGATCGCGAAATTGCGCTAAATCCAATTTGGTCGAGCCAGCCACCTGTTTGACTGCTTTAATCTGAGCGGCTGAACCCACGCGACTGACCGAGATACCGACCGAAATTGCCGGACGCACGCCTTGATA
>Ga0137358_10001749_pt1 | contig 11995 bp, 10 predicted proteins | sample Mad1_20_16metaG_FD_105551 | JGI IMG/M metagenome (GOLD analysis project Ga0137358, IMG submission 105551) | Vadose zone soil microbial communities from Angelo Coast Range Reserve, California, USA - Mad1_20_16 metaG | ecosystem: Environmental > Terrestrial > Soil > Vadose zone | place: USA... | reverse complement strand
GAGAAGACATTTCATATACGCGAGTTCCTGATCAAAGCCTTGGGTCTGACTAGTTCCGCGCAACGATCCCAGAATTTCTCCGCGTTAATACCAAACGCGGGAAAAATCACATCGTCTTGCATGTACGCAGGGCTCAGTGTCTGATCGTAGTCGTAAACGATTGCGATTCTGTTCTGGAGCGTGGCCATGCGGGATCCATTGATTATGCACTATCCGGCCTCCGGTCGGTAGGCGAAAACCGATTCCGTATCTTCGGCCAGTGCAGCATTTTGCGACTTCATCTCGGCACTTCGTACCGGACTACTACTTTCGTGATGTCCCTCCCGGACCGCCGATTGGCCACACACCGCGACACTGACGCGCTGCGTTCTTCCTTTTTTCTCAATTTAGCCGTCACGGTCTTGAGTTCCTTGAGGATTCGTTCGTCCGTGTGTTTTTCTTGTGGTGGCCGATGCTCAGTATGAACATGGTGGAAATCAACGTTTCTAAAACTCCTTGAATTCCTCCAAGCCAGTAATCGCCAGTTATTGCACTTATTTTCTCAAAGCTGAGATGCAGCACATTTATCGGCAGATCACCGGATTGGTAGACTTTCAGACTTTTATCATCACGAAATTTCGCCAAAATGCGGGCGTTTTTCCGTTTCGTGATGTTGAAAAGTTATCGCCCACTCGTCAGGGACTGATCCGGCGCGGCTATCTCAAATATCTGCAGAGAGCGCCGGCCTTAATCTACCGCGGGGAGTATGAAGCAACGCGGAAGATCCTGGTTCGTCGCGACCCTGCGTTGATGCACGTCTATTTCGGAAATACCGGAGTGCATCTGTTGCCGCTGGTCCGAAGGTGGGATCGACCGTGTATTGTCTCGTTCCACGGAATGGATGTGCAAAATCGGCCGAAAGAAAAGGGCTATGAGCAACGTTTGCGCGAACTGCTGCAACTCGTTCCGCTGGTGTTGGTCCGTAGCCAATCGATCGCGGATCGGTTGCAGCAATTGGGCTGTAATCCGGACAAAATTCGGATGAACCGGACAGGAATTCCGCTGGGTGGTTTTCCTTTCGTGGAGCGCTCTTTTCCAGCGGATGGACGATGGTCATTAGTGCAGGCCTGCCGGCTGGTTCCCAAGAAGGGTCTATTCACCACGCTAGAGGCTTTTTCGCTCTTTCGACGAACATATCCTTCCGCGCATTTGACGATCGCCGGTGATGGTCCGCTACATGAACCGATCAAAAAGCGGATTCGCGAATTGCAGATTGATGGCTCAGTAACGTTGACCGGATTTGTGGATCAGCTGCGACTTCGATCGCTTTTCGAACAGGCACATCTTTTTGTCCATCCGAGCTATACTACGGAAGATGGAAATCAAGAGGGGGTGCCGAATTCAATGCTGGAGGCGATGGCCACTGGATTGCCTATCGTTGCCACGAGGCATGGAGGGATTCCAGAGGCGGTTGAAGATGGAAGGCAGGGTTACTTAGTGGCGGAGCGAGAGACCGCTCGACTCGCGGACGCGCTTGCCCATTTGGCTTCAGATCCGGAATTGTGGCGCCAATTGGGGAAAGCGGCTTCCGCTAAAGTGTCAGAAACATTTGAGCAGTTGCGGCAAGTGAACCGGCTGGAAGCAGCGTACCGGGAAACTCTGGAGATCTGGCGTGGGCAAGGATAATGGTAGCGCGGAGGCAACGAGGACTCGCTCGAGAGTGCGATCTTCCACACCGCAAAAGTCCGTCTACGGTTTTACGGCTTATCGCCTTCCGATAAAGAGTCCATCCGGAAGATGGTTTCTCCCGGCTTCATAAGATCGAGCTTATCCCGGGCAAGAAGCTCCAGATAGCTCGGATCACTTTGCAGCAGAGCGAGCTTCTTGCTCTGCTTATTATATAGGGCGCGCTCGCGCGCGACCGATTCCTTCAGCGCCTGAACCGTGCTTTGTTGCTTTTGCCTCTCTCTAATAAGCGGCAAAAACCAACAATTCAAAAGGATCAGAACGGCGACAATGATGAGAATATGTAACACCCGATTGAGCAACTGCCTGAGCCACTCTTGATGGGATTCATCAAATTGTTCGTAACCCGCTCTCACTCGCGCATCTTACCTTCCGTAACGCGCGTTGTCACCTAGTTCCTCCTCGATCCGGAGGAGTTGGTTGTATTTTGCGATCCGATCTGTACGTGAGAGTGAACCGGTCTTGATTTGGCCGGCATTAGTTGCCACCGCGATATCAGCGATTGTGGTATCCTCGGTTTCGCCAGAACGATGGCTGATCACGGAGGTATAATGATTCTCTTTCGCTAACTCGATGGAATCGAGAGTTTCAGTCAGTGATCCGATCTGATTCACTTTCACCAAGACCGAATTGGCAACGCCCGATTCGATACCCTTTTTAAGAAAGTCGACGTTGGTGACGAACAGATCGTCCCCGACTAACTGAACTTTCTGACCAAGCGTATCGGTGAGCTTTTTCCAACCGGCCCAATCGTTTTCCGCACAGCCATCTTCAATGGAGATAATTGGATACTTGCCACATAGCTGTTGATAAAGCGCAATCAGTTCATCGACTGATTTCTTCGAATGATCGGATTTCTTGAAAACATAGACGTCGTTCGCCTTGTCGTAGAACTCACTGGCGGCGACGTCCAGAGCGAATGCTATATCCGGACCTAGTTTGTATCCCGCCTTCTCGATCGCCTTGGCAATCGTATCAAGCGTGTCCTCAACACTATTCAGATTAGGTGCGAATCCTCCTTCGTCCCCAACCGCGGTCGAAAGACCCCGTTCCTTGAGCACGCTCTTCAGTGCGTGAAAAACCTCTGCGCCGTATCGCAAAGCTTCTGCGAACGTTGGCGCCCCCTTCGGCATAATCATGAATTCCTGGAAGTCGATTGGAGCATCGGAATGGGCGCCTCCATTGATGATGTTCATCATCGGGACCGGCAATATCTTTGCATTTGGTCCACCCAAATAGCGAAACAGCGGCAAATCGAGTTGGGCAGCGGCGGCGTGGGCAACGGCTAATGACACACCGAGAATTGCGTTGGCACCGAGATGTTTTTTGTTCGCCGTGCCATCAAGCGCAATCATAGCTTGGTCGATGGAAACCTGTTCGAGCGCATCCATGCCGATGACCGCATCGGCAATTTCGGTCTCCACGTTTTCCACCGCGCGTAGGACTCCCTTGCCGCCGAAACGCTCTTTATCACCGTCTCTCAGTTCCCAAGCTTCATGTTCGCCGGTACTCGCACCGCTGGGAACGATGGCGCGGCCGACGGCGCCCCCAGTCAACTCCGCATCGACCTCGATCGTCGGATTTCCTCGAGAATCGAGGACCTGTCTGGCACGGAGCTCAGAGATGATTGTAAGAGACATATTCAGACTTTAGCGACAAAATCTTCCTCTACCGCCAGGCCGCGGTAAGCCGAGATCTCGATGATCTCGACCCGGCGAGAACCGGATTCGGCGGGAAGCTCGGCGACTTCGCCGAGATGTTTCCCCAGAAGCGCCTGACCCAAGGCAGTCTGGTAGGAAAGGATGCCTTTTTCCGGCTCGCTATCCCAAGCGCCCAATATTGAATAAGTGAGTGTCGAATCGGTTTCCAAGTCCCGAACCGTGACCACGGTGCCGACTGAGACTTGCTGAGTGTCTACATTGTCGAAATTCGATCCTCTAGCGCGCTCAAGCATCTGTTCCAATTCCCCTTTTCGACGCATCAAAACGCTTTGCATCTCCTTGGCCGCTTTGAATTCGAAATTCTCCCGCAAATCGCCGTATGACCGGGCGATCCCGATTTCCTTCGTATTTTCGGGGATCTTCTTTGTAATCAGCTCGTCGTATTCCTCTTTCTTTTTTTGTAAGCTCGTCCAGGAAACAATCAGTGCTTCATCTTTGCTATCCGTTTCGCCAGTCAACATGGTCTGTAGGTCCGGATGAATCTTGATCATGCGGGCCATGAGCGAACGCCGGTTAAGTTCCTCGAATGCCGGACTCGCCATCAAACGACGCATCAGGTCTCGCGCCTGGGGTATCTCTGCCTGGACAATGATTTCCGGGATGAGTTCCTTGTCGTCGATCAAAAGGTCGTGCAGTTTTGAATTCCGGCGGGTTTCGCCGAATTGATCACGTTCCAATGCGCTGAGAATCGCTGGAACCAACTCTGGACCGACCAGGTCGGAGAAATGAGTTGCCCCGCGTTCTTTGGCCAGCCAGGTCAGGACCTCAGACGAATTGGAATGCTCTCTGATTCCTCGTACCAGCCATTGGTGAAATTGATCCTTCCGATCCTGCTCGACAAAGATTTTCGCGATCTCACTTACTACGCGCGAGCTAACATGCGGTAAGGCCTGCAACAAGCGAGAATCCCAATCGCTGGGAAACGCTTCCAGATAGTCGTTCAGCACCCTCCGCTGTTTGGTAGCTGCAATCTGGGAAATAATTTCCGGCAGCCGGGTTTGATGTTCTCGCAACAGTTGAACTACGCTCGATGAACCAGATGCAAGGTCCGGGAAACGTTGCAGCAGTTCGTCGCGGACAATCAGTAACTCGATGGCCAGTGCAGGATTGAGTCGAATATTGCGGCCGGCGATCTCATCGACCTGACTGACGATCGGCTGCAGACTTGCTAACTCGCCTGCAAAAACTTCGCTGTTTTTCGCGATTTTCTCCAACACGCCGACTTGGGTTTTGAGCTGACGCGCCAGCTGGAATTGTTGGACGAGCTCATCAGCATAGGAAAGGGACCGGTCGCGAATCGTGATCGGCTCGGTTTTTTTTGTCGGGATCGAAAAGCGCCCATCTTTTCGCAGTACCTTCTTGGCATTCTCCCACCATTTCTTAAATTCGGCTTCGGGAAGAAGCTCCGGCGTCAGTACCTTCTGAATTTGATCCGGTGTGATTTTCCCGCCAAAGCTGGAGAGAAGTTTTTCAAAAAACGCTGGAACATCGCTACGAGCCTGCGCCTTCAAGGCAGCGGGATCGAGGGCCCGACGCACCAGGATGTGATCTTCCGGCAACGGCTGCAGCGAGTCAGTAGCATATTTCAGCTGCATCACGTGCTGTTGCTTGGTCTGAAAATCGATAACGATCTGGTTGAGCAACAAATTCCAGCTATGGATCTGGCCGAAACCCCAACTTTTGTGCAGACAAAAGGTGCCGGGCTTTAGTTGATCGAGTATGGCGGCGTCCTTGGGTGTCAAATTACCAGAATCGATCGACGTTTGAAGCTCGGCATCCATAGAGAAGAGGGTTGAACATAGGTAACACTGCTAGAGGCACAATAAAAAAATCATCAAGCCTTCACGGAGATCCAAAAGCCGGGTCGCCATTTCTGGAATTACCGTTGACCCTAAAAACGGTGAAGGCTACCGTGCGCCGTTTTGAGACCCGTGAGTGATTATTTCAAGGGAGCCGAGTGTCCCGGCTCGATCTGGACGTTATTTGCATTGATTCTTTTATCCGCCGGAAGCGCTTACGGTGACGCTCTGAGCGACTTACGAGGAGTTTCAGTATTCAAGGATGCAGATCTGAATCGTCTCGCTAACGGAGAAATTCTCGCCCAGCGTGGCCCCCAGTTGGGCTTATCTCGCGGTATCGTCATTGAATCGGCGTTTGTCGTCCACGCTCCAGTTCCGCAAGCTGCTGCCGGATTGGAGCAATTTAACCCAGCCCGGCACTCCGAACTTCGCACATACCTCCAGGTGGATATCAGTTCTTCGCCGTCACCGAATGATTTCCAAAAGCTGAGCTCGGCCCCGAATAACTCTTCGGTAAAGGCCTTTGTCTCTGCTACCGAGTCTCTTCCGGGCGATTCTTCTAAGTTGCAACTAAGCAAGCAGGAAGTTCGCTTATATCAGCCGAGCGGTGACAAAGGGAATGTGCCCCCATCAGTGGTCGCGTTCTGGAGCCAGGTGCTGACCCAGAGAGCGAAGGAGTTTTTGTCGAGTGGCTTGAGTGCGTTAGCTCCTTACGACGCCGGTGGAGGCAGTGTAAAGCCGGGTGAGGAATTGAACCGATTGGTCCGAGAAGACGCAAAGGTGCGTTCCCAATTTTCCAGTCTGATTGAGTCGACGCCCCTCGGCGGTGGGCGAAGCTCTCTCTCGCCCGGCTTATATTGGACTTTGTTTGAAGGAGACAACGAGGCAGCGGTAGCGCTGGGCGCCTCGTACGGGAAGAGCGTCGGGGATGGTTGGCAGGGCGCAGATATTCAATACTATGCAAGTGGTGACCTGAATGTGGGCGTGGTTTTCTACCAGATGTGGCCGATCACGATTAACGGAAGCCAAGCTACCCTGGTATGGAGGAGTGATCTTATCTCTTCATCCTCGATCGGGGAGTTAAGAGGAGTTGAGCGGATGGGATCCGGATCGGCGTTATTGCGGGAAATCCAAAAAAACGTACGAGCCTTGCTTAAGGATATGCCGACCCGACGATAATGGTCGTCAGCCGTTTAGCTCATTTAAGGAAAACTTCTGTGCGTCTTCAATTCCTAGGGATCATAACCTTTGTTATCGGCTCTTTGACGAACGGAATGGCTGCCGGCGATCTCTCGTCTTGGTCGCTTGAAGCGACCGCTGATGGTTCCTATGTGGGTCCGAGCGAAATAAAGAAGGGACATGAATCGTTCGGGTCATTCAATGAATGGGACACTACCCTGAATGCCGTCGCCTCGAACCAAATCTCGCAGAATACGTTGCTTCGCTTCGGCGTGAATTGGCAACGTTTCTCGTTTACTCCGGACGCGCAAGCTCCAGTTCCTGGTTCACTCCAATCCCTGAATTTGGAGGTCGGCGGCGATTACCAACTAACGCCGACGCTTTTACTCCGGGTAGAAGCGCAACCCGGATTTTACAGTGATTTCAGGGAGCTAAGACAGAAAGACTTCAACGTTCCCTTTGTGGTCGGTGCGACCTATTTTGTCAGTAAGGATTTTCTTTGTGTATTCGGATTCAGCGTAGATCTCAATCGGAGCCCCCGCGTTTATCCGGCCGCGGGCGCTCGCTGGAGGATCTGGCCGAAAGTGGTTATCAATGCAATTCTGCCGGATCCGCAGATCGAATATGAGTTGAATCGAGATGTGACGCTGCACGTTGGCGCCTCGCTGAAAAATGGATCCTATCGGGTCAACGACGATTTCGGGACCAACCGTGGCCTTCCCAAATTAAATAACAGCATTCTCGATTACACGGAGATTCGCGCCGCGGCGGGCGTCTCCTGGAAGGTAAGCCGTGCGGTTTCTCTCGATTTGGAAAGTGGTTGTGTGCCGTACAGAAAATTTGATTTTTCGCGGGCCGATTACAAAGTGACCGCCTTCGACGTGGCGCCTTTTGCCGAGTTGAGTTTTTCTGCGAAGTTTTGAGAGTGCCGACTATTTAAATGTCTGAATCGGTCATTGAGTTACACGGAATCGTTAAGCGATACCGCAACACGCTCGCGGTCGACCAAGTCACGATGTCTGTGCAGAGCGGAGAAATCTTTGGTTTCTTGGGGGCAAATGGTGCTGGGAAGACTACCACCATCAGAATGCTCTGCGGTCTGACTCGACCGACTGCTGGACGAGGCACTGTTTGCGGCCTGGATGTCTGGCGTGAGCGGCATCGGATCAGGCAAAGGTTTGGTTACGTGCCCCAGCGGTTTAGCTTATATACCGATCTCACGGTTATTGAGAATTTGCGGTTTTTTGGCGGCGCTTACCAAGTTCCACGGGCGGAACTGGACCAGCGGATCGAAACCGCGCTAGGCAATTTCGAATTGGCCTCTCGGCGAAACGCGCGCGCGGGGAGCCTATCTGGCGGATTCAAACAATTGCTTTCGATCGCCTGTGCGTTAGTTCACGATCCCAACCTTCTTTTTTTGGATGAACCGACTGCAGGTCTTGATCCGGTGCATCGGCAGTCAATTTGGGATTTGCTCTATGAACTGAGCCAGCGGGGCAGAACGATTTTTGTGACAACCCATTACATGGATGAAGCCGAACGCTGTACCGACGTTGGCTTTATTCAGGAGGGCAGACTTATGGCCAAAGACGCTCCCTCACGATTGAAACAGCGATTGGAGGGCAAGCTGCTGGAGCTACACGTCGAACCGGTAATGGATGCGCTGCCAGCCTTTAGGAAACGGTCTGACATACTCACGGTGGAACTGCGTAGTGGCCGATTACGGGTCTTGAGTGATGATCCGGAAGGGCTTATTGCCGGCCTGCACAAAAGTTGGCCCTATCCGGAGTTGAAATGGCTTGGGCATGAGAATGTGCCACCAGACATGGAAGATGTTTTCATGGCCTACTCGCTAGGCCATCTCAATGAAATGACCGAGTCGCCGAGGCTCACCGTCACTGCCTCATGATAGGGTTCCGCTTTTGGCGATCGATCGGAACGATCGCTTATAAAGAATTTATTCACGTCTGGCGAGACCGGCGAATCCTTCTGTCAATTATCGTCCTGCCGCCATTCTTCACGCTGATATTTGGACATGCATTCGAGGAGCAACAGACGTTGCAGGATGTTCCGGCGCTCCTCTATGATGCCGACCGAACCACCGAAAGTACGAAGCTGATTGAGCAACTGAAATCAAGCAAAAGCTTTGTTTGGAGAGAGTGGAAGGAACCGAAAACCGGCACGCCGAATCTGCTGAAGAATCACGCGTCCGCCGCGGTAATTATTCCTTCGGGATGGGGCCAAAGCTTGCACAACGGGGATCCCAAACCGGTCCGCGTGGTATTGGACGGTACTGATACGAACACCGCGCCTGCGATCGAGGGAGTTCTCCAAGGCCTTTTAGGAGAATTTCAGATGAAGATGCGGGATGAGATGATTGATAACTTGCCGGATCAGGTATTTGAAATGGGGCGCACTTTGCCGCCCGGAGTTCGGAACGAGTTTGGCTCAGCGATGACGCCGTGGATCGTGGAAAGACTGGTTCTTTATAATCCCGGTTTGAAATTCATCGACTTCATTGTTCCCGGTATCGTCGGACTGATCTTGCAACTGCTGACCGTGACGCTCATCGCCAGTACCATCACCCGGGAGCGGGAAGTAGGAACGTTGTCCCAGCTTTTAGTGACGCCGCTTCGTCAGAGCGAGGTCGTAATTGGAAAGGTGATACCGTATTTGCTGATTTCTCTGGTGTTAATCGCTTCGACCATTTTCCTGAGCTATCTGCATTTCGGAGTGCATTTTCAACGAATCCACCTATTGGGACTGGTTTGCCTGTTATTTCTGCTTTGCTCGCTCGGTCTGGGTTTGTTGATCTCAGCGTTTTCCAAAACGCAGACCCAAGCCATTCAATTTTCGGTTTTTGTCCTCTTACCGGTGTTTATCCTATCGGGAGCATTTGCCCCGCTGGATCAATTGCCCGAACCGGTGCAATGGTTTAGTCAGTTTTTTCCGTTGACGCATTTTTGCCATGCGTTTCGTCAGGTCAATATGTATAACGCGCCTTTTCGGTACATCGTTCCGGATCTCCTAGTGCTTGCGGGAGGCGCTTTTTTGACCTGTGCAGTGGCCGCGTATCTGTTGCGGACCGGGGATGATTAAGAAGGCTTACGAGTTGCGAGTGCGGGTTCTCCGGACGGATGCGCAACCCACGACCTTCTTTCAGCCCTTCAGTTCGTGATTGGTTTGTCCGTCGAGAATGAGAAATTTTTCGTGATGGTAAGTCGGATCGGTCCGGAAGGTTAGTCGTCCGGCATATTTTCGCTCAATCTCTACGAGCAACTCTTCGTCTTCGGTTTTCAAACGATTGAGGACCTCCGGGTTCACAATGACGCGAACGTCGTGAATTTCGGGATGCTTCCGCAGCACGGCATGAAGGGTTCGTTGGATTTCGACGCTCATCGTCATCGGACTCTTCACGACGGCCCTCCCGTGGCAATAGGGACAGACCATGAAAAGCGATCCGGTGAGACTCTCCTGTGCTCGTTGCCGGGTCATTTCCATCAGACCGAGCGGTGAAATCGGCAGGACATGCGTCTTTGCTTTGTCGCGTTTCAGCCGATCTTTCATTCGATTGTAAACCAGTTGCTGATCTTTGCGGTTCTTCATATCGATGAAGTCGCTGATGATCAGACCGCCGATGTTGCGGAGTCGTAGTTGTCTGGCAATTTCATCGGCAGCCTCCAGGTTCGTTTGTAAGATTGTTTTTTCGACATCCCTTCCTCCCTTGTTGCGGCCGGTGTTTACGTCGATCGCAATCAACGCTTCAGTTTCGTCGATGACGATATAGCCCCCGCATTTGAGCCAGACCTGACGATGAAACGCGTCGTCGATCTGTTTTTGGATGCCGAACCGTTCAAAAATCGGTGCCGATTCGCTATAGGGAACAATTCGGCGCTTTGAGCGCTTGGATATCTGGCCAACCTGTTCTTGCATCCTGGTGACGGCCGGCTCGTCGTCGCAATACACGACATCGATGTCTTCGGTCAGGAAATCCCGTACTGTCCGATCGATTAGATCCGGCTCCTGGAACAAAACGGCTGGCGCCGGACGCGATTTGAATGCGGCTTCGATTTGACGCCACTGTTCAAGGAGCAGCCCCAGATCCCGGACGAAATAACGCGACCGCTGACTTTCCCCTATCGTCCGAATGATCACTCCCATTCCTTCCGGAATTTCCAGGTTCTGCAGAATCAACCTCAGACGTTCCCGCTCTTTCGGGTCTTCGATCTTACGCGAGATGCCGCTTTGGTCGTTGTGCGGCATAAGAACTAAGTACCGGCCAGCGAGGCTGACGTTGGTGGTAATTCGCGGGCCTTTATTGCTAATTGGCCCTTTGGTGACCTGTACCATTACTTCGGAACCGACCGGATAGATTTCGGGAACATCTTTAGCCGTAATCTTCTTCCGATGTTTGCGTCCGGCGCGGCTGACCTCCTCAACGCTGCTATCCAGGCCGGGCAAGGCGTCCCAGAAATGGAGGAAAGCATTCTTCTCAAAGCCGATGTCGACGAACATCGCTTTGAGACCTTGCTCGATGTTCTTTACTTTGCCCTTAAAGATGCTGCCGACGATGTTACGGTCGGTATCTCGCTCAATATTGTATTCTTCCAGAACGCCGTCTTCCAGGAGTGCGACTCTGCGTTCCAGTTTTTCACAACTGATAACAATTTGATTGCCAACTTTCTTCGGATTGAATCCGAGAAATTGCTTCACTTTTTCTAACATTTTTCCCAGTCAAAAGAGGTTTTGCCGCTACCCGCTAAATCAGAAAAATAGGAAACGCTTTTTCTTTTCGGTTTGCTGCGGTTGCTGTTGTTGTTGGCCCGAGTTGTCCTCTTTCGGTTTTCTGCGAAAAAAATCGAAGAAGCTCTTGTGTTTTTCCTGTTGCTGAGCCGTTTTATTAACAGTTGAAGAATGATTGTCTGCCTCTGGGCGAATGTCCGGTTCCGAAGCCTTGTTTTTGGAGGAATTCTTCGAGCCTTCCTCTGCAACCGGTTGCGTATCGACTGTTTCTTCGTCATTTGCCGCAAATTGCGCCGGTACGCCGGTATCCTTGAAATTGATGGTCTGGACAAACTTAAAATTCCCGATCGCCGGGTCCAGTGGCTTGACCCCCGGATCAAAGCCTTTGTCGAGCGCGAGGATCTCTTCAAGCAATTTCGCGGCGATTGGAGCAGGGACTTGCCCGCCCGCTTGCGCTCCCTGTACCAGTACAGCTAGCGCGATCTTTGGATTGTCGTACGGCGCAAACGCGAGAAACCATGTGTGATTATCTTTTTGGCCATCGCGCCAAAATTGAGCGGTTCCAGTTTTTCCGGCGACAATCACACCTGGAATCTTGGCCCGAGACCCAGTTCCCCCCGCGTCATTGACGACTCGCCACATCCCGCGGCGAACCAGCTCAATTTCGTCTTTGCTCAGATTATTATCTTTGCGAAGATCGCCGCGGATTTTCTCCGGTCGCCGGATCATCGTGCCGTCTGGCTCCTGGACCTGATAGATGATACTAGGCTTATATACCGTGCCGCCGTTGGCTACGGTCGCCGCGACCATCGCCATCTGGAGGGGACT
>Ga0137358_10001744_pt1 | contig 12009 bp, 9 predicted proteins | sample Mad1_20_16metaG_FD_105551 | JGI IMG/M metagenome (GOLD analysis project Ga0137358, IMG submission 105551) | Vadose zone soil microbial communities from Angelo Coast Range Reserve, California, USA - Mad1_20_16 metaG | ecosystem: Environmental > Terrestrial > Soil > Vadose zone | place: USA... | reverse complement strand
GCTTACACCTCACTCTCGGCGTGATGGCCCTCACCACCACCACCTCGCGCCCCGATCCCAACTGTGAGCAAAGTCAACAAGGGCAAGAGCAGCAGCACGATCTGACAAGTGCCGCGGCACTCCTCGCCAGCCTTGCCCCGCGCATACACGCTCTGCTGGCGCGGAGCCCGCTGCGCGTGCCGCTGGGCAGATTGGCGACCATGCAGCAAGACCCTGAACGCGCACATGTCCTCTACGTTGAACCTGATCTGCGCTCTCCTGATGGCCGACGTCTGGGCGCGGTCTGCGGTACGTGCTAATACTCCTTTTTCGACGGACACGATCTTCTTTCCCCCCCCTCCCCCCCGCTAAGTCCCTACACACCCCGAGAAAGGCGTGTCGGAATAAAAGTAACTCTGATCGGATCGGATTTTCTTTTTAGAGCTCGTTCATGGTGCGTTCAAGGAAGCCGGCTTCCTTACTGACCGCCGACCGCTCAAGGTGCGTTCCCCAGACCCGGCTACTATATATCATCCTTCGTCATCCCACGAAGCAACCTTTTTTTTAACTTTTTCCCTTTCTACACGATGACGATGTCTCTGTAGTTACATTGCACACTTCTCAACACGTCACACCGTCGTCGCACACCGGGGCCGCCCGGTCAACGCCGCGGTCCCAATGCCACAGAACGCATACCTTTCTCTTTCGCTGCATTTCCGCGAGTCCCAGATGATTACTCGGAAGGATTTGGCGTGTGGGCCGTTGACGAGTTGCAGATTTGCGAGATGGGAAGCTGGGCACCAGATGGGGCGTACGTGCGAGTCGCGGGGTGCGATCTTCGGCCTGACATGTGACGTCACGTCGAAGGGAAGAAGAACACACATGCCGACAGCCGCTGGACGATACACTTTACGATCCAGAATTTGCTGGCGTGCTTTACGGCAGGTTGTCACACCTGGAATGTCCGCACCCGAGTTTACCTCACGTCCCCATCTCTACCTGTACCGATGGCTCTTTTGTTTAGAGCCCGTTTGGTTTCCCAAAACATCTCATGTATTTCGTTACATTAGAAGACCTCGCCTTGACGCCAGTCTCGAGAGGCGTGTAACTAAATCCAAAAATAGCTTTACAGTATGTGCCAAGAGATCAGCGCGATCAGCGGCCAAGGGCAAGTCAGAGATAAGGTGTTACGATGAGCAAAGGTATAAATGAATAACTTATGATCCTCATGATTTGCGTTTGGTATTTCTGCAGCTCTCTGCAGGTCCGAAAGGATTTATCCTTGAGAGGTCATACAGTAAATGAACGGGAGAAAACCCGGCTGGAGGGAAAATGATGGCGTAAGTTGGATTATCGCTCTGGCCAAGCAAGCCTTGAAAGGGTCCTTCTATATACAGACAAGCGTTGAGCACTTTCGCCGTGAGGAAGGGGGAACAAAGGATCTTCTCTATATAGGCGATAGCGGCAACACGGAGGAGAATGAGCGACCCGGAGACACTGTGGGCATTTTTACAATGTAATCCAATTCGATTGATCTCGATCGACCGACCAATCAGATAGCGGTATCTAGCCGACTGAAATGGTTTACATTGTAAAATGCCCACGGTAAGAGTGCTTAGCAACAGCATGACATAGGCGAGCATGCATGCGCAGTAAGTTACAGCCACTGACAAATGCAAAGTACAACGTTGTTCAAGTTAGGAAATTGGGAGGGGTGGTATGCCTTGTACTAGAATGAGACGATGGACTTGAATGGTAGTCGCATGCGGGGCATTGCAACAAAAAATTGCTGGATTTGATGGCGGCGATACGATACCGTGGTGTCCACGCGCCACTCACTCCTGACTCCAGTGCTGCCGCGACTCCGTGACTCCGGTCCAAGCCCGCTTGTAAGCGGAGCCCAAATTGAGCGACGGCGTGATCACGGCGGCGATGTGGATGGTGTCCGAGTCTTCGAATGTGTACAGCAACGAACTGCCAAACTGCCAATGAAAAGACACATGAAGGAGATCGCTCACATTCCATCGTTTGCCTCTTCTGGATGAAAAATTGCGCAAACGGAGCGGCATAGTACAAGAACGACTTCTACATCACTCAAATCCCTACACAGAATCTTTCTTTGATGTGTTACGACGAGGAAAGGTATAAATGAATGACTTATGATCCTCATGATTTGCCTTTGGTGTTTCCGCAGCTCTCTGTAGACTGCAGGTCCGAAATGATTCATCCTTGAGAGGTCATACAGTAAAGGAACAAGAGAAACCCCCAACTGGGTGGGAAATGATGGCGTAAGTCGGATTATCACTCTTGCCAAGCAAGCCTTGCGTGCTCACGCGAGATAACTGGCAGTGGCAAAGATAAGGTTCACCATCGGGGTTGGACCCTGGCAACACCTTGAACACCACTACAGCCCACTCGGCACTGGCATGCCGTGTAAGCCATCTCATTTCGTGAATCACCCAGGGTCACGAGGCTTCCCGAGGCAGCGGTTGCGAAAGCAGATGGAGGTGAGCCCCTCGCTCGGTGTGCCCTACATAGTACGGTCATACTAGGAGGATGCCTGATGGAGTCAGTGGCGTCGTATAGAAGGATCTGACCGGATTAGGGCCATGGACTCCGGAAGAGAGAAAGTGTGCGATTTTTTTCACTGGGGTGTGACTTCTCATTGACAGTTTTGCAGTTCGCCGGACCGCCTATCAGCACCAAATAGTATAAAATTCGCCGTTGGGAGTCACTAAGGTCCAACAACTTGTCCATCCAGGTCATCTCTGTAATCCCAATAGTCCTCCAACTCATTCCCATCTGCCAGTGATCCAGGATGATGGATGCATGGCATAGCCCTCACCACCAACAAGATCATGTACGCCATCCCTGCATCACCGTTGATCGATTGATCTCCCGAGACTTGTACCGCCTTGCTCATGGCCATTCTTTGTCCCGTAGATCCCGTCTACCTCAGACGGTCCCAGTCCAGCTGGGCAACGGCAACTCGCTCAGACGAACGTAGACATTACCATTCAGGACTGCTCTTGTCCGATCTGTTCGAAAACCAGATACGACCATCAAATGGCCCAGCGTGCCATAGAATACCAGGGCTCACCGGTTCCGAATGTACGCACAATATATTCCATCACTGCCTAGTTTTCTGACTGAGATTCTTCTCAAGGAGCCCATCGCTCCGTATGCGAATCAAAACTTCGCTAGTGACTATCCAACCAGCACTACTGCGGGTGACCAGCCTCAGGTATGGCCTGTCGATCCGCAAGCTCTGGTGGGTGGCTAGATCCTCTGTTCTTTGTGTCTTTCTGAACTCTAGCTCTAATAGAATCAAGAAAGTGTCGGGTACGCGCCTTTGCAGGGAGGAGTAGCCCCTTTCCAAATCCAGACCGGTGCAGCACCTGACCAAGCTTATCATGTCTCTGACATGCCCGTACCGGAGCGTCTTCGGCGTCTTGCTAGGCGCTATGTTGACAACTCGGAGTCGGTCGTTAATGGTGTTCACTTGGAGTCCGGTCCCTCCGGTGAATTCCAAGCAGTCATCACTATAAAAATAGGCAACATTTTCTGAGACGCTATCAATTGATTTGTATAGCGTCCGAATCGACAGGGGGCCCGGGGAGGGAGATATGATGTGGCTTTGTTATACCCTGCTTGTACAGTGTACATTCGTCGTCAGATTGAATCAGTAGTGTTGGGAGATGGTATCAGTCTCCCTCCAGTTATTATTTTCCATCCGAGAGGTTTGGAATAACGCGCAAAGCGTCCGATCGCTTCAAGTGCCGCATGACAGAAACCTAAGAAGAAGCACCACAAAGGCGGTGTCAAGTCCCAGTCTTCCTGCAAGCACGTTGGATCACTGCCACAAGACTAGACGTGACGGATTAGGTCCGCTTACAGCACATACCAGCGGCGTCTAACACAGTATATGTTGCTCCATGGGCGCCTACTGGTACGTACAGAAGATGGATGAAGAGAACTTGAAGAGTGGCGCCTGGCCATCATGAAGAATCTTGTCCAGTTGTTCAGCTAGTTATTGTTTTCATTTTCAGGCCCGTAGACGGAGGAGGAAGAGCTTGAGGGGCCGTGACAGCGACTGGAGTCACGAGACATCGTTACGGCGCTTGTGATTGGGGAACGCGTTCTTGCATGTGAAGTTTTTCTAACTCCGCACATCTGAGTTCACGAGACTACTGTCAGCGGTGAGATCCGTTCGCCAGCGTTTCCGGTTTCCCCAACTTCATTCCTAAGTGGATAATCTTGTTCCATCCACCCTGCCTAAACTGATAGAGGTGCATACGCAAGGGCATGCGAACTTGGATCACCGTGCTTTCTTTTTCGACCAGAATGGTGGCAGGGCTGCGGTTTCGCGGGCTTCTTACCCCACCCTTCACATAAATTGTCAGCGTACACCAAATACGAACCATGGAAAACGATGTGAGCTGATGTGAGAAGGATGCATGACCGTGACAGCCTTCGAACACGCGTCAAAGTGGTCGTACGATGGCGCAGGCTGCACGTTTTCTGTCTGGTTCCTTTATATTTCGATTGTTCAAGATGGGAGACAAGCACTCGATTCGTTCGTTTTCGTGACATGCGCTTCTCTTGGGGAAGTTGCGAAGAAGTTGCGAAGAGGATTCAATTCAGATCTTGAGATCTCTCTTCTCTACCTAGTATCCAATCACGTATCCCGCGCCCGCCGATCCTCGGCTCCCCGTGCTTCCTCCCGTCTCTGGCGAAACATCATTTCCTTTCCCCGTTCAGAAATTCTCTTCAGAATGCCTCTGCAACAAGATCCTTGCACGTTCAATTTGTTTCATACAGCGTGTCCGGGTCTCCCATTTTCGTCAATTCCTACAGTATGAGGTCTGTTATCAATTGCGAAGAAGTGTCCAGACATGTGTGCGCTACAGTATGTCAGGTACATGATCAGACGAATCTCTGCGTTAGTGCCTATCTCAACTCTGACATGGAAGCTCAGGCTATTCACTAACACTAGTACTTTCGTCTTACCCCTCCGATCTCTGCCGCTCAGTTACATGCATGCGGCGCATGGACCCCCCTGGCACAGCCTGGATTCCAAGGCCGCGCACGCTTAGGCCATCCGGATCATTGTGTGCGTGTGCGGTTGTAGTCTAGATCGATAATTTTACATGAGAATAATGTCCATGAGTGGCAATAGCCGCGTGTTCGTCTGTAGGGTATGACGCACTGGCAGGCAGGTTTGACACCTGGAGCCTCTGCGTGAAATTAATTCCACGATTGTGTACACGATACACGCCCATGTTTCAGGGATTGCAAGATCTGTGCTGATGTTTCTTTGGGCCTAGATCTACGTCGAAACAGCACCACGTTGACTCGCCATACGGTAGCGGCTTGATACAGAACATCCAAATGAGCCTAGAGAAAATCAGAGCACGTCCATTTAGCTTCTTCGAGAGAAGCAATAACAGGACGCCGCGGCGGTTTCACGCCATCCTGTGTTTCTTCTCTTCGGATACTTCGTGAGCGGTACTGTGGCGACAAGCCAAAGTCAATCAGGTAATAACGGTGTATCGCTCAGCCCTGCCTTTGAAGTCCCTGCTGCGACCCATTTGCGCAGGATCAAATCCTTGAGGGTACATCTCAGATGGGTCAAAACATGATGTTGTTCACTGTGCAGTCACTGGAAAAGTTTCGTCTCAGAAATTTCTTCCCATCTGTGGGCAACAATGCATACCTGTGTGCAATGTTTTATTTGTGCATGAACTGAAGACCCTGATCCAAAACTCAATCAGAATTGATTCGCGACGGCGGGTACTTGACCTCACCTCACAATTTGCGTGAAAAATGCCACGAACTCGCAAAATGTTAGGAAATGAGCCATTGAAAGGACGTAAACTGTTGCGACAAGCCAAAGTCGATCAGGAAATAGCGGGGATGCCGCTGCGTCCGGGTGTGTCGCTTAGTTCTGCATTTGAAGTCCCTGCTACGATCCGTTTGCGCAGGATAAAATCCTTGAGGGTACATTTCAGACGGGTCAAAACACTCGACGGGTACTTGAACTCACCTCTAACTTGTGTGAAAAATGCCACGAACTCGCAAAATGTTAGGAAATGAGGGCCATTGACAGGACGCAAACTGTCGTGAAAAGCCAAAGTCGATCAGGTAATAGCGGGGAGGCCGCTGCGTCCGGGTGTGTCGCTTAGTTCTGCATTTGAAGTCCCTGCTACGATCCGTTTGCGCAGGGTAGAATCCTTGAGGGTACATTTCAGACGGGTCAAAACACTCGACGGGTACTTGAACTCACCGCCAACTTGTGTGAAAAATGCCACGAACTTGTAAAATGTTAGGAAATGAGGGCCATTGACAGGACGCAAACTGTCGCGAAAAGCCAAAGTCGATCAGGTAATAACGGGGAGGCCGCTGCGTCCGGGTGTGTCGCTTAGTTTTGCATTTGAAGTCCCTGCTACGATCCGTTTGCGCAGGATAGAATCCTTGAGGGTACATTTCAGACGGGTCAAAACGCTCAACGGGTACTTGAACTCACCTCTAACTTGTGTGAAAAATGCCACGAACTTGTAAAATGTTAGGAAATGAGGGCCATTGACAGGACGCAAACTGTCGTGAAAAGCCAAAGTCGATCAGGTAATAGCGGGGAGGCCGCTGTGTCCGGGTGTGTCGCTTAGTTTTGCATTTGAAGTCCCTGCTACGATCCGTTTGTGCAGGATAGAATCCTTGAGGGTACATTTCAGACGGGTCAAAACACTCGACGGGTACTTGAACCCACCTCTAACTTGTGTGAAAAATGCCACGAACTCACAAAATGTAGGAAATGAGAGCCATTGAAAGGACGCAAACTGTTGCGAAAAGCCAAAGCCGATCAGAAAATTGCGGGGAGGTCGTTGCGAATGGCACAGCATACAAACTCAACCCTGCCAGTTGGGATGGCGCTGATCATGACAGGCAGAGGGTAGACCACACGCCTTCTCCCCGGGGCTTTGCACCCGGTGCCGTATCCTCTCCGGGCGCGTATCAGGAATATCATACTCACCTATCACGGACGCATGGGGATGGGTTTTCTGAACCTTTTGTCTGGTCTAGTCCCACTGGGCGTCTCGGACGGCGTAAGCAGGTAAACCACCGAGAGTCTCGGTGGTTTACCTGCTTACGCCTCACCCGCAACCACACAATCATCATACTCGGATGAACGAACGTGTGAATGTGTTCCTTACCTAGAATTGATTCGTGATGACGGGTACGCGCGGCCGCAGAAATGTAGTCGTGTCTTCTTTGGCGATCGCCGGCGACCTTCGAATCTACGATAATCAAAACGTGGACCGTTGCACTGACTAACTGGTAAACCACTACACGCCCAACTGGAAAGTCATGGTCCTGATCTCGGCAACCACTGAGCTCCCCGCGCATAATATATATATCACACTTCGCCCTTGGGATCTATAAAGTCCAACGATTCCTCCATCCTTTACTATCCTCTGCATCTTCAATATACTTCCTACTCATCGCATCTGTCAGTGATTTCAAGATGACAAGTGCATGGTATAACCCTTACCACCAACAAGGTTATGTACGTTATCCCATGCAGTGCGTTTCGGGGGACAAGATTTCCTCATAGCCATCCTTCACCCCATAGATTCCGTCTACACCAGACAATCCCAGTCCAGCTGGGCAAGGGCAAGTCGCAACTCAACCCAACGTAGACAATATCATCCAGGGTTGCCCTTGTTTGGTCTGCTCGAGGGCCAGAAACAACTATCAAATGTTCCAGCGTGCTATAGAATGTCAGGACCCATCGGTTCCAGTACCACGCACCATATATTCCATCACTGCCCGTCTTCTGACCGAGATTCTTCTCCAAGGAGTCAATCGTCCCACATGCAAACGAAAACTTCGGTGGTGACTATCCATCCGGCATCGCTGCCACTGTGGGTGGCCACTCGCAGGAATGGCCAGTCACTCCGCAAGCTCCTGTGGGTAGTCAGGTCCTTTGTGCTTTGTGTCTGGCTGAACACCAGCTCCAGCAGGATCAAGAGAACATCGGCTACGTACCAACGCCTGTGGCAGAAGGCCCTATCCAAATCCAGACCGGCGCGGCATCCGATCAAGCTCAAGTCCATGTCATGTCCATCCCTGAGCGTCTTCGGCGTCTTGCTGTGCGCTATGTCAGCGATCCCGAGTCGCTCGTCAATGGAGTTCACTTGGAATCTGGCCCCTCTGGTCGATTCCAAGTCGTCATCACCGTAGAAATTGGTGATGTTCTTGGGGATACTATCAATTGATTGCATAGCTGTCAGCCACCGTCCCATAGAGGGGAGCCAAGGTAAATATTACCTGCGTTCTAAATGTCCGAGTAATGGGGAGGATATGGTGGTAAGTTTGCGCTTCGTTATGCTCTGCTTGTATATGTTCTTTGTCAGATTGGATCACTTGTGTTGAGGTAGTGATAGTCTCTGTAATTATTGCTTTCGTAGTGAGAGGTTTAGCGTAACACGCAAAATACCTGATCGCTTCCGCATGACGAAACACAAGCCGCTCCCCGAATGCGGTGTTAAGTCCCCGCCGCAAGCACCTTGGATCAGACTTGAGGCCTTGAGGGGCTAAGTTTGCTTACACCACATGGTACGATTGCCATTTTGGAAGTAGAGTAGCTCCAATTACTTAGTCCCACAACATTAGCGCATCCAAATGCTCTGAGCGATCAACATAAGCGGCGTCTAATCCAGCCCATGTTGTTCGCTGGGCAACCCATCACGAGAGGCTACAGTACAGTACTAAAGGTGGACGAAGAGGACTCGGAGACTCGGACCTGAGGGCGAGAAGGATTCTTGTCCCGTTGTTGCGGGGTTGACTCTGTAGGCTAGAAGAGGGGCAGTGTCGGAACATGCCGGGCCTGTGACTCACATACCATATTTGGAAGACTGGGGAAGCAACCCTCTCCCCAACCAACACCGAATTCTCTGATCGATTAACTATTCACCCGCGGAATTGATAAAGCGACCAACAAGGTCTCAAATAGCCTCTCTTGAAAGTGTGCCCATCTTCCGGTCTCCCTGCCATACTCCCCACACCGCCCTCGCCTCCACCATTTCCTAGCCGGGACATCGATCCCAATAGATCACCGTTTGGAAGGCTTGCAGATGGCAAATAATCCTCGTCGGACTCGGAAGAAACAAACCAAGTCGAGTCGACGTATATCTTTCTTATGCAACGTCCTGCAATGACTGCTGACTGACATGATGTGATGTAGGCAAGGTGATACGAATCGACGTACTCCCTGACGACGTCCTACTAGATATATTTGATTTTTATATGAATCTAAATCCATCACGCGGGTACAAGACGGAGATAGAGGCATGGCAATCGCTGGTTCATGTGTGTCGACGATGGAGAAGCATTGTCTTCGGATCACCACGTCGCCTGAATCTGCGACTTTTTTGTACACCGGAAACACCCACAAGAGACACATTGGACGTCTGGCCAGCCTTGCCTCTCCTCATTTGGGGGGATATGGCCTCATCACCAGGCGCGGACGACATCATTGTAGCGCTTGGCCGGAGCAATCGCGTATGTCAAGTCGGCCTCTCGGGCCTTGCAGATCGGCAATTGGAAAAAGTCTTGGGAGCGATGCAGTTGCCATTCCCGGAGCTGACAGAGCTGGGGCTCCTCTCAGATGGTGAAACACCACCGGTCGCTCTCGATTCGTTCTTGGGTGGATCTGCCCCACGTCTGCAAGTCCTCGAGTTGACTGGCGTTCCATTGCCGGGATTGCCAAAACTCCTTTTGTCCGCTACTCACCTTCTCCGCCTTGAACTTTCTAATATTCCTTATTCCGGGTATTTTTCACCCGAGGCAATGGCCGCTCTCCTCCCCGTGTTGTCCAGCCTCGAAAAACTTGTCCTTCAATTCCAATCCCCTCAATCTCACCCTGACTTGGAACGCCGACGTCCACCTCCATCAGAACCCTTTGTCATCCCCGCTCTCGAACAAATTTCATTCAAAGGGGTTATCGAATATTTAGACGACCTCGTGACCTATATCGACGTCCCTCAACTCGGTTACTTGGATATAACCTTCTTCAATCAAATCGATTTTGATGGCCCACGAATCGCCCAATTCATAAGTCGCACACCAATATTCGCGGATTCCGAAGCACACGTGGAATTCGATGATAGAACCGCCAGCGTCGGACTCCCTTTCCCTTTGGGAGATTTTGCGATGAATATCTCATGCAGAGAACCAGACTGGCAGCTTTCGTCCGTCGCACAGGTCTGTAACACCTGTTTGCCTCCCCTTTCCATGATAAAGGACCTCTACATCGAGCATCAATTTTCGGGACTAGTTTGGAAGAATGATGCCATCGAGAACACCCTATGGTTGGAACTCTTACTTCCATTTACCGCGGTACAGAATATCTATCTATGCAAGGAGTTTGCGCCAGGTATCGCGGCCGCCCTGCAAGAAATCGTTGGGACAGAAGTGTTGCCCAGCCTGCGGAGAATTTATGTGGAGGCGTTCAACCCACTGGTACGGACACCTTTCCCAAAAGAAATTACGCAGTTCGTCACCGCGCGACGGCACTCCGATCACCCTATCGGCCTTTCTGTCTGGGGGAGATACTCTTGAGCTGATTGATATATAGACTCGTAGAGATCAGTGACCGATAGGTGTCCTCTGTTCTCTGGTTTCTTGTTACCTGTTGATCCCGTGCTGTTTTCTTTTCCACTTGTTCTCTTACTTCGGGACATCAGTTTTGCTAATTTTTTGACATTACCCATGATTGATCTTGTATGATTACATTTGGTGTGAAATAGAGAAAGGCATGCGCTTTTGGTGTAACGTCATCGTGGTGCGCAAGACTCACGGCATGATTATGAAGTGGCCGGACGAGATGTACAAGTTTGTAATCGATGCACAGTGCCGTTCACTCATCAAAGTATTTGTGAACATTTGATTCATGGAGCTATACCGCTACTCAAATGCGGTGGTGTTGTCTCCGCAATGCCCAAAACCCTAGATGATGATGCTAGCAGACAATTTCAGTCATCATCATTGAAATTATTAACCTTGAACCAGACATTGATTTTTCCGTCCGCCTGCAAGTCCCATAACATCTTCAGGATCATACTTCTTCTTGATCTTATGAAGCCGGCCTAGATTTTCACCATACATCGCCTCCACCGATGTTCCAAACAATGCATAGTTCATAAGGTGCGGCATTCCTCAAGGCCTGCCTGTCCTGAATCTCGGCTTTGACCAATGACGCAGCCGAACGATGCATAGAATCAGCTATGAACTCACCGGCGGAAGCTTTAGTCCAAGTAGTGTAGATATTCAATGGGAGGACGGCGAGAGAGCGATCTGGAGGTGTGCAGATGGTGAGCCGTGGGTAAGGAATCTTGGCTTGAGTGGTTCAATGGTTTAAGCAACTAATACGCTGTCGTCGTACTGGCTAAGCCTATGTAGCTTAGGTGGCCACTGCGAGAATGGATTGTCGTCCAGGAGAAGCAAAGTAATAAAAAAGCTTCGAAGGAGGGAGAGACTGAGAGTGTGAGATGGACGAGGGGACGAGGGATGGAAGACGTTGGAGATAAGCCGCACGTTGTGGACAGCGGTTCCACGACTGCGAGTGCCGAGAGGGGGAGAAGTCGAAAACGCACGCGAGGGGGGGGAAGAAAACACACTGAAATTAACGATGCCCATCCTCTACGAGGAGGCTGCTTCAATACATCTGAGTCCCTACCAGATAATCGAGTCCAGTATGAAAGAGCGGTGTCGTGTCGAGTGAAACCCTAACCCCAGCTCCGAGCCCCGCGCGCATGCTGCACATTACCGTGACCACCTTGCTGGCGCTGGCGCAAGGCTTACTGCCAGTGTCCCTCGGTTAGTTGGCGATCATGAGATCGGACACTGAGCTCGCATGTGCTTTATGCGGGGCTTGATCTACATCTTCCTGATGGCCAGCGTCTGCGCGCGTGCTGCTGCTGTGCGTGCTGCTTCTTTTCGATGGACAGGAACACTGATTTGATCAGATTC
>Ga0137358_10001742_pt1 | contig 12011 bp, 14 predicted proteins | sample Mad1_20_16metaG_FD_105551 | JGI IMG/M metagenome (GOLD analysis project Ga0137358, IMG submission 105551) | Vadose zone soil microbial communities from Angelo Coast Range Reserve, California, USA - Mad1_20_16 metaG | ecosystem: Environmental > Terrestrial > Soil > Vadose zone | place: USA... | reverse complement strand
TGCAGGGGCTGTACCATTGGTCGGTCTATTAATAATGCTTCAAACGGGCTTCAAGGTGTTCCCATTTATGGCACTGACGCATTCACTCTCCTATTCAGATCACCAGGGTCGACCTCCACCGACGGTTAAGAGCTCAGATTTATTGTCATCGACATCGAGATCATAGCCCACATTAAAAGGGTTATACCGGGTCCACCCGATCGGGGATTATGTAATAAATCCCAAGTCTTATGAATATAGAGTGAGCTGGAGTGAGCTGCCGTCGTGGGGAGGCGTAATCGGTCAAAGACTCAAAGCAACCCGCACGCAGAGACTAAAAGACCGCCATCAGACTCTCCTGGTCGACGCGCTTGACACAGCCAACACCACCTCCCTCACCAGAAAGTTGTGTTTCCCATACTATGAACGCTACTGTCTTCTCGGCCTCCGCCGCTACATCCGAATTGACCCCAGGCCCGATCTCGACTACGTCGATCACCCCGGCACGAGAAACGACCAAAGGGCACGACGATAAAGAGGGTATTCTGGGAATTTCTAGGAAACGACCTTCAAAAATCGACAAACGACGCAAGGTAAACCATGCCTGCCTGTACTGTCGACGGAGTCATATGACCTGTGATGAAGGGCGTCCCTGTCAACGATGGTGAGTAATGCCTTTCTCTCTCCACACGGATCTGCCAAGCCTCTTTATCCCCGCGGTCGGGAGAGTGCGATGTAATCTGCGCCTTGCTTATACACCTCATCAGCATCAAACGGGAGATTGGCCACCTCTGTCATGACGAAAGCAGGCTGGGCAAGCAAAACACGGCCGCCCGGCCGCAAACAACAGCGTCTGCTCTGACCTCTCTAGATGTAGCCACCGCAACGCCCTACTCTGGTTCTGCTGTTGTGACACCTGCGCCTAGCTGGCCTGGCCCGTTGCCCCCGCAGAACTCCTACCTGTATCCATCAGAGTCGTTCGGGCGAGAATTCTCTAGCCTCTCGTGAGTCACGCGTGGTCTGGTCTGGTCTTGTTGCCACCACCACTCATAACTGTCCTGTCCTTTGAAGTGACTTTCTGGAGACTCTCGATGAGCAGGCGTTTATCACCGGGGGCACGACAAACGGCATTGATACGCTCGGAACAACTGTACTCGACGTGTCAAGCGCGGCAACCCATAGCAGTAGCGACAACACTACTACGTCGGAGTCCTTGGCGTTCCCCGAGCAGCATACACAACCACAAGTCAATGACCTTTTACGACGATACGTCGACGTCGTGCCAGCAGTGCTTCCGAGCGCAAGTTTGACAGAGAGATTCCTTCTCACTGCGGCTGATCCAGCCCCAGGGACACGTGTTGAACGTCTGGAGCGCGTGATTCGAACCAAGTACGAGGCGGGCTTACTGAAGCCGTACAATTACGTGAAGGGCTATGCTCGGTTGTCACGATGGATGGATTGCAAGTACGTCGATCCCCTCTTTCAAAAAGGTGTTCACCGACGTCATGCGCTCGTAGCGTGTCGCGAGAGTCAAAGCAGCAGATCTTGCAACTTCTATCAGACTTACGACCCAAGTTCCACGTAAGCTTTGTATTGAGGAATCTATAGGACAACGCTATATTGACCATCACCTCTAGGCAATCGCACAGTCGTTATGCGACATGGTATGCATAATTCTTAGACGCGATACGAAGGCGGTTGACGCTTCTCACCCAGGACTTGGTACTCATTGAGGAAGCCTTCGAACGTATGATGTTAGACTATGATCGCGTCTTCGCTTGTATGGGTATTCCCGCGTGTCTCTGGCGGCGAACTGGCGAAATCTACAAAGGAAATCGCGAGTTTGCGGAGCTAGTCGGCGTGGAGGGATACATGCTCCGAGATGTGAGTTTATATAGGTGCACACCTGACTGATCGTTGAGATGCTCCTCGTGAACAGGGCAGACTCTGTATATACGAACTCATGGCGGAAGAATCGGCTGTGAATTATTGGGAGGTGTGCAGATTTCCCACCTCTTTTCTGTATATTCTCAGAGCTTAACATGACGCGCAACTAGAAATATGCCAACGTCGCATTTGACTCGTCACAGAAGGCGGTATTAACTTCCTGCGTGTTGAGGACCAAGTCTGTGGTCAAGCAGAACCCTGGTACACTAACGCAAGGACGTGCACCTCTTGTCCCTATCCCAGGCAAGGAAGGATTGGTCAATTGTTGTTTCTCATTAACGATTCGGAGAGACATTTGGGGTATTCCACTTATGATCGTGGGTAACTTCATCCGGTGTTGACGTTGACGTTCGGAAAGTCAGCCTTCTCTACGGATGATGGGTCTGTGGGCTATCATTCATTGGGCACAGCGATTGCTGAAATTTCCTGTTTTTATTATCCCGGTTGCCTACGCTGTCTTGCTTTTGTGATAGACTTTTGTTGGGATTTATCTATTCTAAATCATGGCATGGTTTCGAAGCGACCGTCAACTCCGACTCGTCGATTCACCAAACACAATTATTTGCTATCCCCGTCACACCCCGATTAAGACCCTAATCGGCCGCTGCTGACTCCGACAGGTGAGCTCATGTCTTGGTGGTGGGATGGGTGCTTGAAGTCCAAAAATGGGTGTTCACCTCGTTCCGAGTCGGATTAGACGACCACTGCTCACCTTATAAAGGCAAGAGCTGAGTGTATGTCTTCGTGCGAGAGAAGAAACTCACTTGCCCCTTTCCTTGTCAACGAGTCTCTTCAATTCTACCGATTTTTATGACCCGAAGGATAATGAAGGAACGGAACGCTGTATCTTGGTCGATGGTCCGAAGGTCCGATGGACAGTATATGCACACGAGAACTTATGTTACCTGATTTCCTTTCCTCGCACTGGCAGGCAATTGAGCGAACCGGCGCACACTGCGATCGATCGCCCTTCACAGTGGACTTCTGTGCTGCACACCTGCGGGCGCTCTTCCTCATCCCGCAAGATTCCATTTTATAGTCCCATCACAGCCTGTAATCACCCAATTTTACTATGAGCCGGGGTGCTGTGCATGTCTCCTGTTTGATTTTTTTTTTATTTGGTTGGCTTGAAATTTTACTATCACACTGACATGCTATTACTATGTACTCCTAGAATATTGAACAGCTGCCGGGAGGATGGGGGGGGCTCAATGAAAGGATCAGTACATTGGGGTGTTATCATGTTATCAGCCAAGTTCAGCCCTAAGCCCAGCCCAACAAGGAAGGAACGATGCAACTCACGTGACCCCTTATCGACTGTTCACCCCCACACAGCGACTTTCGGCGTTGGTCTTGTGAATTACTCTAAATCTTACCTACGACATCTTGGGCTGTTTCTGTGGGAATTAGTGCGTTGCAACGTGCTTACCCTTGCTGGCGGGTGTACAGTATATTAGCATTCTCTAATCCGGTAGATTATTGGTCCGTTGCAACAAAATGAGCGACATCAGGAACCATTCAACCGTCTCCCCCCCTCTTTTTCTGCATCTAGCCCCTCAGTTTTCAACCTATTTTTCCAAAATAATTCCTACATTTTGTACTACGGTAGTAGCTATTGGACACTCTAATCACTTTCCAGACACCAAAAAGTCGTTTAATGGAAGTTTTCAAACGAGGAGATGATTGCAGAGGAAGAAGCCTGGGCGATGACATGTCATCGAAGGTTTATTAAGTTTATTGAGGGGCGCTACTACAGTAGTAACTTACTATCGTATCGCAGTATGTTGTTTCGCCAGACAGGACAAGGGTAAGCGGTCTGACCAAAAGAGGGTCGATATCATACATGTAGTACGCCACAGTCATTCTGGAACGCGACGTTGGCCAGGCGACCAAACGACAAAAAATCACCGCAATCAAGTTTTTTGTTCCCTTGTTGTGATAGTACGAAACGAGGTTCGCTTTTGACATGGTAACCAAAGGCGCGATGACTCGGTGTCGGGATGAAGTACGTTATGCATGGCCGTGGCCTCCGCGGCATTAACTTTATTATGGGCTAGTATAGTATGACTCAGATTGCAACTTGATCAAGTTGGACGTCTCGCGTCCGTGATCATCTGACCTGACCTATTACTGTTAGTACCAGTACCAGGCGTTCAATTGAGCCCCAATTCCATCATCGAAACAACAAGACGAGACACGAAGGTATCATTGGCATGGCCGCGAATGGAACATATGACTCGGAAAAGTGCATGAACGACTCGACCAGGCTACACTGGGCACAAGTTATAATCTCAGGCACTGCGAAGCTTGGGGTCCGTCGCACACAGGCTTCTTCCGAGGAGCCTGAACCTGGATGATGCCCATCTCGATAAATACCACCCGTGGTAACTTACTGGTGAGACTTGGGTTAGACGGCTAGGGCAATGATTATGGAATGATTCTCGCTGGTAATAACAGTGGTCGCCGTATGTCACGGTAATGTACCTCAGTAGTACCTGGCGGGCCATCCAACACTCAGTACCAAGTGACTCGGTCGCATGGTTGGCTCCGACTGAGCCTAGCCAAAACCGCAACGTGGCTCTATCTTCAATTCTCCATCCCCGTGTGCTGCGCGCCGATTATTATTTATTAGTGCGTAATGGGTGCGACCTTCGAAGGTGGTACGCGTGGGTTCTCGTGGGCACGCTCTGATGACGCAACGCAGTATTCAACTCGTGTATTTTAGTTACAAGCTTGAGTGACCTGACTAGAACAGCCAGGAAACAGGTCAAAAATATGTCGTGTGATTGTCAGATTGCCAATGTCTGTAGTACTGCGACTAACGTAAAAAAATGAATAAAATAACGTAGGAAAACATCGACAGAGATCGAATGTAAAGCATGGAGGGAGGGAAGGAGGAACAGGGGTTAGACTTAGCATCTCTGCGTCAATCTTTATCTAACATCTACTAACTGAACATCTCAACTCATTAGGTCCTGTATATATCCAAGATCATAGTGAAGTATAAAACAGTATTATCTCTTGCCTAACCCTTGCATTTGCACGTATTCATAGTAATCTCCACGTCTCGCGATCAGTCCATCATGAGTACCAGACTCGCTTACTGTGCCTTCCTTAATAAAGTATCTGTAAAAGGGTTCAAGTTCAGCCCTGCTTGAAGCATGGAGTACGGGGAGACTCACATCCGATCCGCATTCTGAATCGTTGACAAACGGTGTGCGATAGCAATCGTGGTCCGGCCAGTAGCTGCTTTGTCAAGGGCAGCTTGCACAATCTTTTCTGAATTCGTGTCCAGCGCCGAAGTTGCCTAAAAATAATTTACTGTAAGTACTAGGACAGCAGTCACGAGTAAAGTAATAACCTCATCAAGCAAGAGGACCTTAGGGTTGCGAAGGAGTGCCCGAGCGATCGCAATGCGTTCTGAATGCTCATTAGACAAAAGGGTAGAAAAACCAATTGGTTAGCAAGACATACGCTTCTGACCACCTGACAGTTGAGAGCCTTTGCCACCTACATTGGTCTCAAAGCCACTGCAAGAAAAATTGGTCACTATCAAGGGAAAATGGAAGGTAGCACCTACTCGGGCAGGGACTGGATAAACTCAAGGATGTTGGCATCTCGGCAAGCAGCTTCGAGCTCCTCTTGAGTCACTTCTGAGATAGGCTTTGTTGCCCCGAGGAGGACATTAAAGCGAATGGTGCCTGCGTAGAGAGTCTGATGGACATCAGTCATAAGTAACAAACGAACGATCAACGATAGTAGATAATCACCGGCTCCTGGGATACGAGAGCAAGTTGCTTGCGATATTCTTGAACGTTAATGTCCGAGATGGGTTGGTCGTCTAAGTAGATATTGCCAGATAACGGATCGTAAAACCGTTCGATGAGCTGGATACTGAGCAAAGATTGATAACATGAGAACGGTGACTATTTCACCAGATGTACTAAAACTCACACTGTGCTTTTACCACAGCCACTAGCTCCGACAAGGGCAACATACGTGCCAGGTTCCACAGATAAGTCGAGACCACGAAGCACACGAACGCCAAGGCGCGTTGGATAGCGGAAGTGAACGTCTTGAAGACGAATTTGGCCCTTGACATTTTGTGGAGCCTTGCCTTCGGTCGATTCCGCGTCAATTTCGGGTTGCGCGTCAAGTAGTTGAATAATGTCCGAGGCGGCACCGCGTGCCGAGGAAACATCGGGCACGAATGCAAACACATTGCCAGCCTGAACAGCACCAAAGACGGTCGACTATTCAAATCATGTCAAAGGTGAGCGCACGTCAGTCTTGATAGCTATTTTAACTCACCATGAGAGCAGTGAAGAATTCCTGCGACGTAAACTCTTGATATGACACCAGGTTCGATCCATACCAGAACACCAGTGCGATGACGAAGAAGGCAAATGACTGGGAGAGGGCATACAGCAGGTTGTTCCAGACAGACGTTCGGTTGGAATTGCGAAGGGGCACATCAAGGCTGTTGGAGTAAAGCTCTAGGCAATCATCCTCGCGTGTAAGAGACGCGACGGTGCGGATGGCTCCAGCAGCTTCGCATGCAAGTTGAGCAGATTCATCGTGAGCTTTCTTGTTTTCTTGGTCTTTGAGAACGACAATACGCTGAAAAAAGAAAGGAAAAGGATTAGTAATCTAAACTAGAAAAGACGAACCAGCGCCACATACCAGACGGATGTAGCCAGTGGACATGAGGAGAGGGACACATGCTATTGCAATCCGTCAGCATCAATAGAAGACAATAATTTGACAAGTCAAGTATTTACCAAGTCCAACGAGGCCAACTTTCCACATATAAACTAGACCGATGACGAGGCCTATGGCAAGAGTGGAAGTGGCTTGAATAATACTGAACGCAGTGGTCAGCATACGTAGATGGATGCATATGAGAAATCGTAAGGGCACGCACGCTCCAAGGGTGATCCCCGCCAAACCAACAATCTTTTGCGGGGCGTCGCTCAAGTCAGCCACGACAGCACCAGACTAAAGTTAAACAGTGAGTTCTCGCATATACATTTCTATCAACACGACTGCGCGCACACTGTGTTCATCTCGGTCAAAGTACTCGACTGAAAAGGTTGTGATGAGCGTTATGATATTCTGATACCAGTCGGACTTACTATCTTGTCTCACAATAGCACGCAAGCTCAGCGAGCGTAGCTTGTAAGAGAGCGACGATGCAGAAGCAGAGAACAAATAATTATACGAGCCGAGGCTGATCATAGCAAGGATTGAAATAATAAATGCCCTGCATAGGCGAGCTTATTGAGCGATCATGGGAAAGTTTGATATGGAGATGACTCACCAAAGGGCATTTCGGTCACCAGCATGCCGACGTCCTTGAGCCGTAGGGTCCGAGAAGCCTGTGACACCCAGAGCTGTTTGACGCACGGAATAGTTAGCTCCCTGCCCATGCGGAAAACACAGCCCATGTTTTACGCACACCAAACAATACCGAAAGCCGGGAAGACAGCCCCAGTCGCTGCGAACGGATTGTGAAAAGCCCAAATCGTCTGAGAAAGCAGGATAATTACCCATAGCAAAGAGGGAACCAAAGAGGTATTGCTTCCACTCTCCTTTGTTGATTTTGCCCATCCGTTTGAATAGGTAGAACATGGAATACTCCTTCTCTTGCTTCGATAACCCTTGCGCCTTGCGCCGCTCGATAATCTCGCTTGCCAAGGACTTGAGTGTGTTGCTACGGTCGAGGGCAACTTCTTCCATTGCCACCTTTTCGATGTCCGCACTGCTCTCAACGGCTTTCTCGGAAGGCTCTTGTCCTACATGGACCACATCGGGGATGTTAATATCCTCGCGTGACTCGCGGAGCCTCTGCGCGGCAACTAGATGTGCATAGGGGCCATCCTCGTTACTGAGTAGTTCATCATGTTTGCCCTTCTCTAGCACGCCGGCATCACTCATGACGTAAATGCAGTCGGCATCCTTGATAGTCGAAAGGCGATGAGCAATGGTGATCGTGGTTCGTCCTGCCAAACTATAAGCAAGCAGTAATATCATGTAAAGGTATCGCACCAGCCGCGGCTTTGTCAAGGGCATTCTGCACAACACCTTCCGACTGCGTATCGAGTGCCGATGTAGCCTCATCAAGAAGCAGAATACGAGGGTCTGACACGATCGCGCGAGCAATGGCAACTCGTTGCTTCTGACCACCGGACAGAAGATAGCCACGTTCTCCCACTACCGTATCATAGCCAAGGGGAAGCTTTGAGATGAAACCATCCGCGTTGGCTTTAATGCAAGCTTCTCTGACGAGTCGCAGCTTTTCCTCAGGGGATGCATGTTGATGAGGGGTGTTTACGAGACCATGCTCAACGTTCTCGCGGATGGTAGTGGAGAAGAGGACGGGCTCTTGAGACACGAGACCGATCTGCGATCGGAGCCACTTTACATTCAATTCACGAACGTCGACGCCGTCTAGGCGCACAGAGCCAGTGAGTGGATCATAAAACCGCTCGACTAGAGAGATAATGGTGGATTTGCCAGATCCAGAAGCACCCACGAGAGCTGTCGTCTTGCCTGCGAGGAACGTAAGGCTGAGATTCTTAAGGATTTGGACCTCGGGGCGTGCAGGATAATTGAAGCTGACATTTTCAACGGTAATTTCGCCAACGACTGCGCTCGGCTTAAGACCCGCGTCGCTGGCGGAATCAATAGAGGGGACCAGATCGATGGTGGCAAAGAGCTTTGCAGCTGCTCCACAACCGTTGGTAACGGCTGTAGGTAACGACGACCGCGTAGTCATGAGTGTTTGAAAAGGGAGAGAAATAATAGTGTGGTCGTACCTTGCAACTCGGGGGCCATAAGGGCAAGCGAAAATGAACCAATAAGAACTGCCATAATGACGTTTATAATCTCGCCAGGGGTAGCATGGCCTTCATTGATGAGCGTGGCCCCAAAGCTGAATGCTGGGTACGTGCGCGTACAAATAAGCTCGTGGAGATAACAGAGCGCGGGCGCAGAACTTACCAAGGCTATAGGAAGCGTACAAGCAAAAGAAGAAAAGGGCCATACCAACGCCTTGAGCTATCGCACCTCCGCAATCTGCAGTGTAGGCCTTTTCGATGGCAACATCGTACAAAGACGCAAGAACATTCTGGGTGCCGAAAGCCTGCGCGGTACGGATTGTGGACACGATTTCCTCAGCAAGGGTTCCACCCTCGGCAATATACTTGAGCGAGAGCCTAGATTCAATGAACTTCTGGTAAATTATAACGTCCAGGAGTAAACTTACTGCTTATATTTGATAATGAACTTGCTCATAAGTCCACCCGACATAGCAATGCAAGGTACAATGGAACTCATAGCCAGCGCCAGCCGCCAGTTTCTAATGTACGCCAAGACGAAGCCGGTAACAAATGCGGACAAGAAGCTGACCACGAGAGGGACCTTTTCGGACAAACCCTGTTGAACCAAATCTGGGTGTGCGCAGTATTTGCTGTCGGTACATCGGTGTGAGACCAGAATGGGAAGAACCACGTACGGGTATCTGTCTGTATGCGAGTAGTGACCTCGCCAGCGCCAACCTTATCGAAAAAAGTAACATCCTGTCGGAGGATGGCCTTTAGATATCGCTCGCGGATGCGCTTAGCAGCCGCCTCGGAAGTGTAGACCCAAGTAGTCATATAAATGTAAGTGCAGATGAACATACCCACGCCTATGGTGTTTGACAGCTGTGGTTGAGAACGAAGTAATTGGGGTGGGAGAATTCACGCACCGATATACGTGAGGTAGGACGCGTCCTGGGCAGAGACATGACGAAAACCCTTGGCAGCCTGCTCGATTGCGGCGGATGACTGTGGATCATTGGGATCGATGTTTCGGAGGGCATTGGTAAAATTGACGAAGTCCTGGGTGAGATTACCAAATAGCAGACTCATGAGAGGCTATCAAAAATATCCATCAGTCGGGAAGTGGGGGAAGGCTTGAGAAACAGACCTGGGCGGCGCCAGCAGCTACTGCGGCAATAAGAGCAAGGCCATTGAGTATGAGCTCTGTGCGAGTGGAGAACCTGGGATGGTGTAAATAACGGAGGGGACGAATGGGGACAGACGGAGAGACGGACCTGAATAGACCAAAGATGGAAACAGACTGGGAATCATCCCCTAGCGAGGCTGTTGAAGTGATGGAAACATGGTCCAGTTTATCAGACTGCTTTGGCTCGAGCGTATTCGGAGAGGGAGAGGACTTGTCCTTCTCATTATGGGTCTCGGTGGACATGCTGGGAAATGAGAAGGGGCAACAGAAGGTATCCAGAGTTCCATCTGCCAACTATTTCTATCTGGCGAACCGTACCGGGGACGGCATAGATGTGCCGCTTACGAGATACAAATTTGTCTCCGGCCACTTGGTACCGCATAAATCAAACAGGGAAGCCGTACGACCTGGACGTCGTTTAATGCACGGCCGGCTGCCGCGGAACTCGTCATCGACATCGAGTCATTGGCGAGTCATTGGCGTGGGAAACGCACGGCATCCGGCTTCTCATGAGCGGCCATGAGCTCGTCGATACCCCAACGTCATTCACCGCAGTTTACGCCTGCGCCTCTCCCTCTTCCCACACGTCGCCCGACACACAGGGCAAACCGTTCCTTATCCAGCTCTGATGATGGCTCTCTCGACACTCAAAGCTCAAGCAATTCCTACCTCATGACCCAGTATCCTTACCAGGATTCAGACGAGGACCCTCTCAGGCATATATATTCATCCCCCTTCTTTTGTTCCTGTTCATCACCATAATTACAGGGCTCTATGCTATGCGCTCAACGTCGCAAAGACCGCGCCTTTGAGCGCATGTCGTCTCACGAAAACTCACCAACTCGCCGTCCTCGACCGCACCTCCCCCGTCCTTCCCACCCACCTCCTCGCCATTCACGACGCGCCTCTCTCGGACCCAAACGCGCCACTCACCCTCGTCCCCATCAACATCGATACTTTCTCCCGCAAACTCCGCACGGATATCACGAACGCGCGCCACAACCCAGCGACGCGTCATGTCCATGTTTCATCTTCGTCCCCCTTCTCTCCCGCTACGGTCGGGTCTTCCATGTCGCTTCCCGCTGCGGTAGTTGTCTCAGTTGTACCTCTTCAAGTCCCACACGCACCTTCCATCCCTCTCTTGCTCCTCTATGCGCTTGGCGTTCGCAAAAATCCTTCCGCGATCGCAGCAACTCTTCTCCCCCTCTCCGTTGCGGAGGAGTTCCCGTCCGCAGCTGCAATGGCCCAAGCAATGGCAACCCAGTGCGAACGCGACAACGATGGCATTGTTGCCAGCAGTAGCAGTGGCGGCGAACGCGTTGCACAAGGTGCGGCTGTAGGATGGGAGTTGTTGGACAGGTACACGGTTTACAATCAAGGAGTATGGAAGAACGTGCTCGCGCTCGGTTTGCAAGATTCGAGAGTGATGAGCGTGGTGCAGACGGTTTGGAATGTCACCGCAGAATCGCGCAAAATTCTGGCGCGCCAGCGAGATCGTCAAGGCGAACGTAAATGAGTGAATGACGCGACCGCGAGGTGGAGAGGTCGCGATCTGCATGACCCACATACCCCATCTTCTCCCCTCTCATCAACCATGACGACCCTACGGATTCACGGAACTAATGGACTGTTTTTGTAGATCACCCATATCAAGGGATTAATATGGTACTCTCCCCTTCGTTTCCACTAAACTGTTGTCTGTCTTTAATTTGTTGCTCTCGCTATCTTCTGCTACTGCTATCCTTTAATTGGGGCTTGCTGCCTAGCATTTGGCTTTCTTTTCTCGCCCTCTGCTGTGATCATAGACTTGCGTCATGGACCGGACTTTTACTCTACAACGATAATGCACCTCCCAGACTCGACTCGTGAGATGAGATTTAATAAAAAAAAGTATTATAGCCTGATTCATCCAGCTCTGCCGTGGTAGAATACATGGATTGTTATTGCTCTGCCCGAGTACAAGATGAAAGAAGGGAAAAAGGAAGCAATAAACATGAATAAAATGATGCGTAAATCATACGATACCATATGGAAACGATGGTAATATGCGAGGCAGTAATGGGCACATGTATGTG
>Ga0137358_10001738_pt1 | contig 12023 bp, 10 predicted proteins | sample Mad1_20_16metaG_FD_105551 | JGI IMG/M metagenome (GOLD analysis project Ga0137358, IMG submission 105551) | Vadose zone soil microbial communities from Angelo Coast Range Reserve, California, USA - Mad1_20_16 metaG | ecosystem: Environmental > Terrestrial > Soil > Vadose zone | place: USA... | reverse complement strand
CGCTGCTGTGAGTCATACTCGAACACCAGAAACTCCGCGGCGGTCAGCAGCAGCGCGGCAAGCAGCGCAACCAAATTGGTGACTTTCATGAGACGGCTCCTCGTGTGATCCATGGCGTGCAGTGTTGACCCTGCGCGCCTGAGCAGCAAACGCGATGTCTGAACGACGCGTAAGAAAAACTGAAGTGGCGCGTAGCTTCGATCGGCTGCCGCTGAACGCGCTGCGCGTATTCGAGGCGGTCGCCGCCCGCCTGAGCTTCGCAGCCGCCGCCGACGCGCTGCACGTGACGCCCGCGGCGGTCAGCATGCAGATCCGCACGCTCGAGGATTACTTGCGCGTGCCGCTATTCCGGCGCAGCGGCCGCACGATCGCTCTGAGTGCCGAGGGCGCGCTGCTGCTGCCGGGCGTGCGCTGCGGGCTCGCCGAGCTGCAGCAGGCGATGCAGCAGTTGCGTCAGGACCGCAGCGGGGGCGCACTCAACATCAGCACCCTGGCCTCGTTCCTGCAGAAGTGGCTGCTGCCGCGCCTGCCGCAGTTCCATGACCGGCACCCGAATATCGAACTGAGCATTCACACCTCGCGCGCGCCAGTGGATTTCGCGCAGAGTGATTTCCATGCCGCGCTGCGCATGAGCAGCGTGCCGACGCCGGGGCTTTACAACGAGAAGTTCCTGGATGAATGGTTCCTGCCAGTGTGCAGCCGCGAGCTGCTCGACCGCCACGGTCCCCTGCGCACGCCGGCCGACCTGAAGCGCTACCCGCTGCTGCGATCGTCCGATGAATCCTGGAGTCTGTGGCGCCATCCGGCAGCCGAAGCCGGCTGGCAGGAGCGCGGCGCCGCCTTCGACGATTCGCTGACCGTGCTGGCGGCGGCCGAGCAGGGCCAGGGTCTGGCCCTCACCCGCTGGACGCTGGTGGCGCAGGATCTTGCCAACGGCCGGGTCGTGCGCGCGAGCCAGCGGGTTTTGCCCTGCCCGCGAGCCTATTATTTCGTCTGCCCCGAAAGCTATCTGGCGCTGCCGAAGCTGCAGCAGCTGCTCAAATGGCTGCGTGAGATGGCTGCGGCCTTTCCGAGGCCCGACGGCACTGCGGTCTCAACTGGCGAAGGCGCAGCGCCCGTCACAGCTTCAGCGCGCGCCCCCGCGGCGCCTCAGCGCGCGCCCTTATCGGAGCGTCAGTCCCGGCCGCGCAAGGTCGCCAGGTAATGCGGTCAGCGGCCAGGGGCTAGAGCAGCCCGTCCAGTCGGTCGAGGTCGTTGACGACGCGCCAGTGGCCGCCGCCCTTCTCGACCCGGGCGCGCCAGACTTCGAGTCGCGAGAGGTATTCGCGCGGATCGAAATTGTCGGAGCGCAGCTTCGTCACGTTGAGCGCCACAACCTCGAAGCCTTTGAAATCAAGCGGAAGGTCGCGCACGTAACCCTTGGCCAGCTCCTCCTTCATGTCGGAGAAGATCAGAATCTCCTTGCGGCCCGGCTTCTTCTCGTTGAGAAACTCGATCGCCTGCAGCAGGCCGCCTGTGATGTCGGTATACGGCGCGGACCTCGACTCATCGACGAACTTCTCGACGCGGCTGGCGAACGCTCGCTTCTGCTGATTCGCCGTACTGGGACGGTCATCGAACGTCGCCTTGGCGATGATGTTCTTCTCGGTGAAACTCGCGGTGTCGATCCGCGCCACCGCAAAGGAATCCAACGGCTGCAACCGCGAGAGGGCGAACAGGATGATCTGCTCTGCCTTGTTTACCTGCCGGTTGTACGAACCCGAAGTATCGACCAGCAGGTACACGCCCGTGTTGTGCGCCACCGGGGGCGCGCAGGCGGTGAGCACCAGCGCCGCGCCCACGAACAGCCGCCAGTTCATGGCCGCACCTCCTGCAACGATTCGTCCTCGATGGCCGGTGGCACCGCTTGCGCAGACCGTGCCGCCGCCGCGAACCGCGCCTCGATCCACAGCGGCACGAACAGCGGCAGGTCGTAGATCCGCTCCGCCAGTGTGCCGAGATGGCGCAAGCCGTTACCGAGAACGCGAAGGATAAGCGCGAGCGCCCGCAGCACCCCGATACCGGTGAGGCCCACGACGGTGCGCAGCGAGTGCACGAAGGTCTCGAGCGGAATTGCGGCAAAGACGAGCGCAAATGGCAGGATGAAGCCCATGCCCATCTGTGCCATCGTGGTGATCCACAGATGCGCGTTCACGAGCGCGCCCGCAGTGTCGCTTCGCAGCAGCGCGTTGGTCGCCAGCTCGTCCTGCAGCAGCACTTCGCGCATGTAGGCGAGGCCCGCTTCGATACTGGCCATCAGGAGCAGGATCGCGAACGTAATCCCGATCATGCGCACGCGCATTTTGTCCGACAGGGCGCCGATCACTGGGAATAGCCGCGTGATGCGCAGCGACTCCATGAGAAACAGACCCATCGAGACCTCGACCATGATGATGACCAGCGCCGCGATATCAGCGGTGCGGAACACGCCGATGAAGTTCGTACCGCCGACCATCTCCGCCATCGGCCGCGCGATCAGCGTGAAGTTGACCGCAGCTCCGGCGGTCGCCACTCCGAGCACCAGCAGTGAGACGAAGAAATTCACGAGCGATGAGGATGACAGCACCGACAGGGCGCGGTCCTCGCCGTGCACGATCGTCTCGTAGTCCTGCATGTGGCGGTCGATGACCAGCGAGCGCTCAATGACGCTCGTCACGCTCTTGTTCACGCGGCCGAGTGTCTCCTGGATCAGGCGCCAGTCGGGCATCATTTTTCGCAGCAGGGCGTGCCGCTCGCCGCTCGCCTTGCGGTAGTCGACCATGGCTTCGCCGTGCGCCTTGACCATCGATTTGTGAATGTCGGCGAGGATATCGGCGCCGGCATTGCGCGCATCGAGCTTTGCGATGACTTCGACCGCCTTCGCCCAACCCGGCGCCTCCGGCGGCACCTCCACAGCTTTCTCCTGATCCTCCTCGATGCGGATGATCGCTTCACTCAGGCGGCGGTGCATGTCCGGATAGTTCGACAGATCCTTGCGCGTGGTATCTGCGATGCGCGCAAACTCGCGTTCCACCATTCGCTCCTTGGCGTCGCGTCCCGCAGCGAGCAGCACCTCGCGATTGCGTGCGGCGAGGCGCTCCTCGGCGTGCGCGACCGAATGCGAGGCCAGGCGAAACCCGCGCGCTAGCGCGCTGGTGACGGCGTGGATCGCCTGGTGAGCGGTGTGGCGCGCCAGATACAGCGCGGCTATCAGCAGCACCAGCAGGATCGCTGCCGATAGCACCGGCCAGGGCGTAATGGTCAATAGGCTCGTCATGAACATGTGAATGCTCGCTTGGGTTTGCGCGAACGCGTGGAGACGGCGGATTCAGGCCGTCAGGTGTGGGAGCTCAGCTTCGGTGCGGGCGATCGCCGCGATGAACGGATGACATCCAAGATGGCAACCCCGCTGTCATAGGAAAACCCCTTAGACCGGTGGCTTTGCGACCCCTTCTTTCGAAAGGTGTGCCTTTGCTAAAAGTGCGTTTAGGGTGCTGCACACAGGTGAGGCTGTCAACGTACTACGGCACACTCCTCGTAATCTTATGTCACCCCCGCGTTGGGCCTCGGAACACGGTATCCAGCCCCTGCATCCTTTCCGCGACACCTCACGCCGTGGCGGTCCGCGGCGTCGGCGATCGCGCTAATCAGCGCCGGCGATCAGGCTCAGATCCGGTGCGGCCAGATGCTCAACCGCACGACGGGCCCTCGGGGCCGCCGTGGACCCGTGCTGGCCCGCAATCACTGCCCGGTCCCTACCGGATTCCTTCGCGCGATAGAGAGCTTCGTCCGCCATCCGCAGCAGTTCCTCAAAACGCGGACTCATCGTCGTGTCCGAGATGCCGAAGCTGGCGGTAAACGCGGGGATGCTGCCCGCAAGCAGGTTCTCAGCGAGCTTGGCGCGAATCCGATCGACCACTTCCTGGGCTTGCGAGGCGCTGGTTTGAGGCAGAATCAGTGCAAATTCCTCACCACCCCAGCGCGCGCCCATGTCGCCATCGCGCAGACTCAGGTGCACCGTTTCGGCAAAGAGCCGCAGCCCCTGATCGCCTGCCTCATGTCCCCGTGAGTCGTTGAGGTGTTTGAAATGATCAAGGTCCGCCAAGACCAGGGCGAACGACTTGCCCTCACTGTTGAGCTGCCGGACCCGCTCTTCGGCGGAGCGCCGATTGGACAAGCCGGTCAAACTGTCGGTGGTCGCCTTGAGCTGTGTGCTGTTGAATGCGCGCACGGTGCCGATCCGGGCGCCGGCCTGAATGCCTAGCGTCGTCAATTGGGCGACCTGACGGGTCGTCGGCGGCTTGCCCGCCGGCCCCGCCGTGTGCAGAACGCCCAGCGCCCGTCCCATGAAGCTCACGGGCACACAAACTGCCGAGATCGCCCCACAGGGACGGCCGCGCAGACGTGAGCAGGCATTGAGTGCCTCGCTGTCGGGAAATATCACCGGATTGCCCCGTCGCACCGCCATGCAGCTGAAAGGAGACTCCACATCGCACCCCGGGGCACCCGCCTCCGGATGCTGGGTCGCGCGCTCCAGGTGCGCTCGACTGGAATCGGCCAGCAGCAGCTCGCTCGGAAGGTCGGTCGAGATCACCCTCATGGCGCGCGCCAGCACGCGGTAGACTTCTTCTTCGGTATCGGCCATCTCCAGCGCTTCGACGAGTTGGGTGCCGAAGGCGTCGCGGTCCGCCTCGGCGCGTAATCGTCCGATCACTTCATTCAGGCGGTCGGCCATCGCGTTGATCGCGTGACCGAGCTCTCCGAGCTCATCGCGGCTGGACACGACACTCCGGACACCAAGATTGCCCTCGGAGATCGTCACGGCCACATCACGAACCCTGCGCAGGGAACTGCGGATGGAGCGCGATAGCCATGCGACCAGCATCGCGCCGACGACACTGGTCAGAATGCCGGCGGTGATCAGCCAGCGCTTTGCATTCGCTTCAGCACTGGCTGCATCGCCGGTCGCCTGGGTGATGTGTTCGGTGAACGCCGCGGTCTGCCGCAGCATGCCGGCATCCAACGCATCGCCAGCTGCGCGAAGCTCCGGCAGCAGCCCTTCGGCTGCCTTCGAGTCGCGCAGTGCCAGCGGGCCAATTTCCATGGCCTTGGTGAGAAAGGTATCCGCCAGCGTGCGTACCTTGGTTTCGGTCTCGACCAGGTCGGGGGCCAGCTCGAAGTGCTCGAGCGCCAGCAGGTCGCGGCGAAAGTCCTTGGCGTTCGCCGCCAGCGAATCGGCGACCGTCGAGCGCTCATCCGCAGAGAGCGTGCCGCTCACCAGAGCCGCACTCACGTCGGCCCGCAGATTGGCGTGGACCGTGTCGGCATCCTGATGATAGCGAGCCGCCTTGCTGACCAGCGCCAGCTCGGCCATGGCGCGGCTTTGGGCGCTCAGTGCCCGCCAGGCAATCACCGTGACCACCACCAGGGCTACCATCAGCAGCCCGTTGATCAACAGCAACCGGGCGCCCACCGACCACCCGGGCAACCGCAGGACGTTGAGAACCTTGGGCAATCCCGCCACCAAGTAAGGAGATCGGTGCCATCTTATGTCGGCATGGCCCCCTGCGCTGCGAACGCGTTAGCTATCGCAGCGGAACCAGCGCAGAGGGCGCGGGAATCTCATGAACTGTGCGCTAGGTCCGTTCTGTGACCGGGCACCCTGGGGCGATCCTTACGGGTGCCCGGAACACTACAAGGAGCGCGCGACGTCGCTCCACAAGACGATGGCGAGATAAACCAGCAGCAGAGCGATCGGAGCACCAATATCAAGGAGAAAGAATTCCATAGGTCACCGCCCGAACCCGTCACACTGCGGCAACTGTAGGTGCGGCCGACCGTATGGTCAGCCCTCTGACGGGGTATCGCGGCTGCGAATTCAGGGGCCTGCGACGTACTTACTTTGGGAGATGTCGTAGGTCTCGTCGGCGCGCTCCACCTGCAGCGCCAGGGTCCGAATGCCCCGGTTGGTGCCTTACTATGATTCGTCATTCGTGAGGAACCACGAGCGCGGCTCCGGGTTGGAAATGCTGACGTCGAGCTAATGTAGCGCGGCCTTCCAGTCGATGGCGCCGCCGGCCGCGCGCCGGTCGAGCATGAATACTGATCGCGGTGCAGGCCGGCAGACGACAACGGCGTGACGTACTTTCGAGTCCTGTCCCGATCCGTGCTTTTCAAGATGCTCGGGAGCATTATCGTGGTCGGGCAAACATCCTGAAGTTCCCGGGTATCGAAATGCGACTTGCGCACGTAGGTACTTTCCGCATATGACTGCTATTCCTGGCGCGGGGGGTGTTCCATGAGGGACCGGGTGCCGATCGTGTACATCGTCGACGACGACGAGGTGACCCGTAGATACTTCGACGCAGTGTTGTCCTCGGCAAATGTGGGGTGCTGCCGGGTGGAGTCCGCCGCGGCGTTTCTCGAAATGTACGATCCCGAGCAACCCGGCTGCCTGCTGCTCGATGTTCAGATGCCCGGAATGACCGGTCCAGAACTGCAACATGAGCTCAATCTGCGGGGCGCGATCATTCCGGTGATCTTCATCAGCAGTCATGCCGGGGTCCCGACGGCCGTCGAGGCGATGCTGCACGGCGCGTTTGACTTTCTTCAGAAGCCGGTGTCCCACGAGACGCTGCTGGCCCGCGTACGCAACGCTCTCGAGTACGACGCTGGCAATCGCGCTGCCTTGCACGAACGCGATCACATAACCAAACGGTTCGACGCGCTCACGACACGCGAACGCGATGTATTCGCATTGCTCATCGCGGGGCATGCAAACAAGGTCATGGCCAGCGAATTGGGCTTGAGCGAACGCACCGTCGAGGTCTATCGCGCACGTATCATGAAAAAGACCGCCGCGCGCTCGCTCGCGCAGCTCGTGCGCATGGCGATGGAGATGCAGTTCATGTCTCCCTCGTCGCAGCGGACCAATTCGACGCGAGCCAACCGAAAATGATCGTTTGGCGGTACGATAGGTCCGCGCCCGCAGCGGACGCGTGGAACGCAAGCGTTGGGGGTCATGGCACGCAAGAGGCAAGGCCACGCAAGAGGTGAGGCCGCGCACGATGGAAAATCCTACCGCCAGATGGATCTACCCCCGTCCCGCCGAGCGGGCCCCGCCGCCAACATGAATCCCGCACCGCCCGCCCGGCTCCTGATAGTGGATGATGAGAGCGCACAGGTCGTCGCGCTGTGCCGCACCCTGGCGTTCGAGGGCTATGCGACAACCGGTGCGGGTTCCGGACCGGAAGCGCTCTCCGCGCTGCGCACAGCGGGCGCCGATCGTGCCTGCGCATTCGACGTCCTCATTACCGACCTCATGATGCCGGAGATGGACGGCATCGCGCTGCTGCGCGCGGCACAGGAGACCGACCCTGACCTGGTGAGCCTCGTCATGACGGGTCACGGGACGATCGACACGGCGGTCGAGGCTATGAAGAGTGGCGCCCTTGACTACATCCTCAAGCCGTTCAACCTCCGGACGATCATACCGGTGCTGTCGCGCGCACTGGCGGTGCGGCGCCTGCGCCTCGAGAACGGCGCGCTCCTGCAGCGCCTGGCGAATCGCACCACCGAGCTCGAGGCGGCGAATCGTGAGCTGCAGAGGGCAAACAAGGAGCTCGAAGCGTTCACGTACTCGGTATCGCACGATTTGCGCCAGCCTCTCAACGGAATGATTGGCTTCACTGAATTCCTGGTTAGCGAGAAGCCGGGACCGTTGAACGCCGGGCAACGGGAGTTTCTCGCCAACATTCACCGCGGCGGACAGCAACTGCTGCGCCTCACGGACGACCTGCTGAACTTCTCACGCCTCGGCCAGCAGCCGCTCTCGCGCGAGACTGTGAGTGTCGCGACCATGGTCCAGGAAATTCTCCATCAATTGCGAGACGCAGAGCCGCATCGTAATGTCGAGCTGCGCATCAGCGCACTGCCGGATGCCCGGGCGGACCCCGCACTCCTGCGGCAAGTGTTGGTGAATCTGCTGTCCAACGCGTTCAAGTTCACCCGTCGGGTGCCCAATGCGGTGATCGAAGTCGCCGGACGACAGCAGGAGGGTGAATGCACCTACAACATCCGCGACAACGGCGCCGGATTTGATATGCGCAAAGCGCAGCGCATGTTCGCGATCTTTCAAAGGTTGCACAGCGACCGGGACTTCGAGGGAAACGGCGTCGGGCTTTCGATCGCACAGCGCATCGTCGAACGTCACGGTGGCCGAATCTGGGCCGAAGCCGCCGTGGGGCAGGGAGCTAAATTCACCTTCACGTTGCCAGGGTGAGCACCCTGGACAGCGCGCAGCACGCCGCACCCGAAGAGGACCTATGAAGCTGGCTGTCGACCTTATCGGCTGGACCGGTGCCGTCCTGATTCTTGGAGCGTACGCGCTCCTATCGGCGGGCAGGCTCAAAGCGGGCTCCCTGGCCTATCACCTCATGAACATCCTCGGGGCCGTCGGGTTCGTCGTGAACAGCGGGTGGAATGGTGCCTTGCCCTCTGCGGCCCTGAACGTGATCTGGATAGGGATCGGAACGTATGCGCTGTTGCAACGCAGCCGGCGCCACGGCAGAGTTGAACTGGAGGCCGAATGAACGCGGCATGACACGCTCGCTAGCACTTTCGTGTCACGGGGGCCGGCAATGAAAAACTTCTCATCGAGCCGACTGGGCGTGGGCGTACTGGCTCTCGCGGGGGTCGTGGCAGCATCGTCCGCGCAATCTCCCCTGCGACCGAGGGCCCAGCGCCAGAACCCAACACCGGGCGTGGCGCATCTGATCGCCTTCGGCAGCCGCAGCCCGGCGCAGCAACGCAGTGCGAGCGCCCGCAAGCTTGACGGCGCGCTGGCGGATCTCGTGCGCCACGCATACCTCATCCGTCCCGGTCAGGCGCTTGCGGATCTGCATGCGCTCAATCCGGCCGCCCGCTTCGTGCAACCGGTGGGCGGAGTCCCCATGGTGGCGGTCGATGCCATCACCCGCGGCGACCCGCAACGGTTGAAGGATGCACTCGTGGCCCTCGGGCTGCAGCACCCCTCGGTGTACGCCAATGACGTGGGCGGCTGGCTGCCGGTGAGCGCGATCGAGGCGGCCGCGGCGCGCGCCGAGGTTCATGCCATGCGCGCCGCGATCTCGCGTACACGCGCCGGCAAGATCACGTCCCAGGGAGATTTCGCCCAGGGCAGCAGCGCGCTGCGCACCGCTTATCCGACGCTCACGGGCTCGGGAGTCACGGTCGGAATCCTCTCCGACAGCTACAACTGCTATGCCGTGTACGCCGCCAGCGGCACGCCCCCCGCATCAGGGCCCAACGGCTACGCCTCGAACGGCTTTCTTGCCGATGCGGCCACAGACGCGGCCAGCGGCGATCTGCCCGCGAGCGTGAACGTGCTGGAGGAAGCGCCGTGTCCAAGCTACGGAGCCCCCTATTTTTTGCCCTTCTCGGACGAGGGCCGCGCCATGCTGCGGGTGGTTCACGACGTCGCCCCGGGGGCGAGTCTGGCTTTCCATACCGCGTCGGTTACCGAGGCCGACTTCGCCAACGGGATCACTGCGCTCGCGAGAGCGGGCGCCAAGGTCATCGCCGACGATGTCGGTTATCTCGATGAACCGTTTTTCCAGGACGGTATCGTCGCGCAGGCGATCGATGCGGTGGAAGCGCAGGGGGTGGCGTACTTCTCCGCAGCGGGCAACGACGGCACGCTCGCCTACGACAATACCTCGCCGAGCTTCAACACTCTCTCCACTTCGGCTCCGAACACCGGCGAAATGCTGCTGAACTTCGACACCACCGGCATGACAAACAACCCATCGCTGCCGCTGACCATCCCGGCGGGACTGGTTCCCGGGGAATTCATCGCCATCGTGGTGGAATGGGACCAGCCGTACGTGACCGGCGCGTCCGGCAGTGGCGGGGCGACCAGTAATATCGATCTGTGCGTGACCGGAGTGAGCGGCACCGACGAGATCTTCGATCTCAGGGGCGACCTCAACGTGGCCTGCACGGGGGCGAACGCGACCGGAGTGGATCCGGTGCAGGTCCTCATCATCGGCAACCTCGCCAACGCGAGCGGCAACAGTGCCCAGGAGACGCTGAATGTGCAGATCGGCCTGGCGTCCGCAAGCGCCGCACCGGGACGAATCAAGGTCGCAGTACAGGCGAACGGTGCACCGGTCACGATCAACTCCTTCTACTCTCCAGGTCCGACGCTGCAGGGACATCCGGGCGCGGCCGGTGCGGCCGCGGTAGGTGCGGCGTATTTCCTGCACACGCCGCGCTGCGGTATCACGCCGGCGGTGCTCGCGTCCTATTCCTCGCAAGGCGGCTCGCCGATCCTGTTCGACGCGACCGGCATGAAGCTCACCACCCCGGTGGTACGGCAGAAGCCGGACTTCGTCGGGCCCGACGGCGTCAACAACACCTTCCTGGGAGTCGTTCTTTCCAGCAACGGCTCGGGAGTCGCCGAGTGCCAGAATGACCTGAGCTTACCGAGTTTCTTCGGCACCTCGGCGGCGACGCCGCATGCCGCGGGCGTCGCCGCGCTAATGCTGCAGTCGAACGGGTCCGTTATGCCGGCGCAGATCTACGGCGCGCTGCGCACGAGTGCCGCGGCCATGACCGCTACGCCGCCGGATTTCCTCAGCGGCTACGGTTTCATCCAGGCCGATGCCGCACTCGCCTTGCAGGCGCCCACTGCGCCCACGCTCACCCTGGGCGCACCCTCAATTGTCGCCGGCGGCTCGACGAGCCTGACTTGGTCTGGCATCAACGTCACAGCCTGCACGGCTTCCGGAAGCTGGAGCGGTGCACAGGCAGTCAGCGGCACCACCACCGTCATGCCCGCGACGGCGGGCGACTACACCTACACGCTCACCTGCAACAACGCGCAGGGTTCTGCGGCGGCTGCGGCCAAGCTCACCGTGATGCCCGCGCCGCCCTCCTCCGGCGGTGGCGGTGGCGGTCTCGATGTGGTGGCGCTGCTGGCACTGGCGGGCCTCGCCTGCGCGCGGCGGGTGCACACCGGCCGGAGAGCTCGCTAGCTTTTCAGCGCCACCAGGGCCGCCAGCAAGGCCTCACCGTTCGGCGTGCCAAATCCCGTGCACGGATCCCAGCCGATCGCTGCCTTATAGGCGCCGTTATTGCCTTCAGTGATGTCGTGAAAGGCGCGGGTGCCGATCTGGTAGAGCGCAGCATGCACATCCCCGAGCGGCCTGCCGAGTTTCTGGTTGCAGCGCGCGATCAGGGCCCACAGCGGCGCCACGGCGCTGGTACCACCGATGACTTCGCTCGCGCCGTCCACCAGCACCTGGTAGCCGGTGAGCGGGTCGGCATTGCCGGCCACATCCGGAACGCCGCGCCCCGCGCTGCCGTTGGGCGCCTTGGGTACCGCGATACCTTGTTGCCAGGTGGGCAGAGGGAACACGGTACTGACGCCCCCGCCGGTAGCGCCTTCATTGGCGCTCGTCTCATTCCACACGACTTCGCTCACGATCGATGCACCGCTCGCGGTGAGCTTGGTGCCGCCACATGCCAGTACATTCGGGCTCGAGGCGGGAAAGTCGACGTGCGGCTGGCCGTCGCTCTCGCCATCGCCCGAGCCGCTGTCGCCGGCGGCGGCCGTCACGGTGACGCCGAGCGCGGCCGCGTCCTCGAGCGCAGTCTGCATCGCATCGCGGGAGGTCCCGTCCAGCTGTCCTCCGGACCGCCCCAGCTGATCGACATCACGCAGGGTTTGCGTGCCGCATCGTGTGCGGCTTGCGAAATGGCCTCGTAGAAACCCTGGTCGGTATTGGGTGCAAAGTACACCACGATGTTCGCGCCGGGGACGAGTGCGCCGATGACCTCGATGTCGAGCATCACTTCACCGTCGGCATCGCCGCCGGGCTGGTTCGCGCCGCCCGCAACGGCGACTGCCGTGACCGTGGGAGCCCGTGCGATCCCAAGACTCTTGAAGTACTGCGCGAGATCGCTCGTGGTGAGGCCCCCGCCCAGCTCGATGATGGCGACGG
>Ga0137358_10001736_pt1 | contig 12026 bp, 10 predicted proteins | sample Mad1_20_16metaG_FD_105551 | JGI IMG/M metagenome (GOLD analysis project Ga0137358, IMG submission 105551) | Vadose zone soil microbial communities from Angelo Coast Range Reserve, California, USA - Mad1_20_16 metaG | ecosystem: Environmental > Terrestrial > Soil > Vadose zone | place: USA... | reverse complement strand
GTATTCATCAATCTTGGGAAAAGAAGTTAGGAACTGGAGTTCGGTCACTTACGGGGGTATAATTGCGGAGATAAGGAGAATGAGTGTACAGGCGATGATGGGCACAAGGGAAAACGGGTTGCATATAATGCGGTCCAGCAGGGACGATGGCTCTACGGCGCGTTGAGAGTATCGAAAGCGGGCAGGGTCAAAAAGAGCGGGTAAAGGAGGAAGTTGGCTTCCAGTAACTATATGCATCCAATGTCATAACTGAAATTGAGGAGAGTAGCAGTGCTCACCAATGACTAGTTTGCTGTGATTGTCAAATAGTAATGAGCTCAAGAGAAGAGAGAGGAGCGTAAGCAAGGGCAGGAGTACGGGGAAATCGATGCTAAATGGCAATTCAGGAGACATCACTACAATCTACGAGTGGACTGACCCTAGTAATTCCACATCCTCATCACCCGAATGATGATGGTGGCCCTCGCCCGCTGAGAGCAAAACGTGCTCAACGGTCTCCTTGAATACGTACACGGCCGAGAACATCAAATAAACGACTTGTGCAAACAATGCAACGGTTTCCAACCGGCGAGACCTGGGAGAGAATCATTTTGTGACAAACATTTAGTTTGTAGGTGTGGTGCGCACCCAAACGGACGCCTTATTGGGCCCTTCAACACGGGCCGCCGGAGATATACTGGCAAGATTGTAGTCACTGCGACGCCAATCGCGTCGAAAACAACCCAGTACCCCAGCCCTGTACACGCGAGCGAGCCGACGCCTTGGCCAGTAATCCACATCCATGCACCAAGGGTAAACTCTGCGACGGAAGAGGCAATGGCACCGTAAGGGAGCGTATCGTCACGCAAATGGGAAAAAGGTGAGGTGCTAGTGTCGGACAACGGTGAGATGGGCGACGACGATTCAGAAGATGTGCCAGGAAATGCGACAGTCAAAGGGCCCGCAGACTGAGGACATGACGACGTAGGGTTTGAGGGGGATACTGGTCCTGGATTGGGTTGTGATGTCAGGTCTCTGGGCACCGTCGAGCCCGGTTCTAGGAACGAGAAAAAGTTGTGCGAGAGTGAGTGTTTATGATGGTGCCCGCGTCGCGATCCACGGGGTAGTGGCGGCGGCAGTTCGTCAATCGAAGTGACCACGGGCGGAGGACGTCCGCCGAAGGTGAAGCCTTCACCGAACTTTTTTGGCGGCATAGAGAGGGTCGGAGATGCACTTGGCATTGGCACGGCTGCATCTTTCGGCGGGATGATCTCGATCTCCTGAGAGCCATCTTCGGCGATGGTGCTGTGGGGAAGCGAGCCCGGCCGGGGGAAGAACACAGAGAGGTTCCGCGAATGGAGACGCGAGTGTCTGCGGGAGTGAGTGGATGCAGATGGGGATGGAGGCGGTTCAAGACCGTTCAACGACAGTTGAGAGTGCGAGTTTGCACGAGCGTTAGTGTGAATACGGCTTCCTCTCGGAAAGTCGGATGAAGTAGAGGCGGTGAGGAGTTCCGAGTTGGTAGTGGAAGAGGGAACGTCTTGAGGAGGGAATGTCATGGAAAGAGGGGAAGGAGAGGCTGGAGTAAATGGGCCGGAGGAGATCGAGCGTGCACGCGAGTCTGGGCCCCCGCGGAGATGGAGATGCGCTGGCGTGGAGAAGGCCGGACGTAGGCCTGGGGCAGAGTGTGCATACCCTTTGGTCTGAGGAAGACTGAACCCGTTGCGAAATGGTCCTGGAGAAGACGATTGTGAAGGATATGGGGGTGAGGCCGAGGCCATACGTCCTGGTGAAGAAACAACACGGTTTCTCGGGAGAGGATCGACCCGGCTTTCCTTTCCTTCCACCATCGGTGAACCATCGGGCGGATACAATCCGTTTGGTACGATTACTCCATTCTCATCCTTCTCCTTGCTCGATTTTCGCCTATGGATGTTGGACATGCTGCATCGAGCGCCGAGCGCTAGGCTCCTTTGGTTTGATGAAGCGTGGTTACTACTAGGCAAGGGTCACAGTGTTAGTGGAGGACAGCCAGAAAAGAAATCTGGACGCTGAGTGCACTACCTAGAACGGGAACGATGGACAACGATGGACACGAGTGGGCACTGGTGACAGGCAGTGGTGATTACAGGGAAAATAAGCTTTCAGGTGGTGATTACGTGAGCTCGTTTGTTTGCTCGTTGACCTCCGCCCTTCCCAAACGCTTTCCCCTCAAACCCAGGACGCGACTTGCCCTTAGCACCTTTGTGCTTTTCCTTCCTCTTTTCATTTCTACTAGCGATATTGTCTGCCCGCTTTTTCTGCCTCGCAGCCATATTTGCGGTGAGCTGTTCCTTTCGCTCCCCCCTGATTAAACGTGAGAAGTGATCGTCATAGAACAATAGAGTATCATACCAAGCTTTTTTGCTTTTCGCCTTTTCCTTCTCATTCCGCTTGACCGCCTTCTTTAAGCGGGCCTCATTATCGGCTACCTTAACCCCGTCCATCCGGGCCGTGGCCTTTTCCCATTTCTCCCGTTCCTCGATTTGCTTGCGCCGTTCTTCCGGTAGCGCCGCGAGCTTCTCCTTCCGAGAAGTCAGTTGTTGTAGAGCCTGAGTAGGATTCGATGAGGTCTTGAGTCGGCTGCCCTTATGATTCGATGTCGATGACTCGGTAATTGATGAGAATGCCACGTTCGTCAGCTGGGACCGAGAGTCCGACTGTGAGTGTGAAGCGCCATCGGTGACAAGTAGCTGGGTCTGATGACGAGAAAAAGTCAGGGAATATACACAATCAACATGTACGACTCACTTTCGTAGGTGTTGTAGTTTTTACCATCTTTTCCTTTGGTTTTCCTCTCCTTTCCTTCTCCCGTTGTATCTTCGCCTTTGTCTCCTTCCGCCGCCGCTCACGCAATGCAGCGCGGTGCAGACGGCGTTCCTCTAATAATTTGTGTTTACTGCTCCCTTCATTGTCTCCCCGTTTCTTGCTTCGGATTGCATCGATTTTCGCGTGTAATTTGGCGCGGAGAGTTTCAATGCTCTCAGGTCGTGATAGCGGGACCGCATGACTTGCGTCATCTTCTGGATCGCTCTCCATATCCTGCATATGAAAATCTGCCCCTGGTTGTAGCACGTCCCCATCCGAGTCATCCGGCGTGGGTGCCTTTTGCTTGCCCTTGCTGTCAGAGGCAACCTGATCGTTTTGAATTTCTAATATACTCTTATTGTTCGCTGGATTCAGCTGCGCCCACGTTAACGAATGTCAATCGTAAACGAATATAGAGGGAAGAGGTGCCTTTTCGCGACGCGCTTTCTTGGAGGCCTCTTTGATCGCCTGCTTTGGTGCCTGCTGCACTTTCTTATTCTTGTGGTACCTGGATGTACCCTGTGGCGGACGGGTTGGTATGCCCAGAAGAGCGAGACAATGGACCCACCTGGTCATTGTTATCATCGCGCGGGAGGTAGAATTTTGCAGGTATAAGAGACAAAAGGGTTTCGAATGTCTCATTGTGTTTTTCGAGTGATGCCCGCAAAACTGATGTCGCAGTCGGCATGACGGCCAAGCTGTACCGCACTGTATCGTGTACGTCCAGTGTGTCGATTGTCAGACGTGTCACGCTCAGCGTGACGTCATGTCTTTTCCCAAGGGTCACACGTGACAGAAGTAAGAAACAGCAGACAGACGAAAACCGAGAAGGGTCCCGAACGGCGCGGCTAGAATCACCACCAAACGTTTCCCTGCCGGGAACCCAAGGTACAGAATCATAAGTGGGTCGATCGTCAAGCGAATAATGACTGATCACAATGGAGCAGTGAGAGCATTTTACCATGTGAGTCAGATAGCGTGACCACACCTTTTTGTGATTACATAAGCGAAATAAGATGTCAGAATGGGCGCTACTTGATGAGCAGCAAAGACAATAGCATTGCAAGACAATTGTGCAGGAGACAAAACCCAATGGATCATCATGAGTTTCGCCCCATTCACCTTTGCCCACTCCCACTTGGACGAGAATGTCCGACCCAGCGACACTCGAGGCCGTCTACGCATTCCCTACGACCAACACGACTCCTAACGCTTCAAATTCACACCTTCCTGAGGCCTCATCAGCCCATCTCTTTCCTAACGAATCATTTACCACTCTTCCCCATGAATCTGACGTATATGCACCCCCAAAACCCTCTGTAAGATTACTCTTCTCCCTCTTGCCCCGGCGCGACCTCTACCTTGTCCTTCTCCCCGCCTTCCTTCTTTCCACGTTTGCTGGCGGTGTGGCCCCCTTCATGACGCTCGTCCTCGGCAACGTCTTCAATACCTTCGCGATATTTTGCCGTATCGAATCGCCAACTTCCAGTGATCGTGCGAACCTCAAGCACGACATTGCGATTTCCGCCCTTGAGCTGCTTGCCCTGGCGGCTGGCTCCCTTGCGCTCAGCAGTTTAACGTCATTTCTCTGGATTTTAACTGGCGAACGAAATTCCTTGATGATTCGGCGAAAAGTTTATACTTCCGTCTCGAGCCGCGAAATGGCTTGGTTTGACACCAAGATGGGTGCAGAAGAAGGGAAGACGGAGTGCGACCGTTCCACAGGCGCAGGAGGACTCATGGCCAAGTTCGCGAGGTGGGTTGCTTTTAGCCTTATGAAGGCGACTTTCTGACTTGTAATTGGGTTTAGCGACTCTGAGGAAGTTCGCATGGCGTCTTCACTTGCGAGCGGTCTCCTCGTTCAGCACATCACAACTTGCATTACCTGCGTCATTCTTGGGTTCCTGCGATCGTGGTCCCTGACCCTTGTGATCCTGTCCGTTGTCCCGGCCATTGTGATCCTGCAAGTGATCTCGCAGCGGGTGGCCGGGCCTCTTCTTGCTGTCGAGCGCGAGCAATTTGGATTGGCTGCGACCCTCGTCGAGCGTGCAGTGTCGGCAATCTCGACTGTGAAGGCTTTCAATGCCGTCTCCCATGAACATTCGGCGTTTCTCGCGGTCATACGAAAGCTGCAAAATACTGCATGGCGGGTCAATCGCCTTTGGGCATGCACCTCTGGCTTCAATCAGTTTGTCGCATATGGGATGTTCGTACAAGGCTTCTGGTTTGGCGCAAAGTTGGTGCGTGAAGGCAGCGTCAAGCCAGGCCACGTGATGGGGGTATTCTGGGCTTGCCTTATTGCGACAACCAATTTCCAAATGTGTATCCCACACCTCATCACCCTAGCAAAGGGCAAGTTCGCTATCAGCTCGCTCATTGCGCTTGTGGAAGCCCCAACTCCCAGTCCCTGTTATGGCCCCTTGACAAGACGTCCCAGTGTTGCGCGGTCCCTATGTAGTAAGCGCAAGGGAGGGTCGATCCGAAAGATCGTGCCCACGAAGTGCTCTGGGGAGATCAATTTGCATGAAGTCACGTTTGCGTATCCCTCGCGCTCTTCTTTACCTGTCCTCAGGAGCGTCACAATCTACATCCCTGCGTCCGAAACCACTTTTATCGTTGGCGGCTCTGGTTCTGGAAAATCCACCATCGCACAGCTTCTGCTTCGCATGTACGACGTACAAAGAGGCACAATCTCTCTGGACGACCAGGACGTCGGGTACCTCGACACGAATTGGACGCGGCAGCATATCGGAGCAATCTCCCAAGGCGCGATCCTGTTTGATATGACAGTCCATGACAACGTCGCAATGGGACTCGCAGGACCAGATAGCAAACGAAGGCCACAGGATGCGACGCGCAGTGAGGTTATTGAAGCTTGTCGGACAGCACTTCTTCACCGCTTTATCGAAGAGTTGCCAGATGGGTACGATACACGGCTTGGAAATGGTGGTGCGAATCTTTCCGGAGGACAGCGGCAACGGCTGGCCATTGCTCGCGCGATCCTTCGGGATCCTACTGTTCTTATTCTGGGTGAGTTGCGGTGTGTCTTTTTAAGAAATTCTTTACTTACATTTATACAGATGAAGCAACATCTGCATTAGATGCGACATCCCGCATTCTCATTTTTGAGGCCATCAAACGCTGGCGTCGGAACAAGACTACAATTGTGATTACCCACGACCTCTCCCAAATATCCCCTTCGGACTTCGCATATGTCCTGAAGGAGGGATCGGTTGTAGAATGCGGGTACCGCGCGGATCTCGAAGTCGCTGGCGGCGAGTTTCAGCAGATGGCCATAACGCAGGCAGAGGCTGGCGGCTTTGCGGTTAAAGAGGAACTCGAATCGTCCACGGAAACGGCTCGCCGGCGCGACCATGCAGAGAAAATACTCGGGTCACAGCGCATGCCATCTCCAAGTCAGCGGGCCGTCAAACACGAGAGCATGGCAATCCAGCCTATCACTGTTAGTAACTGGATGTTCGACGTCGTCTCGGATCTTACTCGGAGTGGTGCGGCAGCTCCACCAAATGCCGCAGTCGCTGAGCGGGATACGACACACCTGGGCAGCTTCGTACCCATGGAAGCGTTCACCGGCGATTGCCCTCCTGATCCACGACAACGCCGCCCTTCCACCCTTGCCATCGATATCCCCTTCCCGTCTCCCGCCCACACCACTGTCTCGCGTCGTCTTTCACTTCAGTTTTCCCCCACATCTCCTGTTTACAGTCTCGGCTTGTCTAACTCTTCCACCATCATCGGCGACGATGATAGTGAAGATGAAAAAGATGCCTTGACCCGCATGGTCACGTCGCGTCGACGATTCTACGACGATTCCTCGTTCAAGCGTGAGCGGAAGCGTTGGGACACCATCAAGGTCGAGCCCCTCGACGGGGGAAGCGTCAAGGCAGTCACAGTTGAGGAGCCACCCCAGATTGACACGCCACAAGGATCCATATTTTCTGTCATCCGCGCTGCTTACCCTACAATGCCGAATAAGCCACTGATCGCCCTTGGTATTGTCTTCGCGATTATGAGCGGTGCCCTCACTCCGATTTTCTCATTTATGCTTTCCCGATTACTTTTCGAGGTGTCGAGGGGTGCACAGGACGTGTCAGTCGTCAATACGTTCGGTGGGATCATTCTTGCGCTCTCTATCACAGATGGCCTGGCTGTCGGACTCAAGTTCCTCGTATTCGAGACGGCCGGTCAGCTCTGGGTAACCCGCCTACGTACGATTTGCTATCGCCTCGTGCTGGCTCAGGACAAGCGGTGGTTCGACCGCAGCGAGAATGCGGCGGTGAAATTGTGCCAGATCCTCGCGCGTGACGGCGATGACGCCCGCGCCCTGCTTTCGTCCGTCATTTCCCAGAGCATAGTCGTTGTCAGCATGCTCTCCGTGGGGTTGATTTGGGCTCTTGCGTGCGGGTGGCAGCTCACGCTTGTTGGCTTTGCGATTGGGCCTGTGTTCATCGTGACTATGGTCGTGCAGTCCCGGCTAGTTGCCAAGTGCGAACTGAGGAATAAGCGGGCGCGCGAGGACGTTGCCAAAGGCTATTATGAGGTAGGCTTGAGTTGCTCTTTTCGCGGCTATATACTGATCATTACACAGGTCCTCGTCAACATCCGGGGCATTCGCGCCATGGGTTTCGAGAGTGTTTTCCAAGAACGCTTCAACGAATCTGCGGAGAATGCATTGCGTACTGGTATACGAGGTGCCTTCGTGGAGGGTTGTACCTATGGCGTCGCAAGCTCCCTCATTTATTTCTCTGAGGCACTGCTATTCTACGCTGGTGCTATTTTGGTGTCACGAGGAACCTATACGTACTTGCAGATGGTTCAAGTCCTCAATCTCGTCGTATTCACCGTTAGCATCGGTTCACAACTCATGGCCTTCAGTATGTCCCCTTGACTTCGTCCATGTAGATGACATTCTGACAGTCTTTACTCGTAGCTCACCGCATTACGAAGTCGGTACAGGCTACACGCGACTTCACCCGGCTACTTGAGCTGTCCACCGACACGGATGAATCTTATGGAACTACTTGTCCCCCGATCGCCGGCACAATCTCATTCAACAATGTGTCCTTCTCCTACCCTGAGCGACCCGACGTTCCAGTTCTCAAGAATCTTTCGGTCGACATCATTGAAGGCGAATCCGTTGCCATCGTTGGCCAGTCAGGCTCCGGAAAGTCTACCTTTGCACATTTACTGCATCGTTTATACGAGCCGACGTCTGGCTTAATTACCGTTGGGCCGTGGTCACTGAAAGGCATGGACGTTCGGCATCTACGTAATCACATCGCAGTCGTCAGCCAAAATCCGCATCTCTTTGACGCGACAGTGAACGAGAACATCGCTTACGGGACAGACGGACTTCCACATTCGGACATCGAGCGCGCAGCGGTCGTGGCCAACGTGCATGAGTTTGTCGAGAGTCTACCACAGGGATACAATACGCTGGTCGGCGAGAACGCGGCACTGATCTCGGGCGGACAGGCACAGCGGTTACAGATTGCCCGCGCGTTCGTGCGGCCATCTAATGTACTCATCCTGGACGAGTGTACGAGCGCGCTTGATGGCGCGAATCAGGCCGCTGTGCTTACGACCGTGCTTGGTGCAAAGGCTGGCCGTACGACGATCATGATCACACACAAGCTTCCCGTCATGCGCATGTGTGACCGTATTCTAGTCGTACATGAAGGCAAGATCGCAGAGCAGGGCACATACGACGAGCTTATTGCAAAGAGAGGCGTATTTGCTCAACTCGCGAGTGGTGGAGAGTGGTCGGGCGAGTGATACCGTTATCTGCTTGAATCTTGCATTTCTCTTTTCCGTTTCTTACTGAACAGTTTTTTTTCCCTTCTTTTCTTACATTGGGTTTATGCTCTACCCGGCGTATTGCTGAAACACAATCCGTTCTTATACACTTTCGATATTCACTCCTTTCCCTTTGGGATCACTTCGTTTAGCTGTATTGGAACCCGCACTGCTCCCAGCATTTGTATTTTTTTATTACATTACGCATTAACATACCGTGACGCACGCATGAATGGAACGATTTTGAACCATGACTTCTCTCAATTCCCCGTGCATTTTTTTGGCGTCAAACGGAAAGCACTGCCAAACACTAGCACGTGGTTGCCAGTTGAGATAACCGTGACCGGCACCGTGACCGCCATCACAAGTCCTACCAGAAAACGACTGTGCCACGCTGCCATAATTACTGCGTCTACTATCTATGGCGCCCCCACTCTCTCGTTTTCGTTCTTACCACCCTAGTCGTTTCCCCCGGGTTCAGACATCAACCACAGCGTACTATACGATAATTAGCGAGTAGGCGCTGGACCGCTGGTGTTTCACCTTGTAATACAACCTCGATCACGCGAGTGGTACAGTTCCCTGTTAACGCCCAAACCCGTCTCCAACAATGGCAAGCTCAAAGCAAGCTTTGGTGTGTGGATGCCATTGATAGTTGTATTTGAAACCCCATGCCGATGGTTTCCCAATTGTGATAGTGGGCGATGGGCCACGATGAGACAGTCGAGGTGGATCAGCGAGCTCTCATTGATAAAGTTCTAGCACGTTATTCTGGGGAATTTACGGGTCAGTCCCGTTTCCCGAGAGCCCCATGAATAGCTTTCTGGATATAGCCTCGGTTATGCAGTATTTCGAGAGCTTCTACAGAACTCGGACGATGCAGAGGCAAGTTCAGTCGAGATTCGGTTTGAAACTGAGGCGTACCTGTCCCGAGAGGAAGGCGACTACCCCCAGTCAGAGGGACCAGTGCAAGAGGATCTCCCAGACCTGAAAACAGCCGTGGCATGTGGTTTCTCAGTGTTGATTGATGGGGGTGTTTCTTAATGTGCCCTACCCGCGCAGGTCCACCAATGGACGTTCAAGAATAACGGCATACTATTCAGAGACGAGGATTGGGATCGACTCAAGATGATTGGTACTTAGACATTTTCAATTACCACTGACGCCTTCTCATGTTTCCTAGGTGAGGGTAACCCCGATGAGGAGAAGATAGGCGCATTTGGCGTAGGTAGGTCGGAGCGCTGTCTCGAAACTATCGATTGCACACCCGGTGTCAATAGGCTTCTACAGCGTGTTCTCGGTTACTGATGAACCGTGGGTCACCTCAGGAGGTACGTCGGCATTACTCTCACGAACCCGCCACGATTCTACTCTTACATACCAGGACAATGGATGGGCTTTTATTGGAAGGACAAGAAGAACCAGGTCAGTCATGTTTATACACCGTATTTTAACCTCGTGCCAACATTGTTTACCTCAGCTATACGCCCGCCGCGGAAGTGTACCGACTTCAGACGATGTGGTTGATCCAAGGACCACGTTTAAAATGATGCTCAGGGAACCTGGTCCAATACCTGCTACTTTTGATCTTACCTGCTTTCTGGTTTCTTCTATTACGTTCATGACACACCTTACTGAGGTTTGCGTATACTTTGACGATAAGCGGCTGGTCAGGTTGTCCAAGAACCGCGGCCGGTCGAAGGCAGTGCCAATGCTGAATGGCCTTGAAGGCACGAGTCCTGAGGGCATGATGAATGTCGAATCAATCGAAACCATGCGTGAGTTCTGTTGTGATTTTTGGAAGAATTTATCTATAGCACCCCTTCGACAGCCCTTCACCTTGAGGTGGAAGTGGTTCGATGGGTGTACAATGTTGGCTCGGAGAAGCCTTCCGCTACATACAAGACCGATGCCGTGAAGACCGTGACAAATCAAGCCAGTGGGTTCTTCTCGTCACTCTTCGCTGAGTTCGGAGCGTCCTTGACGCCGCGAACGACCAGTGCCAGTGACGCCCAAGGAATCGATCAACCTTTTGGAGGCAAATTCGTCGAACGTTGTCTTGACTATCTTTGCTGCGAATGTTGACGTACGGCTCGACAAGAAAATGACAGAAGAACTATTACGTTCGACCAAGAAGAATCCTCCCAGCAGACTACGCTACGAGTTGATATATGTGAGTTCCACCGTAGTAAAACGTATTTCTGAAATCGGCTCTTACATTTTCTCAGACGGGGAAAGACGAATATGACTCAAGTATCAAGGCGGAGGAGGATGCGGCACATGCTACCAGGAGCGTGTTTCAGGGGGTTCGGGCCGATCTAGAAGGGTTTGTCGCATCACTCTGAGTAAATTTTATAATTAACCGTCGAACAGGACTGGTTCGACCCGAGTGTTCATCGTGGGCATTGATTATTCATTTTGGGAGGGTGAAATTAATTCCTGTAGGGCCACTCGACGGGGCAAACCACTGGTATCGGAGGACATATGGCCACGTGGTTCTTTCCTACAGTAGAGCGCGAATCTATTGACATGGTGTACGCCTTTTCTTATTTTGTGTCTGAACTGAGGGCTAAATTTCCTCACGCCAGTGACCGCCATGTGGCAGGTTAGCATCGTTTTCCTCCTCATGCGCTTATTCTTAATTCTCGATGCAGTCTGGAATAAGGAGCTTCTTTATGTCGGAGGGTTTCTGGCGCGTTCTGTCTATGAATTCGAACTGGATGACATCAAGAAGCTGTGGGACGGCGCAGCAGCGGTGAACGGCCCTGGTGAACTGCCTGACGAGGAAGTTCGGAACAAGCTCCGAGGACGCGCTCTTCACGCGCTCAAATTTTTTACGTTCCATCCCTCCACTCCGTCCCCCCGGGTATCCAACTTGATGAAAGCCGCCTTTTTTTCTTGCGCAACTACCCATCCCTTCTCAATAATCTCCTCAGATGGTGTACGAAATGCCATGCAAGTCCACAGCCCCAGTCCCGAGTTCTCTGGCTTCCTTAAACACCTGTCCCGGGTCTCCGAAGATATTGTAAACGGTGCGGTGACTATGGTCACCGCTCTCCAATCCCGAGGGATGTTAAAAAACATAACGTTTGAGGACTTACTCAACGAACTTCGCTTGCACCCTCTTTCCGAGACGGAAACGGTTGAATGTCTCAAGTGGTGGATCGGTTACTGTCATAAAGAACGGACCTCCAAATATCTTCGACTTCAAGAAAGATCGCAGCTCCTGGATGCACTGGTGGTATCAGTCAATGGGCCTCCTGAAAAGTTGATGAAGTTGTCGGATGCTCAAACGTTTTTAATTACTAAGACTGGTGAATCTGTCATTCCAACTGATGGCCCTCTGCCGAGTACTCTGCTTCCCACGAGCATCACGAGCTCAT
>Ga0137358_10001733_pt1 | contig 12029 bp, 8 predicted proteins | sample Mad1_20_16metaG_FD_105551 | JGI IMG/M metagenome (GOLD analysis project Ga0137358, IMG submission 105551) | Vadose zone soil microbial communities from Angelo Coast Range Reserve, California, USA - Mad1_20_16 metaG | ecosystem: Environmental > Terrestrial > Soil > Vadose zone | place: USA... | reverse complement strand
GAGGCCTGTTTCAATAATACAGAATCTCGTCATTTCCCTGGACGGCGAATTTCCGATTCTGGAATACCTATTTATCGAGTGCCAGAGGTACACGAAGCCTGGGATCGAATCCAATACGAGTTTGAATATTCCAGAAACGTTTCGCGCACCTAATCTATGCCACCTCGTGCTGATGAACTTTACCATTCAAACTGGATCTCCAATATTCACGACCATGTGGAACCTCGTCACTCTGTCGTTGAACTTGATCCCACCCTCCGCCTACTTCCACCCGAATGCTTTACTTCAACGGCTTTCACCCATGCCTCAGCTAGAGGTACTTGGGATTGCCTTTGACTCCTATCCCAGCCGAGACGAAGAGAGACAAAATGTATTGCATGCCAATCATGACCCACGGGGTGGGTACGATCCGAAGCAGGGAGAGAGAGACCAGCCTAACATGGGGGGACGGTTTCGAGGTCCAGTCTGCCTAGCCTGACATTTGGCGCAGATCTATTGTTCTTTAATATGAAAAAAAAGCGAGACTCCAAACGGCTGGTAACGCGCAACCAGGACCAGAGATTTCGCGAGAGGGAGCCCCACTGTGAGTCCCCACGTGCCCACTGGCCCCGGCACGTTGCTCTATAGATACGAGATAGGATTTGCAAATCATGAAAGCAGCTTCGTCCGCAGGTAACATAAACCTTTCAATTAGATATACTGTAGAAAAACGTCTGAATCGTCGACGCCGAGGCCGTTTTGAGGTGTGATCAGAACAGCAAGTTGCAACGATAACAACAATCACAAAACCGTTGAGCCTGTAATAGACGCGATGCTGCAAGACTCAGGGATTCGGGATTCCGTAATCTGAGAATGGAAAGGGTCTTGCGACGATCAAGGTGGTGTTTGTCCTCGTTGCCGTGATACTTGTATCGAGCAGTGGCAACGAAATGGAAGCTTCACCCCCCTTCACTATAGGATGGATTCACGCCATGTCAGCCTGGTTCACCACAGAAGAACAAGAGCAAGAGGCACATACGTTGCTTCCACACTCATCGAGCCTGAGGTGCTGTAACCAGCGGAACACCTATGATAAGATGGCTTTAGTTTATCCGTTTAGATCCGACAAAAAACCTTGCAGGCATCATCCTTGTAGCGACGTTTGTTATTTGCTGGTTTCTGTAAAGCACATCTTTGCTTCTCAGTATCAGGAGGCTGCCAGTTGAAGCGGGACAACACGTGCACGTGGTGGCCACGGCCCGTGGAAACACAAATAGAAATTTGAAATTAACAAAATTTGTGGCGGAAAAAATTCCGTTACGGGGAGTCGAACCCCGGCCTCCTCGGTGCTCTCTAGTGAAAGCGAGGTATGCTAGCCGTTGCACCATAACGGATATATACTATTCATATTTGCAAAGAGTATTGTCCAGTCGCTACTGTACCAATTTTCGGCCACGCTGTGCGGCGTCATCACCCAAATGCTAGCCACCCGGTCCTTTACGCGCAAAATATTTATTTGCACGATGGGGGCAGCATCCTAGGGTTAAGTGCAGTGTCCACTGGTACTCTCATGCCGTAATAGCCCAATCAGTGTGCGCCCAATTTTGCGGACTCGGATCTCGCGCCGCCGACAGCTCAGCATAGGCCAGATTAGTCCTTGAAGTTGCACGAGCACGCATTCTCCATGTAATACTCCCACTGGCACCCTCGCACCGCCCGTAAATTTTGTACTTCTTTATTGAATCAACAACGCAACATTTCGGATTGTCCCGCACCAGAAAAATACAGAGAATCCCATTCTGCATACAAAATTAGTTATATACGTGAGACGCTTCCCTCAAAGTGTGACCGTGACGTCTCTACTAGTAAGGGCTAAAATCGAAGTACCAGTTAGATATCGCATTAAGTCATACAAGAATCTCGTCGAACCTTTCAAGTTCTCTGCCCACGCCATACCTCTGGAGGTAATCTGAAATCTCTCGATTCCCTCTTTGCAGCGATTCTTGGTATGGTGTTTGGCCCTCACTATTCACTGCTTCTATGTCTGCGCCACGTTCAAGTAACAGTTTCACAACTTTGAGATGTCCACTGGCAGCTGAGAAATGTATTGGAGTCCAATGGCTCTGCTGTCTTGTATTCACATTTGCTCCGTGATCGATGAGCACCTGCGCAATTTCGAAGTATCCGTATCGTGATGCATAGTGCAGCGGTGTCCACCCGTTTCTATCAAGTGAATCCACCTCCGCGCCTCGGTCGATGAGCAAGCGCACGATTTCGAGCTTTCCCATTTTCGCAGCTCTGGTTAACGGAGTCTGGTCAGCTTTATTGCGGCCGTTGATATCTACTCCCTGTTCGAGCAACGACTTCACGGCGTCAACGTTCCCCTCTTTTGCGGCGGTGTGCAACGAAGCCATTTCCTTGTCCGCCCCATTTTCATCGGCCCCACCCTGAGCTGTGTCCAACGTAGTTGAGCGAATACTGCTTCGAATATTCGCGTCTGCCTTGTATTCTGCGGTGAACTTTGCAACCTCAGCTTTCCCGTTTTCCGATGCCAATTCGGCTGGAGCTTTATTGTCCTTGTTGAGCACATCGACAACAGCGCCCCGCCGGAGCAACAGTTTAACAACTCCGAGGTGTCCACTATGCGATGCGGCGTGCAACAAGGTCCAGCCATTTCTGTCCACGGTATGCAGATTCGCTCCGTGGTCGATAAGGAGACGGACAATCGCGATCGCCCCATTCTTTACAGTCTGATAAAGTGGAGTTTCTTGCTTGTCATTGAACACGTCGATACCTGCGCCGCGCTGAACTAGCAACTCGGCAACCTTGAGGTGGCCATTGGCCGATGCTAGATGTAACGGACTGCAGAGGTCATTGCGATGGATGTTCGGGTCAATGCCATGGTCCAGCAACATCCGTGCGATATCGAGATATCCGTATCGTGAGGCGAAGTGTAATGGAGTCGAATTCTGGTTGTCTCGAGCATTCATATCGGCCCCTTGCTCAATGAGGAAGCGCCCGACCTCAACTTTCCCCCTGCTCGACGCCAAGGCCAGCGGTGTCCTTTGAACCCCGTTCCGAATATCGACGGGAGTGCCAGTGTTGATCAATAGTCGCACGACATCGAGGTGCCCGTTTTGCGATGCGATGTGTAGTGGATTCCGACCATCGTTATTTCTATCGTTGATATCTGCACCATGCTCGATAAGGAAGCGTACGACGTCAACTTTCCCCATCCCAGATGCTAGATCCAATGACGTCCCTCCGCTTCCGTTTCGAATGTTGACATCAACCCCACGCTCCAGCAGGAACTTCACGATGTGGAGATGTCCAGAATTCGACGCCGTGTGGAATGGTGTCCACCCTTCGTTGTCCCGGGCATACAAGCTTGCGCCACTCTCGATCAAGAAGCGCGCGATGTCGAGGAACCCATATGCTGCAGCACAGTCCAAGGGAGTCGCCTCCTTGCCGATCTGTCTGTTAACATTTGCGCCATGATCGACCAGTAACTTTACGACGTCGAAGTGCCCACTGGCCGACGCGAGATGCATTGGAGTCCAGTCATCTTCTCTGCGTGCATTCACATCAGCGCCGCGGTCTATGAAAAGCCGTGCGAGGTCAAGGTGTCCATATCGTGATGCAAAATGTAGGGGAGTCCAAAGGTTTCTCTCACGTGCATCCACATTACAGCCAGAGTCTAGCAAAAGTAGTGCGGCTTCAACGTGTCCGTATTGTGACGCCGTGTGTAATGGAATGCGGTCTACACTGTCCCGGGAATAGATGTCTGAGCCTCGATCTATAAGGAAGCGTGAAGCGTAAAGCTTCCCGTTACCACAGGCCACGTGCAACGGGGTCTGTTGGTACCTATTTCGAACATCGAGACTTGTACCAGATTCAACTAACAGTTCCGCAATGTCGCGATGCCCAGATAGTGCTGCCGCGTGTAGTGGAGTCATGCGTTCATAGTCTGTGAGATTCACATCTGCACCACAATTGACGAGGAGCCGCGCAATCCCGAGTGATGATTCCACCTTGACGAGCTGTCCGCCCTGCGATATCCGGTGAAGTGGAACCCTGCCCACATTGTCACGAGAGTTAGGATCTGCACCACTTCTAAGGAGTAGCGATGCGACATTTATATATCCTTTGACTGACGCGGCGTGTAACGGTGTCGTGTGAGAACCACCCTTGCTATTGACATCGCTTGAACAGGCAGCGATTAGGTGCTTCACGAGTCCCCGGAAACCGCAAAGAGAGGCATAATAAAGCGGCACAGCCTCAGGCTGCGTCGGGTGTATTGTGGTCATGGGCTCTGTCCAGTAACGGTCGACGTCGTGTAGCCAGACCCATGCCGCGAAATGCGGCTTCGAAGGATCAAATAGACGTTCCATGGCCTCCCGGATGTGTGACGATACGTCCCTAAACTGGGCATGGTCGACCCAGTGTCGGGCGGCATACAGTGTGAGGGGAAAGTGACGTATGGTATTTCTGTCGATTTTGTCATCGAGTTGGAGGAGGACACTGAGGCTGGCGTGTGCAAGGGTGGTATGCGCAGGTTCGGAGAGAATGTGATAGTAAGAAAGACGTTCTTCAGCCGTCGCGAGTCGCTCCGATGTCAAGTACTCCTTGACGGAGAAATGCGAGAATTGAACTATTTGGTGCCCCCCCCGATCGACGACGGTGATGAGACTAGAACATACGGAGATCGCCATTTCTCTTGGGTTTTCTGGACGCCAATCTGGGTTAAATGTAGGGGACGCTGCCTTGTCGAACCGAACTGCGAGGACCTCCGCTAGTTCTTCGACGCGAAGAGGACGAATAGACACCGTGAGACATCGGAACAGTCGTTGAGCATATTCTCGCTTCTCTTCATCGATGCCTAGTAGAGTACGGTCATACGTTTCGTCCAACGTCTTCGGCAGATCGTTCAAGACGTTCCGAATACTCGCTGGAAGAGTGCGACACAGTCTATCAACCTGGCAGACAGCCCACCGAAACCTACAAGATAAGGTGAGGGTCCAATGTAGGGCCGAACACAAAGGATGGGGCATGGGAAAACTTACATGCCATCAACTTTCTCAGACAGCGTATCGACGACAAGTTGTTTGTCCTCCTCTTTCCATCTCCGCATGCTCCGGTCTGAACGGACAACAGAATTAATGTACTTGATTATGTCCTCCTTTTGTCCGATCTGGTCATGAAGAGAAATCTGGAGAGGTGTCAACGGCTCGAGGACCACTCGAACATCCATCTCCGGCCGACTAGCCACACACAAATGCACATTCGGAAGTTCCAATTTGACAAGATCTTCAACAAACTCCAAGACCTCCTTGCGGGCGGATGGCCTCCCCGGGAAGTTTGGGCATTCATCGAGAGCGTCAATAATGATATAAATTGGGCCTTGCCTCGGAAGATTCAGCATATACGTCAGGCAGTCTTTGAGCGCATCAATATGGGGCTTTCGTGAGCCACGAATATTGTCTGAGTATAACTTGGAGAGGATGTTGTAACATGCATCCGAGTGGGCAGAAAGCTGAGAAATGAGGGAGGAGAGGAGGCCATAGCAGTCTTGCTTCTTCGTATCCCGAAAATCAAAATAATAATAGGCTATAGCGGCCATTCCGGCTGCATACATGCGTTCGATGTCCTGGATAATTGCTGATCTAATAGACGCAATGAGTAACCTTGGACAGACACTTAAAAAACCATGACATACAGAAGCGTGCTTTTCCCAGCCCCAGCTGTACGATCAAGAAGGTATCAGGGCAAGGTAGTCATCAGTGGTTCAAAAACGTACGTATTCCATGAATCCATAATAGCGACCCCCTCAATTTCCATTCTGTTAACGCGTTGCTCTTGAAGAACCATGCAGCAGTTCCTTTATGCCGTCCTTTCCGAACGAAGTTTTGATTCGTCGATGGGTCAGGCGGAGAGAGCCATTGTTGAACCTCCCATCGCAGTCGCTCACCTACAAGGTATCGTCGGACTCGGCAACTAAATGTGGCGGGAAAATAACCAACGTTTCGTCTTGTTCATTTCATTTAACATTTGGTGAAGAGCAACTACGAACTCAAGTCAGCATGGTTGATACCTGTTTCGTGCAAGACACGTACCCAAGTTTTGTAAAATGCTATCCGTTGACCCCTTTCCATCTAGAGAAATAATGCTCAGAAAAATGCTCGAGACAACCATGTAACTATTACGCACCTTCCATGACCGCTTTCATATTAGCCACAAGACCGTGGACCACACCCAAGGTCTGTGCAGCAGTTATCCGAGCCTCGTCCTGGGTTAATCGATCCAATCGTTGGAGAACGGTTTCTATCTCAGTCTCGCCCAGTAACTTTTTTCTGAACTTCTCTGCGACACATTAGGCCATGAATGATGTATAAGTGAGAGCGTACTTACTGAACCGCCCCTGTTTTATTTGCTTCGAAGCCAGGGCAAGCACCGAAAGCAGTTCGACCATTATTTTTACGATAACCTCCGTCATTATTGGAGTGGGTGGAATCGTCGTATAGATCTCCAGACGCTTGAGGAACTTCCCCAAGCACTCGAACAGTTCAAGGAGCGCATCGTAGCTCGATGTAACCCCACCGGCGGCCTGGCATACTCGTTCATCACAGGGGAACCCGGTTGGAAATCAGATTCAAGGGACATACAGCAAGGAGATTATCAATGCCAGCAAACAGAGCATTAGTTGGTAGGAAGGGGATCTGACGAAGCCACTGTTAAAAAGAGTCACCGGATGGCATGTACGGCTAACCTGGCTAGCTGCCTCGCGTATGATCCTAGAGAACGGTTGTATAACCTTCACTGCCAGGCTGACGCACTTCATCAGTCTCCGATTATCATCACGATATTCGTTAAAGGCGTTCTCTCGTTCTTGAAGTAGTTGGAGGATTACCTCGGGGGAATTTGACTGTTCAAGGGTGGCGGCGAAGGGAGTCTTAGAGAGGTCTGTTCCAGTAATTTTGGTGTAGTCGTCCAAAGCAGCATCGATGATTGATTGGACATTAAAAGTGAGAGACATTGCTTGCCCGGTCGACGACATGAAGAAGTGGATGGATTCACGTTCTTACGGTCAGAGTCGGAGGGGTGGATGGCGTGGGGAAGAGGTAACTAGGGTAATGGTAGGGTTCAGTAGCTTACAAACAAAATGATACAGAATACAGACGCTGGTGGCCGCGTTACGGCATGTCACGGTCTAGGCTGTTAGGATAAAAAACTTCCAACACCTCGCCAATATGGCGAATCACATCAACACAAGGGGATAAACACGCTGAGTTTGAGAGGGAGCGGTTAAGAGATCCTGGCCTTTGCGCTGAACGAACCCCCGAGTTATCGTACATTCCTTTATCGATATCACGCTGACTTCTTCTCTCTTTTCAGGACTTTATCTCTGTCTTCCCGGACTCACTCACGCCACACCTAGGAGTTACACAATGTAATCGCACCGGCGGTACGAACGAACAGCCTCAAGGACAAGGGTGACTCGGTAGGGGTTTGACTGGAAGCATGACCGAGGCAGAGGCATGCCTCCGGGAAGGACCCGTACATCCCGATAGGAAGAATCCAACTTCCCGGGGGAAAGTACCCAATTGCATCTCGACAGCGTCCAAGTTAGGACTGCATAGTATCAGTTCCTTTCTACCTTGCCTGCTCGCTTTCATTTGACCACAAAAGCACCCTCGTTTCGGAAGAACTGATCGCGAGTCTGACGAGATCCAGTTGGCCTGAATGTACTGTATCTCGACGCTCGTTGTGCGGACATCATGCTATGGCGGATAAGGACAACCGGAAGGAAGGAGACGCCTCATTATACTGAATATGTTTAAAGGCAAAGCAGTCGGGGAGCAGCGCTGTCGTGGATTGCTCACAGGTTCGTGATCAAAGAGGTTTTGATGGCGGAATGGGTACAGGAAAGCCCGCGGCAGACGTAATTCAGCACGTGACCTTGCTCGGCGTTCTCATGATTGATCGGGAGTCGCATGTGCATGCGTGAAGCGGGCGGGCAGAGTTCTTGTTGTTGCATAGCGGGCGCGTCATAGATCGAACAGAGGTGAAGCGCAAGTTGTGCAGCGCCGGTGACAGTTCTCTGATGACTTGAGGTCAAGGCACGGAAGGCCGGTGTTGCTTCCATCATAGGGCCACCTCCACTCCACCACCCGAACACCCGACGTGCCAAGTGATTTTGGCCCACAACAGGGGAGCACATCAGGGACATGATGCCCCTTGGCTTTCTCACGCGCATACGTACATGAAAGAGCGTGGCCCAGAAAACGTGGGGGTGCCAGAGCACGAGAGCGTAACGGGCAGGGTCGCCGGGAAACTTGAAAGCAGCATTTCCCACTCTGAAAATTTCGGAAAAATTGGGTGGTTTGCTGACGCGATAGGCCCGGGAAAGTCACAACAACCTGAATACAAAGGGATCCAATGACGTGACTTTTGGAGTTGCCTGGTCTCGGACCCCCGATCGGGGGGTGAGAGGGGGCGATTGAAATTAGTCGGAAGCAGGTAATCTGTAACATAGAGAAGCCTCGCCTGCAATTTGCGAGTCCTGCTGCAGGTCGGGAATCGCGCCGTTGCGATACGTCATGAGGCATCCACGTTACCTCTTTTGTCTGGCAATGTGGCCTACACTACCCAATCACGATGGACTTGTAAAGCACACTGAAGTGCCGAGGGAGGGGGCTCCGAGTAGACCGTGCAGTGCAACATAAACTGAGCATGTCGCACTACTTCTGCAGCTCGAGATAACAGTGTGTGGAGAGCGAGGATTGCCAGCCGACTACAGTAGGACAGTCGTCGTTCATGCGGTCACGTGTTCAACCCTTCGTTCTACGTGCTTGGTGAGACTCTACTCTACTGTACTAGTTCGACGGGTGAACTTCGAGTACCCTGTCATTATTCGTGGTGATAACGAGCGATGAGCAGTCAGTCAACCATTAATAGTGGACACGCGGTGCGCACTCCTTCCTTCCGATCAATACTATGCTGACTACCTCTTTGCGTGGCGTCGCCTCACACCGACCTCCTGTCATCTTTCTCTCCTTTTTTTTTCTCTCTTCTCGAGACTCCTCGAGGAAGATCGAGGAAAGCGCCGAGATGGTGATGAGATCCAAGATATGACGACGGGGGATCTTTAAGGCCGTAGCCATCTTTGGGTACCACTTTGCGGCGGAGGCAAAAGGAGCAGACAAGACAGTGACAAGACAAGCAGACTCCGAAAGAACCGCGTAGACGAGTGTTCCTCCTCAACCCGTAGTCCCCCTCACTTTCGCCGCTTTGTGAACTTCTGTTGCGCCCTGCTGGTTTGACGATATATTGGACAGATCGGGACAATTAAGACCGCGCAACATGATACTCATGATGGTTGGACTCGGACGTGATGATGCATGGGCATGACGAGCCTCCGAGGAGCGCCGAAATATCATATGGGACTTGTGTCAGTAACCGTATGTCATTTCTTCATGTCCAGCGTAAAATCGATGTTTATTTTTTTTTTTCGCCTTTCTCGGAGATATCCCAAATCCTGGCTCGCGGTGACGATAAAGACATCGAGAAAGCCAGCAAAATTTTGCGAAAAAATCTTGGAGGCTTCGACACTGGCGAGAGCTGCTTTCGGAGAGTGGAAGATGCACGAGCGAAGCGACTTTTCTGATGCCTGTCTTGGCAGGGGTAACTGACTGCACTTACAGTGAGGTAAATGCAACCTGAATATGTTGTTCGGAAGGTAAGTCTATGCGCGCACCTCGGGACCTTGAACTCGAACGGATGACACATTAATTCAGGAACGCTGCGTGAAGAATCGTGGCCTTGCGTGTGCGTGTTGCACACGCCCGGTGTTTCCGATAAATGGAGGCCAGCTATCCGACACTTTGACACTTTGGACCTTCGCTCGCGAGGCATATGCCGTATCGATACCCGAGAGTCGAGACTGAGTCACGAGGAACCAGAAAAAAATGGGCGTCACGAATCACGATGGTTGCCGGATCTCGACGCTGTCGTTGTCGTGTCACGACCCCCGATGACGAATTATGTTGATTTTGTTTTCGATCTGTCGAAGGTATTTCGTCACTGATTACTGAATACGGTTGCATGGTATCGTTGCTCGATCAAAAAAGTTTTGCCGCTTGGTAAAACGTGCCAGTGTAATTGAATCAAGATCGGAGTAGCCAAAAGCAAATTGTATTGGCGGGTGGCGATAAGTATATTCTAATCTGACATCATATGGTGCAACTTATGTGACGAGGTGAACGCGGAGAGAAGGAGACATGTGAGCGTGGTTTTGCGACAGTGAGGCCGAATTCAAGGAGATGAAGAAACTAGAGGTCTAAACTCGCTAGACAACAAGTCCGCATGCCTCTACAGGAGAAAGTCGAACAAGGGCAACATCAACACCGTTCCCACATCTTCACATAATCACTTGTGTCGAAGTGTCAGCACGATCCACAAACTAGAGAGGTCGAACGACATACATTCTCATCGCGCGATCTTCACTCTCGGGCCATGTCTTGTACCACTTGTCCTGTGCTTGCGCGAAAGTTTGCATAGCGTCTGCATACATAGACGTTGGTGATGAGCCAAAGCACAACGCCCCCGAGTTGTAGTGACGACGGCAAAAACACACCGAGCGCTCCATTCAACCACGGCTTGTTCCCAGCGCCATCCGGGAACCAACCATTTGTGCCGCCGACGGCAACATCGAGAATAAGGTAGAATGCTATCAAAAAAAAGTCAAATTTGTTTTCTTTCTTTCTCAAATTGGGGTAGCACACGTACGCTGATCGAAAGGAGCGGAATTTCCGCGGCCCGCCCAAGGGTTGGGAACGATAATTTCCTGCGAGGCGTTTGCGACGGAAGCTGGGAATTTACCACGTTGGAAGAACGGGAGGTCGAATTGTAGGCTGAGCATGTGCTGAAGACGGTTGTCGACGTAAATTCGACTGTTGTCATTGTTTTGTGTGTTGTGTTGTCGGGGATCAGTGCCCGGGGCGAGAGAGAACGGGGGATTCTTACAGGAAATCCTCGGTCCATTCAAGGGCATATGTGTGGAACTTGTCGGCGTACGTTGATCGCCGCACTGTCCACCACCCGTACGTCTTGGACACGGCGTTCAGCCATGTGAGTGGACCCCAATTCAACGATCCTCGAACGTAGTCGATGCCTCTGCAAAGAGACTGTCTCTGTCAAGAGCGGAACGGAACGGAAGAAAGACGTACTGTGCCGGGTATGTCGGGCCGTTGCCACGGGCTTCCATGATATCGATCTCGCCTGTGGGCGTCAAGGCACGTACGATCCTGAATGGTGGCTCACACTCACCACTGAGAGGCCAGGGACCGTATGTATTGTTTTCAGGGAGCATCCAAATGGCGGGCCATAACTACAAAAAGGATTGGACGGCGATAAGCCTGAAATACACAAGCCACGAACCCAATCCCTAAAGAGCTGTCAGCAGGTGGGTGGCCTCGATCGGGCAAGCGGACTTACCCTCGTGGTAATTTGGCTCGCACCTCCACCTTTCCATAACGGATGCTGCGTTTGCCTTTGGTCGATATGCGGGCGCTCATGACTGGGTTGATGACTGTGCCTGACGTGGCGTTGCTCACTGCCCCGCACGCCGTTAGGTTCGTGTTGGTGCAGCCTGTCAAGTTGAACGTGTGCCCGTCGATGATCCCCTCGCGACCGATGACATCAGACGTCAGAGTGGGAAGGATGTACAGTTCGCCATTGCGAATGAATGAGTTGTTCGTCGACGCGGTCGTCATCTCGAATTCGCCATTCCTGTCAATCCTCTCGTTGACGGAGGGGGGCAGCTGGGGCAGGGAGGGATAACTTACCCATAGCCTCCTAGGTCGACCTCATGCATCCAGACGCTAGAGTCGACGTCGTTGCCGTTAAACTCATCTTCCATGACAAGACAAAGCTTCCCAACCAAGGGTACACTGCGCCAGCCGCTGTAGCAACGCAAAGCAGCTGCGGCGATACCGAGCAGCAGAATGGAATAGGTGAGGAAGTAGGATATCCGTGAGGCTTTGTCCTTTTTG